>JAABUQ010008618.1_pt1 | contig 14207 bp, 14 predicted proteins | sample 5560001 | NCBI WGS metagenome assembly JAABUQ01 (sample SAMN10711888, study PRJNA513371) | rock metagenome | isolation source: Antarctica rocks | place: Antarctica: Victoria Land, Finger Mt nord | collected 2015-12-18
TAACAGTCCACATCGGCACGCTCCTGCGAATCGGGGCTGCTGATATGGAATCACAAGCGATTCCAGAGACTCAAGATGATCTTGGACCGACACTTACACGCGGAACACGTAACTCTTGCTGCCGTCCCGCTCGATGTCAGGCGGGAAGGCGGCGTGCTTCTCTGTGTAATACTGTGATCGGTGATCTCCGGCATCGATGAGATTGTAAGTCAAGTACAGGATGCGGCGCGGCGTTTGCGTAAAGTTCGGTTTGGAGGCATGCGGCGCGAAGCTGTCGAAGAAGATCACGTCGCCCGGGGCCGTGGGTAAGGGCTCGAGTTCGAGCCCACCCTCGTCGAGCGGTCGCCATTCTTCGCCAATGAGCCCTTTCCGGTGGCGACCGGCTGCCATTTCCAGGCAGCCGTTTTCCAAAGTCGCCGGATCGATGGTGACGAGCGCGGTCACGAACAGCGGGGCGTAACGGGTCCAGCCCGCCTGCTGGTCCTGGTGCGCCTTGAAACCGGGGCCTCCGGGCATCTTGAAGTTGATCTTTTCCTTGAATAGCACGACGGGTCCGCCCATCAGCGCCGCCGTCCAGCGGGCAAGCGCACCGTCGCGGATCAGCCGGTCGAAGCCGTCGTGGAACGGGCAGAAATTCTCGATACGCTGGATAACGCGGCGGCCGGGTTCACTTAGGCTGTCCTCGTAATACACCCAGTGCCGGCCCGGTAGTTCCGGCGCGGCTTGGAGTTCTTCGGTCCAGCGAAGCAAATCGGCCACCGCGCCCGGACCGAAGAAGCCGCAAACCGTGAGATATCCGTCGCGCTCCATCCGCGCGCGTTCTACGGCCGAGGGGTCGCGCTCACCGGCGGCCACCGGCGAAGCGAGCACGGCGCTCACGCCGCCAAATCCGGGAGCAGCGCCTTCGCTTTCACGATATCTTGCGGGAAGTCGATCTCCGTCCACGGCAGGCCGCTGATGTCCTCGAAGCCGAACCGCTCCGGCGCGCTCGCAAGGATCATGTCGCGGATCGGCTCTTCATATTCCATGCCGCGCCGTCCCGATGTCACGTAGTCGTCGACGCGATCGGCGAGTTCCGCCGCCGTTGCGGGTGTCAGGCGAAAGAAACCGACCGACTCACCATGCCAATCGTGCGGCGCCGTCGGCCGCTTGTGGAAATCGACGATCTGGCCGTCACGGATGCACAGCTTGACGGGCTCGTCGCCGGGCTCGACGGCGCGATCCAGCAGCAGGCAGTCCGGGCGCGCGCTTCCCACCAGTCGCGCCATCAAGCGATGGTCATAGAGCACGTCCGCGTCCATCAGCAGCACTGGAGCGCCGCTGCGTAGCACCTGTCGCCCGGCCCAAAGCGAAACCACGCTTCCCTCGCGGTAGTCGGGATTGACGATGACGGAAACGGGTGGTCGCGAATCAAGCGCGGCCAGTTCCTCCCGCACGCAGTCCGCGGCGAAGCCGACGACGACGCTGACCGATTGGATTCCAATTCCATGCAAGATCGCGACGTGCCGTGCGAGCAAGCTCCGACCGCCGAAATCCAGCAACGCCTTGGGAGTGGAACGGCGGTCGTGACCTTCGCTTCCGAGCCGTCGCCCGATTCCCGCCGCAAGAATGAGGGCGCGCGTCCGGTCAAGTTCTGTGGACGTTGATGGCATTTACGCTCCGGTCTCAGGATTGTCTACAGACGACAGAAAGATTACAGGACACAATTGTCACGACGCCGTCAAACCCGCGTCGCACAGGAGGTCCGCTGCTTGCTCGATGACGTGAAGCCCACCCTGACGCGCGATCTCAAGAACGGCGTGACGCGCCCTGCCCGATTGCGGTCGCTGCTGCTTTCCCCCGATCTCGCCTTCATCATGGAAGCGCATAGCGGCTTGTCCGCCAAGATCGTCGAGGAGGCGGGGTTTGCCGGCGTATGGGCGTCCGGCCTGTCGATCTCGGCCATGCTCGGGCTGCGAGACAATAACGAAGCGTCCTGGACGCAGGTGCTCGACGTGCTGGAGTTCATGGCCGACGCCACGAGCCTGCCGATCCTGGTGGACGGCGACACGGGCTACGGCAATTTCAACAACGTGCGTCGTCTGGTCCGCAAGCTCGGCGAACGCGGCGTTGCCGGCGTATGCCTCGAAGACAAGCTGTTCCCCAAGACCAACTCCTTCCTGGGTGAACGCCAGCCGCTGGCCGACGTGGCGGAGTTCTGTGGCCGCATCCGCGCCGGCAAGGACGCGCAGACCGACGACGATTTCGTGATCGTCGCCCGGACCGAGACGCTGATCTCCGGCCGCTCGATGGACGAGGCGCTGCGTCGTGCCGCCGCGTATCACGAGGCCGGCGCCGATGCGATCCTGGTGCATTCCAAACGAAACGACGCCGCCGAGATCGTCGGCTTCATGCAACGCTGGGATCGGGACTGCCCGGTCGTGATCGTGCCGACCATGTACTACGCGACGGCATCCGACGCGTTCCGGCAAGCCGGGATCTCCATGGTCATCTGGGCCAACCACCTGGTGCGTTCCTCGATCTCGGCGATGCGGGATACCGCGCGACAGATCGCGCAGACCGAGTCGCTCCTGGAAGTCGAGGGCCGGGTCACCAGCGTGCGGGAAATTTTCAAGCTTACCGGAAACGATGAACTGGAAGCCGCGTCGCAACGCTATCTTCCGACGTCGCGCTGCGTCCGTGGCATCGTGCTGGCTGCCTCCCGCGGCGTCGGGTTGGGAGCGGTCACCGCGGACCTGCCGAAGTGCATGGTGGACGTTCGCGGCAAGCCCCTGCTGCAGCAACTGCTCGGAACCCTGGAGGAGTGCGGCATCACCGGCACCACCGTGGTGCGCGGCTACCGCAAGGATGCGATACCGACGGACGGCATCACGGTCGTCGATAACGACGCGTTCGCGGGCACCGGCGAGGCCGGCTCGCTTGCCTGCGCCGCCGAGCAGATTCGCGGAGAAACGGTCGTGGTTTACGGCGATGTACTGTTCCGGCGATACATCCTGGACGGGCTGCTCGAATCCCGGAACGACATAACGATCGTCGCGGATTCGACCTGCCGCGGCACCGCCAACCCGCGCGACATGATCGGCGCGGACCGGCCGAATAGTTACACCTATCACGATGAAGCGCCCGTTCTGCTGACCGGCGTCGGCGTCGACCCGGCGACGGCGCGCGGCGAGTGGATCGGCTTGATGCACCTGAGCGCGCGCGGTGCGGACCTGATCCGCGAGGAGCTTGCGGCGATGCGGCGGGATGGCACGCTCGCCGGCGCCGACATGCCGGCGCTGCTCGAACGCCTGGCACAACGGCATCCGGTGGCGGTGCACTACATCACCGGACATTGGCTGGACGTGGACACGCCGGCCGATCTGGCCGAGGCGCGAAACTTCTCCTGATGCTCGACGCAGCCGCTTTCCTGAGCGCCGCCGCGCAGGGGGGCGTCGGCTTCTATAGCGGCGTCCCGTGCAGCTTCCTGACGCCGCTGATCAACCGCACGGCCAGCGATCGGGCTTTGCGCTACGTCGGCGCGGCCAGCGAGGGCGAGGCGGTGGCGATCGCCGCCGGTGCGTGGCTCGCCGGCCGGCAGACCGCGGTGATGTGCCAGAACTCCGGGCTCGGCAACGCCGTCAATCCGCTGACGTCGCTGAACACGCCGTTCCGCATTCCGACGTTGCTGATCGTCACCTGGCGCGGTCAGCCGGGCTTGAACGACGAGCCGCAGCACGCGTTGATGGGCCGGATCACCCATGATCTGCTGCGCGTGATGGAACTGCCGCAGCGGCGCTTTCCGACCGACGAGGCGGAACTCGGCCCGGCGCTGGCGGAAGCGCGGTCGGCGATGGCGCGCACCGGCCTGCCGTTCGCGCTCGTGATGGAGCACGGCAGCCTGCGGGAAGAAGCCCTGGACGAGCCAGTCCGCGCCCAGCCGCGGCCCGGCGGGCGGACCGATCTCGAAGAGCACGGAATGCGTCCCACGCGGCTCGCCTTGCTGGAGCGGGTGCTGTCCGCGATCCCGGCCGACGTGCCGGTGATCGTCACGACGGGCAAGGCCGGGCGCGAACTCTTCACGCTGGCCGACCGGGAGCAGCATCTTTACCAAGTCGGATCGATGGGCTGCGCCAGCCCGATGGGTTTGGGCGTGGCGCTGACGACGGGCCGCCGCACGGTGGTGCTGGACGGCGACGGCGCGGCGCTGATGAAGCTCGGCGGTCTCGCCACGATCGGCGCCTATCAGCCTCGCGGGCTGTTGCACGTGCTGCTCGACAACGGCGTGCACGATTCGACCGGCGGCCAGGCAACCGTCTCCTCGACGGTGGATTTCGCCGGTGTGGCACTGGCCTGCGGCTATCGTCAGGCGTTCGTCTGCGACAGCGAGGCTGGGTTCGCACAGGCCTTCGGACAAGCGCTCTCGGCCGACGGCCCGATGTTGCTGCACGCCCGCATCCGTCCAGGCTCGCTGAAAGAACTCGGTCGGCCGACGATCGCGCCGCACGAGGTGGCGCAACGCTTCCGCCGTTTCCTCGCCGGAGCGGCGGCCACGGCTCAGGCGGCGGACTGAGCCGCACCGCGAGCCGCCATGAATGCGTCGACCCCCGCCAGTGCTCGGCGCATGTCGTTCGCCCCGATGGCGCCGATGCAACCGATGCGGAAGCTCGGCAACGCTGTCAGCTTGCCGGGATAGATGACGATGCCGTGCGCGTGCAGGAAGTCATAGAATTGTTGAAAGTGAAACCAGTTGCCAGGAGGCATGGCGAACGTGACGATCACGGGCGCCTGCAAGCGCGGCTCGATGTACGGCTGGAAACCGTGCGCCGCCATGCCCGCCACCAGCAACTCGCAGTTTCGGCGGTAGCGGACGTGGCGCGCGGTGATGCCGCCTTCCGCATCGAGCTGATCGAGCGCCGCCGAGAGCGCGGCCACGACCTGCACCGGCGGGGTGAAGCGCCACTGGCCGTTCGCCTCGAACCCGCGCCACTGCGCGAACAGGTCGAGGCTCAGACTGCTGGCGTTGGCCTCGCACCGGGCGAGATGCGCCGTCTCCGCCAACACGAAGCTCAAGCCCGGCACGCCTTCGAGCCCCTTGTTCGACGACCCGATCAGCGCGGTAAAGCGCATCGCCGCGCCGTCGATCGGCACCGCGCCGAAGGAGCTCATGGCGTCCAGCGACAGCCGGCGTCCGGCGTCCTGCACGACCGCCGCGATATCGCCGAGCGGGTTCAGCAAGCCGCTGGTCGTCTCGCAATGCACCAACGCCACGTCGGTGATCGCCGCGTCCGCCGCCAAGGCGCGCGCGACCGAGTCGGGCGGGATGGCCTGATCTTCCGGCACTTCGAGGGTGACGCAGGCACGGTCCAGCCGACGGGCGATCTCAAGGATGCGCCGGCCATAGGCGCCGTTGATCAGCACCAACAGCTTGCCGTCCCGAGGCACCAGGGTCTGCACCGCCGCCTCCACGGCGAAGGTGCCGCTGCCCTGCACCGGCACCGCCACATGCGTGCCGGCGACCCCGGCCAGCGCCGCCAACCGAGCCCGCACGCCCTCGCTCAAGGCGATGAAATCCGCCTCACGGGAACCCCAATCGCGGCCGAGTGCCGCACGGGTCTGCTCCGAGGTGGTCAGCGGACCCGGCGTGAGAAGCAGCGGCATTTGCGGGGATGTCATGCTTGGCGTCCGGCTGTGGTCGGTGAAGCCGTAACCCGGAACCGCCCGGATCAGGAAGTGCCGCCGCGATGAAACTGGGTGCCATCCTCGGCAGCGTGGTCGGGCTCGGCCTGGCGGCTTGGTTGCTGCAGAGCTACGGCGTCGGCCGCATCCTCGACTTGCTCGGCCATGCGGGTTGGGTCGGCATTCTGCTGGTGATCGCCTTTCACTTGGTGCAGCTGGTGTTTTCCGCCGCGGCCTGGCGGACGATCACCGGCCGCACGACGCCGCGCCTCGGCCTGCTTGGCTTCATGGTGCTGCGCTGGATCCGCGAGGGCGTGAACAATCTTCTGCCCGTGGCCCAGATCGGCGGCGAATTCGTCGCGTCCCGCTTGCTGCAGCGCCAGGGCGTGAAACTGGCGCCGGCCATCGCCGGCACCGTCGCCGACCTGACGATGGAGATGGTCACACAGATCCTCTTCACCCTGCTGGGACTCGGGTTGCTGCTGCGGAGCGTCGGTGATCCCGGCATGGCCAGCTACGTCGTCAGCGGGCTGGCGATGGCGCTGCTGGCGGCAGCGGGGTTCATGGGCGCGCAGTGGCTTGGGCTGGCGAGCGTCATCGAGAGAAGCTTGTTGCGATTGGGGCGAGCGCTCGGCTGGGTCGGGATGGCGGAGGTGGCCGGGCTGCACCGCGCGCTGATCGCCTGCTATCGGTCGCCCCGTCGCGTCGCCCTCGCCGCCGCGTATCACTCGACGTCCTGGTTGCTGGGCGGCATCGAGGTCTGCCTCGCACTATACTTCCTCGGGCATCGGGTCGGGATCGTGCCGGGTCTGATCATCGAGAGTCTGGGGCAGGCCTTGAAGGCCGTCGGCTTCGCCGTGCCCGGCGCGCTCGGCGTGCAGGAGGGCGGCCTGATCGTCATATGCCAGGTGTTCGGCCTGTCGCCGGAGGTGGCGATCGCGCTGTCACTCATGAAGCGCTTGCGCGAAGTGGTGCTGGGGACGCCCGCATTGCTGATGTGGCAGTTCAAGGAGATGAAAATGCGCTCCACGGTCCTCGCGACCTCCGCGGCTCCGGCGCCGGGGTCCGGCCCGTGATTGGAGGCTCCTGGACGCATCTGGCGGCGCGATGGACGGTACGCCCCCTACTCGGCACGCGCGTGCGACCGAACCATCTGACCACCTTGCGCCTGCTGACGGGCATCGCCGCCTGCGGTTGCCTCGCGTGGGGCTCCCGCGCCGGCATGGGATGGGGCGGTGCCCTCTGGGTGGTCTCGGCGTTCCTCGACCGCGCCGACGGCGAACTGGCCCGCATCGGCAACCTGGGCACCGCATGGGGCCACCGTTACGACTACTACGTGGACAATCTGGTCAACGTCGCCTTCTTCGTGGCGATCGGGTTCGGCCTGCGGCACACTTGGCTTGGCGGCTGGTCCGTTCCGCTCGGGCTGCTCAGCGGCACGTCGCTGTTCTTGTGCAATCTATTCTCGGAATGGCTCGAGCGGCGCAGCCCGCCGAACACCCGCGCCTATGCCGGCAAATGGGGCTTCGATCCGGACGACGCGCTTTACCTCATGGGTCCGCTGGCCTGGCTCGGCTGGCTGGGGCCGATCCTGCTGGGTGCCGCGATCGGCACGACGGTGATGATGCTGATCACCGGCATCCGGCTGCTGCGGTTCGCGCGCGCGCCCGTCCGGGCCTAACGAAGGCGGCCGTGCATGGATCGGACATCGCCGCAGGTCTCCGTCATCACGGGTGCGACGGGTGGGATCGGGCGCTGGATTGCCCTCGGGCTGGCGCGGGCCGGCCATCATGTGGTGCTGGTTTGCCGGGATGCGCGGCGCGGCGCGGCCGCGGCTGCCTGGATCGCGCAGCACGCGCCTGCTTGCAGCACGGAAATCAGGTTGGCCGACTTGGCCTCGCTCCGCGCCGCGCGCCGGGTCGGGGACGAGATCGCGGCGGCGCACCCCCGGGTCGGCCTGCTCGTCAACAATGCCGGGATGTTCGCGTCGCGCCGCCAGGTGACGGCGGAGGGTCACGAGGCAGTGCTGGCGGTCAATCATCTCGCCCCCTTCGTCTTGACCGACGCCCTGGAGGACGCGCTGCGGGCCGGCGCACCGGCGCGCATCGTCAACGTGGGCTCGTCCACCTCGGACCGCGCCACGATCGACCCGGACGATCTCGAACTCGCCCGTCATTGGGAAATGGTGCGGGCGTATAGCGGCTCCAAGCTCGCGATGATGATGGCGACCTTCGCGCGCGCGGGACGTCTGCGTGGCAGCGGCGTGGTCGCCAACGTGGTTCACCCCGGCGCGGTCGCCTCCGGTCTGATACGGGAAGGCGGACCCATCGGCACCGCTTGGCGGCTGATGGCGCCGTTCCTGCGCTCGGAGGAGCAAGGCGCGGACACGCCGCTCCATGTTGCATTGGCTCCGGACTGGGCCGTGACGACCGGCGCCTACGTGAAGGACCGCGCCGCAGTCCGCCCGAACCGGCGCGCGCTTGATGCGGCGCTGGTGCAACGCGTCGACGCCGCCACCCGCTTGCTGGCCGCGAGGACCGGCTGACGGCGCGTGCGGCTACAGAGGCGTATGTTCGACCGGACGGGCGGGCGCCCCCGACGAGGTGGGCCGCAACGCGCGGCGGTTCGGCCGCTTGAGCCGGGCTAGGGTGCACAGCATTCGGACGTGCGCGCTTCCGGACCGCGCTTTCGCGCCGAACCCACCCCGCACCGGGGAGGCGCGGTCTGAGGCGGCGAACAAGGTGGGCTCGTACCGTGCCAGCGCCGCCGCCTCGTCGGTGAGTTGCCCCTGATAGCCGAGACGACGGATCGCGCGGCCGATCAGGCCAGGGACGAAGCGCACTCCCATCGAGAACAGGACGGTGGTGAAACTGATCGGCATTTCGCGCCCTCCCCGGGTCGCCGCGAGGTGGATTGCTGCCGCCACGATCTCGGGCTGGTAGATCGGCGGCATCGGGCGTCCCGGCCGCCCCATATGGGAGCTGGCGTGATCGAAGAACGGCGTGTTGACCGCCGGCGGGAACAGGGTCGTCAAGGACACCCGGCTGCCGTCCTGGGCCAACTCGGCGCGGATCGACTGGTCGAAGCCGCGCACCGCATGCTTGGCTCCAGAGTAGGAGGACAGCAGCGGCATGCCATGGAAGGCGACCGCGGAGCAGACATTGATGATCCGGCCGTGATCGCGCGGCAACAGGCGGCGCAGCGCGACGCGGGTGCCGTTGACCGTACCGAGATAGGTCACGTCGGTCACGCGGCGGAACTCCTCGGGGGGCGTGTCCAGAAACCGCCCATAGGTTCCGTTGCCGGCGCAATTGACCCAGGCGTCGATCGGGCCGAGCGCCTGCTCGATGCATGCGGCGGCGGCCTCCAGCGCATGGAACTCGGTCACGTCCGCCTGCGCCATCGCGGCCCTGGCGCCGTGGCCTTCCACGTCGGCGCAGGCAGCTCGCAGCCCCGCTTGCCCACGGGCGATGAGGCCGACGCGCCAACCATGCCGCGCGAACACTCCGGCGGCGCAACGGCCGATGCCGGACGAGGCGCCGGTGATGATCACGACGCGGGCGTTCGGTTCGGCCGGATGCACGGGGCGGCGAACATCGGACCGCAAGATCATGGCGGCGTCTGCGTGAACAGCCGGGACAGCAATCCGTGCGGCGAGGTCGGGCCGACGCCTTTGCCGACCGAGACGGTGGCCGTCATGCCGAGTGCCAGACGCACGGTGTCGGGGACGGCGTCGATGTGGATGCGGACCGGGATGCGCTGAGCGAGGCGCACCCAGGTGAACACGGGGTCCACGGAGGCCAGGCCGAGCGAACCCGGGCTCGTGTTGGGCGTGTTGATGCCTTGCGCGATGCTTTGCACATGCCCGCGCACCGGATCGCGAAACCCCATCAGCGCCGCCAGCGCCGGATCGCCGACTTGAATGCCGGCGATCTTGGTCTCCTCGAAGTAGCCGACGATCCAGAAACTGTCCGTGTTCAGGATGGAAAGATTCCGCGTGCCCTTGGTCGCGTAGTCGCCCTCTTGCAATTGCAGGTTCGTGATGTAGCCGTTCACCGGAGAGAGCACCTTGGTGCGTGCCATATCGACACGGGACTGGTTCAGCTGCGTGATCGCGGTCGCGTATGCCGCTCGCGCCATGGCGAAACTGCTCTCGAAGGTCTGCTTTTCCTCGGTGGAGGTGGACAAGGTCGTGAGTTCCTGTCGGCGGGCGGACTGCAACTTCTTGTCGTCCATGTCGGCCTGCCTGCTTTGCAGATTGGCCTCGGCGGAAGCGACGGCGATCTGATAGTCGATCGGGTCGATCTCGTAGAGGACATCGCCGCGTTTCACGGCTTGGTTGTCCGAGACGTGTAGATGGGCGACGCGGCCCGAGACTTCGGGCGCCTGATCCACCACGTAAGCCAGAACCTGACCATCCCTGGTCCAGGGCGCGGTCAAGTAATGGTTCCAGATCACCACGCCGGCAATCGCCGCGCATGCCAGCAGCAGAAGAGTGATGACGACACGGACCCTGCGGCGGCCAGCGGCAAGCATCGGCGTCTCGGACTCCTCGGCAACGGGTTCGGCGTCAGGGTATCGCTTCTCCTACAGCCATTGAACCAGGATGCCCACGATGCAGACGTAGAGGGCGATTTCGGCCAGCGGCGGGTTCCACACCCAACTGAACAGCCGCAGCCGGATCAGCAGCAGCCTTGCCGGAACATACAGCGCCAAGGCGACCGCCATGTAGACGAGCAGCGGCGGCAGATAGATGCCGAACAGGTTGGTCTCTCGCCACATGCCTAGGCTGTGAGCTTTCGATAGAAACGCAACGCGGCGCGGTCCGGTCCCATCAGCCGAGCCGCGCCGGCCATGCCGGCGACAGCCCGGCGCAATTCCCTGCGATCGGGCCGGTCGGTCGGATGCTGCAGCAGGCTCTCGGCGGATCTGAGCATCGCCTCCGAGTCCTCGTTCGACAGGCTTTGGCTTGCGGCCGCGGCGACGGCGGCCAGGCTGGGCTCCTCGGCGACAACGGCGGCCAGCGCGGAGCGGGCGCGACGGATCGCGAGATCCAGCTCTCCCATGCCGTAAATATGGCTGAGCAGGCGCACTCTTGAGGGCGTCGGGCGGCCCAGCCAGGTCATGGCCTGCGACATACGATCATACAGCAGCGACTGCGCTGGCGCTCGGTCCAGCAAGCGTCCGTTCTCCCGCATCGTCCGGCGGAGTTCCGCGCCGATACGGTCCGCCACTCGATACAAACGCCGCGACGGAGACACTTTCAGGATCAGGTTGAAGGAGAGCGTCGTGAACAACACGCTCAGCGCCAGTTCCATGACGATGTTGCAATAGGAAACCAGGTTGAAGGCTTCCTGGTTTGCCGGACTCAATAGCAGCGTAACATACAGGAACGCGGCCGGCGCGTATGGAGCCAGGAACGGCTGGCGCATCGTCAGGACTGCGGCCATAGAGAGTGGCGCGACTACCAGAGAGAACGGCACGAAACCCGAAGCCAATGGAAGAACGAGGTAGTTGGCCAGACCGACGAGCAGTGCCATCGGCGGCAGGGAAACTCCGAAAGCCAGGCTGGCCTGCGATGGGTTGGGAAAAGTGCCCAAGAGAGCGAGGAAGGCAGACAACTGGATCAGCAGCAGCGTCGCGCCGCTCCATCCGGCGAGCACGCAGAAGATCGAGCAGAATGTCACCGCGATCAACGTACGCACCGCTCCCAGCATCCCCCCGGAATGTCAAAGCTGGTTCGCAGCCTGATGCGGGGCATGGGATCGGTGCCCTCGATCAACGTGTGCAGCCCTGCCAGTGACTCGCGATGGTCACCAAGCAGTTCGTCCGCGCGCTCCAGCAACATGGCATCGGAGGGTGTCGTCGGCCAGGGAGCCGGCTCCGGCGGCGAGGCTTCGCGCAGGCCGCGCATGGCCGCGGCCACGGCTTGCAGGCGGGCCCGCACGTCCGGGTGCGTATCGGGGCCCAGTGTGGCGGCGACCGCCCGGCTGGCCGACACCATGGCTAGCAGCGCGGCGATCGTGTGCCGGGCGCCGTTGGCGCGAGTCTGGCCGTCGGGCAGCTCGAGCGCGGCGTAAGTCACTTGCGTCTGCACCGCCGCCGCCCCCGAGGCGAGCCGCATCAGGGCCATGTCATCGCCCACGGACCGCCCTTCGAGCGCGTCCGCCACCAACGCGGTCATCGCCTCGGTGCGCGCGCGGAGCTCCCCCACCAGGGCGTCGAATGCGTCGGTGCCGGCCATGAGGCTGTTCACCACCAGCACCGACACCACGCCGATGAGAATGGCGGCGACGCGGTCCAGCGTGGCAGTTAGGGCCGTGTTTGGCGCGTCGATGACGCCGATCGCGATGATGCCGACCGTGTAGCCGCTGAGCGCTGCGCCGTAGGAGCGAAAGTCCCGCAACAGAGTAGCGACGAACGCGCAAACGCCGAGCCACAGCGCATACCCGCCGAGCAGCATCGTCCTGTCTTGCGGGAATGCCGCGAGCAGCGCCATGGCGACGCAGCCGCCGAGCAGCGTGCCGATCACGCGATAGATCGCCTTCGACATCGCCATCCCCGCGGAGGGCTGCGCCACGATGGCGACGCAAACACCCGCGGTGGACGCGGAGTCGACCTGGGCGGTGAAGGCAATCAGATAGGCCAGGAGCAGCGCGATCACGGAACGTGTCGCGAAGGGCAGAGCATCGGGCAGGAAGCCGGGAAGTGCCAGAAAGGGCGTGGGAGCCGCCGGGGTCGAGTCTGACAAGGAGCCTGTTTCTTCCGTTCCTGGCGTCGCGCCCCTCTACCCGGTTAGGTCGTCGCCGGGTTGCCTCGCTGCCGCATCCCCGACAGCAGCAACGGCGTAAGCAACGCCACGCCAATGCCCCACACGCCGTTGACCACAATCGGGATGATGATTGAGCCGTGGACCGGAGGTGCACCCTTCAACGGCGCCACGACGAACCAACCGACCAGGCAGGCAATGATACCCAAGCCGAATCCCCAGAGCACGGCAGCGTGGCGCAAGAACGGCAAGGCGAGCCCGAAGGGAATGCCGTATAGCGCGCCCCAGAACGTCAAGCTGGCGATCAGCGGCACCCCAAAGGGGGCCGTCGGTTTCATCGGATAGGGAGCGGGCATCAGGCCGAACTGGTGAAGCACCCACCACGCGGCCGCGTGGAACGTCACCACTGATACGGCCGCTGCCACGAAGCCGGCTACAGCGCGGCTGGCCGGTGCGGGATATGCCCGGTCCATGCGATCGCCCAAGGCGGCCTGAGCAGTCATGCATCCGTCCTTGCGTCATATTCCATGAGGGTAAAGCGAACGCGCTCCGGGAGACAGAGCCGCCAGCCTGGATTGCAACCGATGGCCGCCGTCCGACAGCGGCTTGCGTGTCGAGGGCTTCGCCGAACGCACCGGGGAGCTGGACACGCAGCCGATGGCTGCGGGGCAGGACCGGGATGCGGCGCTAAGATGGTGCACCAGAGCAGGAAGACAGCGCCTTGACGTGCGCATCGCTGGTTCGATGATGCGGCATCAAGAGGAGCCACCCATGAGCGCCGTCCAGCTCGCCCCCTATCAGGTCGAGGCTTACAACGCAGCCAAGACATCCGAGAACAAGATCCACGACGACAGCGTAGCGCGGAAGTTCGGCTTCACCGGTGGGCTGGTGCCGGGTGTCGACGTGTACGCCTACATGGCGCACCAGCCGGTGCAGCGCTGGGGGCGGGACTGGCTGGAGCGCGGCATGGCCGAGTGTCGGTTCGTCAAGCCGGTCTACGACGGCGAAATCGCGACCGTCACCGCGACCGAGGCGGGCGGCGGAATTGCGCTGGAGGTGACGAGCCGCGGCGAGGCGTGCGCCACGGGCACGGCGCGCTTGGCGGAGACGAGCCGCGCTCCGTCGTCGACCGGCTACGACGTCGTCGCGGTTCCGGAGGCGCGGCCCGAAGCGAGCGAGACCTCGCTCGCCGCGGGCCTGTGGCTCAACACGCGGCCAGTCCCGATCACGCCCGATTTCATGGCCCAGTATCTGCGCGATCTGCGGGAAACCGATCCGCTCTACGCGCGCGAAGGCATCTCGCATCCGGGGTTGATCCTGCGGATGTGCAATTGGGCGCTGAGCCACAACGTCGTGCTCGGCCCCTGGATTCACGTGGGCTCGGTTGTGCGCCATTTCAGTCCCGCGCGAGTCGGCGAGACGCTCACCGCCCGCGCCCGCATCGCCAGTAACGACGAACGCAAGGGGCATCGCTTCGTCGACCTCGACGCCCTGGTGCTCGCTGGCGACCGGCCCGTCGCGCACGTCCTGCACACGGCGATCTGGCAGCCTCGGCAGCTCGCCGCCGCCTGAAGCGGAGCATAAACTCGAACACTGAACGACGATGCCGACACCGCTTTGCAACAGTCGCAAGAAAGTCTCGCACTCACGTTCAAGTCATCATGTCACGCGACCGTTATGAGTTGACTTGATTACTATCGACTGGTCGAGTTTGCTCCGCGCCACGGAGAACGACCCTCAGGCGGTCGCCCGGCGCGCACGGGGGGAAAAGATGCCAAGT
>JAABUQ010008619.1_pt1 | contig 14201 bp, 13 predicted proteins | sample 5560001 | NCBI WGS metagenome assembly JAABUQ01 (sample SAMN10711888, study PRJNA513371) | rock metagenome | isolation source: Antarctica rocks | place: Antarctica: Victoria Land, Finger Mt nord | collected 2015-12-18
AATTCTGCTGAACACCAAGTCCTGCCTGCTGCCTAACTCTGCACTCACAGCAACGAACACCATCTTAGAGTGCAATCCTCAAGGACCAATCATCAGCGCCAACATAACTCCCTCTGAACGGATACGTGGTGGCAGCATCGTTCAGTGCGATCCAGCAGGTCATCATTTCTGCTGGAGCAAGATAATCAATATAAGCACCGTCTTGATGCATAGCAATTTCTTTAGCGCCCGGTGGTTTGACCCATATTGTGTCTTGACCAATCCGAGCACCCTCCCATCCAGCTAGAGTTGCAGATAGGCGACCAAGTTCAGAGGAAAGGGCAAGGCTCGCAAACGTGAGATCGCATTTCCAGGTATTGCAGATTAATCGCGTCACATCCATTCGACTAATTCCAGGTCGCCAGTACCATTCATCTGGATAAATGCCGGTCTCAAATCGACCCTCGAAAAGAGGAGACGAGCGCTCAACAATTCGTTCAACCAGGTCAATAGGCAGGAACCTTTCCAAAATGAGAAATCCATCTTCTTGAAATTGTTGAATTTGAGCATCAGTGAGATGAATCGGTTGATATTGCATTAGGTGCCTCCAATAATTAAAGCTGATGAAATATAGGGAGCGTGTATCAACATTGCTCTGTGAGTGCCCATCAATCTCGTAATTGGTTCAGTTTTCCTAAATAAAGTTCGCAATTTTGCTAACCAAATATGATTCTTGTGTTGGTTGCCGTTAACATAAACAACTTCCCCTTGTGCAAGTCAAAGCATCAAGAAACCAGAGATTAAGTTTCTTGCTAAATCACCTTTCAACTTAGCAATGGCTGCTTTAGTCGAGCTATTCCTGAACAATCTAGTTTTCTCTAAAAGAGTGATCTATGAAACATTCTGAACACATGACATATATGAGGATGGTAGTCATCTTAATTAGAAAATGGCACGAGCAAAAGTGCCACTTTAGCCCAATTCAATGGAACCAATTTCGAGCAGACTGTATTAACCATAAGAGATCACACCACATGGCTAAGAGTTCAGCGATTCTGCCTTTGGCAATCATTACACCTGATCCATCATCTTCTGTACCCCTCTATCGCCAACTCTATGAAAAAATTCGCGATGCGATTTTGACCAAGCAAATTAAGGCTGGTAGCCGACTACCTTCGACAAGAGAACTGTCTAATGACCTGGGAATCTCTAGAAATACCGTCATTAATGCTTTTGAACAACTTCTGGCGGAGGGATACATTGAGGGAAAAATAGGAGCAGGAACATACGTTGCTAAGCTGCTTACAGACGAGCTGCTCAAAATACACACCAAGTTAAGTCAAACTTTGCGGATAGACACCGCCCCTGTCCTTTCGCAGCAAGGAGCTGTATTCAAAGCGATACGAGGAACGATGCTACGTAATCAGCATGAACGACCAAGGGCCTTTCGTCCGGGAGTCCCTGCCCTCAATGCTTTTCCCATTAAGGTATGGACACGGCTCGTATCGCGTCACTGGCAGCAATCTCCTCACGAGCTGCTAGGTTATGGCGACCCAGCCGGATACCGACCGTTGCGAGAACTGATTGCCGATCATTTGAAGTCAACGCGAGCGTTACATTGTCAAGCCGAGCAAATCATTATCGTTTCTGGTACACAACAAGCTTTAGATTTAGCAGTGAGAGTCTTACTCAATCCCGGAGATACCACTTGGATCGAAGATCCCGGCTATTTAGGAATTCGAGCAGTACTTCTAAGCGCAAATGCACATATTGTGCCTGTCCCAGTGGATTCGGAAGGATTGAATGTTACAGAGGGAATTTCACGCAACTCTAATGCCCGACTAGTTTGTGTTTCACCGTCACACCAATACCCATTGGGTGTCACCATGAGTTTAGCGAGACGGTTAGCACTCTTGGAATGGGCAAGCCGCTCTGGTGCATGGGTGCTAGAAGATGATTATGATAGTGAATATCGCTACGCTGGACGCCCTTTAGCAGCACTGCAAGGGTTGGACAATGATGAACGGGTCATTTATATTGGAACCTTCAGTAAGGTGCTCTTTCCTTCTTTGCGTCTCGGCTACATGGTTGTTCCCCCTAAACTCGTAGATACGTTTACGGCTGCCCGCGCTATCACTGATCGCCATTCGCCTCTTTTAGAACAAGCCGTACTTGCCGATTTCATAGATGAAGGTCACTTCACTCGCCACATTAGAAACATGCGAATGCTTTATGCAGAGCGGCAGGAAGCGCTCATTCAAGCGGCTCAAGACTTAGCAGAATTTTTAGATGTTCAGCCCGCCAGTACGGGGTTGCACCTGATGGGTTGGCTATCTTCCGGATTAGATGAGCAAGTAGTGTCACAATATGCTGCAGAGGTTGATGTTGAAGTTCAGCCTCTATCGATGTATAGCATTGAGACTTTTCCGAGCCAGGGGCTACTGCTCGGATATGCAGCAGTAGATTTACATCAAATTCGTGAGGGAATTCATCGTTTACGCTCTGCAATGTACACGGCAAAGAAAGCCTGCCTGTGAAGTGCCTGCATAAGACGAGAACAGCACTATAATTAGCACAGACGGCTATTTGTACGAAGACCTGCAAATCGAATTAGAGCTTTAAATAATTGGCAATGTGCTGGATTGTCAGGTGACAGTTCTGGATGCCATTGCACAGCTACCATCCAAGGGTGGTTTGAATACTCTAAAGCTTCTATAATCCCATCGGCTGCTTCTGCGGTAATTTTCCAACCCGATGGCACTGCTTTGACAGCTTGATGGTGCCAAGAAGCAACCGAGACGGTTGAATCTTTGATAACGTCGAACAAGCGACTTCCTCGCTGAACTTGAACCTCATGGTGAATAGGGCAACGAGGATGATCCAGGCGATGATCGATAGCTTTACTATCATCGGGGATATGAGCAATCAGGGTAGCTCCGCTGGCTATGCTCAACATCTGCAGGCCTCGGCAAATTCCCAAAGTTGGAATATCCGTTGTTAAAAGCTGTTTGGCTAATGCAAATTCAAATGCATCACGCTCTGAATCGAGTGAGTAAATAGTAGGATGAGGTTCTCCATTATATAGGGATGGATCAATATCACCGCCGCCTGAGAAAACTACACCGTCCACAATATCTAAAATTCTCTTAAGATTCGTTCGCTTGGGAGGCAATAGAACCGGAACGCCTCCTGCCTTCTGTATTGCATCCACGTAGGCATCAGGCAAATGGAATTCACAGTCTTCATTGCGACCATAGGTTGTAATGCCAATGACAGGAGCAACGGCTTCTACAGCTTGCTTATTTAGACTCAACAGCGTTGAATTCGAGTTACTCATTCAATTTTCCTTTTATAGCAGAGGAGTCACAGGTGCGCCACCGACCTCGCAAGTATTAAACGTGGCATCCCACTCAGCGACTTTTCCATCGCGCATAGTCAAAAATTCTGAACCCCGACCTTTCATCTGCTTTCCTGTTTTGGCATCCTCCCAAGTCCCTTCCCACGTACCACCGATTATGTTGTTCATCACTGTACGCAATGTTTTACGCAGTCGGTATTTTTTTTGACGGTTGAACCGTGCTTTCAAGAAGGCTTCAGCCGCTTCAATTCCTTGAATTTCAGGAAGATCGGCAAAGCGGATAATAATGTCGAGAGTATAGCCGCTTAGAATCCGAGCTACATCAGCTTGCCCAAACGCTTCTTCAGCAGATCGCATGATGCCTGCAGCTTCCTCAAAGCTGAGGACATAACTTACATCTGTGGATACCATGAGAATCTCCTAATGTAGTAAATTCAGACAGTCTGCTCTGCATGATTTTGCATACACAGCGAACTGCTTTACTTGAACAATCCATCTGAAATTAATGCTGGTGTATCTATTTCAAGTGGGCATCGTAAAATGTTCACTGAGAACTTTTTAGCGTCTGTAGATAGCCTATTCACTAGTGAGGATTCACACAAGTACCATTCATCGGTCTAACTACCAGACCACTTTGCAGTAACACAGTAGCACTTTAAAAAGGAAGTCAGGCTCAAGCTCATATCGCTCACTAATACTGGAATGCAACGAGTAACCGACTCTAATTCCTCCCGGATCGAGTCCCTCCCGAATCCCTTCCAAACCCGCTGCCAAAATCATCGCGGTTCCCAGGTACAGGTTGGTGGAGATATCGGCGGCGCGACACTCCACCCGTCCTCCAGAAGCGGGAATTCGCAACATATTGGTGCGGTTGTTGTTGCCATAGCAGATGTAGACAGGTGCCCAGGTAAAGCCAGACATACTGCCCCTAGCGACTAATCCCTTGTAGCTATTGACGGTAGGTGTGATCGCGGCACAGATCGCTGATGCGTGCCTGAGAATTCCGGAAATGAACTGGTAGCCCAGTTGGGATAAACTACGGTCACGCGGATCATCAGCACTGAAAAACAGCTTTTCGCCCGCTAGCCGGTCAGCCAGTGACATGTTATAGTGTGCCCCACTGCCTGTGCGATTGGCAAACGGCTTCGGCATGAAGGAACCAAATCGCACGTAGGGCGGATGCCAGCCTTGGCTAGTGCCCATTTCTTGCAAGGTGGACTTAGCTAGCTCATTAGCCTCCTCTTCCAACATTCCCACGTGAATCCGATCCGAGATTAGATGGAGTACTTCCCGAGTTTTTGCCCGGATTTCAAAAAACAGATCGGTGGAAAAGTCCTCTTTGTTCTTCTCGATTTCCAGCACTTCATTAGCCACAATAACTTCAACTCCTTAAGCTACACGGCGCTCGATTTGCAAATGCTTTTGAGCTTCTGCAGGCCACACACCTTTATCAACCAAGTAATGCCGATACCAGAAAATGGGGATGACCAGGGCAATCACACCTAGACCGTACCATAGGGCATTTGGTGCGTAAACATTGGCACCAAAGATGATGAAAGCTATGTTGATTACAGAGAGGATGGGTCCAACAACGTAAATCATCCAGTTCGGAGCCCGGTAGGGGCGGTTCACACTGGGGCGGTCTAGCCGATGCATCCAGGCGGCATTCATGTCCATGCTGATGCAGAGTACGTAGGCAACGCTGGAGGCAGCCAGAACAAAAATCGGGCTTCCTAGAGTCAGTAGGAAGATATTGAAGATCAGGTCGAACCACATGGCAGTGGTGGGAACACCGTGACTATTCAACTTGCTCAGGAACTTAGGCAAGACGCCATCGATTGCAGCCTGATACAGTGTCCTAGAACCCCCAGCCATTGCCGTGCTGACTGACAGAATCAACGCAAAAATCAGCATTAAGCTCAGCAAGTTACCAGACCCAGTGCCGAAGGTGATTTGAGCTAACTTGACAACTGCCGCTTGAGGATCGCCTCCAGCAAAAGTGGGGTCAGTCAGAGTCTTAATCCCCAGAACGCCCAAGAAAGTGAACGGCAGCAGCGAGAAGCAGAAAAAGGCAAGCACGCCAGAAGAGATAATTGCTCGCAAGTTGTCCTTGGAAGGGTCTTTGAACTCACTGGTGTAACAAACGGCTGTCTCGGCAGCATAGGTTGACCAGGCAGCAATGAACATCGAACCCATGACCAGCGTGAAGGATTGTTGACTGAACCAACTGGTCGTACCTAGCGGAATCAGCGGCACAAAGTTGGCTGGATTCACCTTCCCAGTAATCAGGGGGACAACGCCAAGCAAAATTATTGGAATCAGGGACAGCAGCGCTAGGAGAAACTGGGTTCTCGCCGTTCGCAAGACACCCGAATGCTGCATGTAAAAGCTGAGCAGCAAGATAACGATGCCAACCAGGATTGAGCCACTGAACGTGAGCTTAATTCCCGGTAGAATCGCAGACAGATCGAGCAGTGTCACCGAGAACTTGCCAACCGCTGTGTCTGCAAAGAAAGCCGTCACAACGTAGGTTCCAGCCAGAGATGCACCAATCGCCAGCACCGGAGACCAAGCAAACCAATAGCTCCAGATATTAATCGGGGCAAAGATCTTGCCGTAGCGAATCCAGGCAACAGCACCATAAACAGACGCTCCCCCCGACTTGTTGGGAAACATCCCAGCAATCTCGGCATAGATAAACAGTTGTACGAAACCGATTGCCGATGAAGCTAGCCAAATAATCCAAGAGGGCGTACCAATAGTTGCGGCGATCGAACCAATAGAAAATAGACCCAAAGTCGATGCACCACTGGCAATCCAGAAAGCATCCTTCCAGGTAATCTGTCGTTTCATTCCAGAGGTTGTTCCAACCGCTGGAGAAATTACATTATCTCTCGTCATAGATTTCTACCTCTACTAAGCTAATCGTCATTTAATTTTTAGAGTCAGGAGCCAGGAGAGTAATGCTTCTAAAAACATAGTCTTGGACTGAATTTCAAGTCTTCATTCTGACTCCTGACTCCTGACTCCTAAACCGCACTTTCTATCAAGGTTTTAATAGGTTGTTTGTCCTCTTCTAGCGCCACCTGCTCCATCAGGCTCAGAGCCAGTTTTCTCTTTCCTTCGAGATCTAGCTTCTTAACTTCGTTCTGTAAAACCCGCTCATTCACGTTCTGATTCCAGTAGTCCAAAGACTCAATACCCAGCAGCGCCAACTTGCCCACGAACTGCCTGAGAACTTCGTTGGTAGGTCCCATTACCCAACCGGCTTTGCCATCTCGCAGGTAACGTTCAATTTCCATATCTTTCTTGAAACCGCTACCCCCACAGGCGTGCAGCATCTTGTCACAGACATGGGCAACATTTTTCGCCGCAATGAACTTGATTTGCCAGTACCACGACAGGTAGGCGACTCTTGGCATCGCACTCAGGTCTTTGTGGATTGACCAATCGCAATTATTGGTAATGTCATCCATCAACTTGCCCATTGAGAACACAAAGCTGCGGGAGGCGTTGGTGTCCATGATGGCTTCACCTACATAGTCCTGAATGGTGGGATAGTCAGCTACCCGCTTCCCTACATCCATATGCTTCTTCCGGGTGGTATGGCGCTTAGCAATGTTGATCGCTCCCATCGCAATCCCATTCCAGCAAGCCGAAGAACAAAGCAAAAAGAACGGATCGACAGTAAGTCTCCTAAAGAACAAAGCGTAATACCTTTTACTGCTCAATCCTTTGTAACAGAGGCTGTAACCAATGCTGGTGCTTCCAATGCATCCTGACAATACTTTGCCAAAAATGGAGAACGATAGCCATCTTTTGTCCACAGAATCGGAAAAAAGCTTTCATCTATCGTGGTGCTGCCAAGGCTTCTGTAGCGGCTGTAGAAGTGGCTATAAGAACCATTAGAAGGCTGAAACTTTGCGTCTGAGCCAAAAGTTTGCACACTCATACTGCGTCTAGTTTGGTCAGGGCTCATGTTCTGACCGGAACCATGCCACAAGTTCCAATGTAAGAAAATACATCCACCTGATGGGATTTCTGCCGATACAATATCGAATCGCTCCACTCCCGCTTCAACCGCCGCTGCCTGTAAGGACTGGCGGTAATCATCTTTTGGATTGTGAAGTAGAATTTTGACTGGATCTGAGCAGCACCATTTGTGTGAGGCGGGAACAAACTCTAGCGTGCCTGTTTCAACGGTTGCAGGACTAAGCGAAATCCAGCAAGTCATGATCTCGGACGGATCAATGCAGGTTGCGTAAGTGCTGTTGCGATGGAAACTGACTTCAGAACCTCCGGGCGGCTTAAACCAGCTACTATCTGTTGCAATCCGCCCACCATTCCAGCCTGCTAGCGTAGCTGTGAGTCGCGCAATTTCAGCAGAGAGGGATAGTCCTGCAATCGTGCGATCGCATCTCCACATACCGCTGATCTGCTGATTGGCGTTTTCAATACTCAAACCAGGGCGACCATACCATTCGTCAGGATAGTTCCCAGTTTCAAACTGCCCCTTAAATAAGGGTTCGATCCCATCAGCAATGGAGATTGCAAAGCTTTCATCTAGAAATTCCTCAAGGATAAGAAACCCTTGATTATGAAAATCCTCAATCTGCTCTGCAGTAAGTTGAATGGGTTTATACGTCATATCGTTTCTCCATAAACATGCAAACGCTGTCGAGCTTTATCGCGTTCCTACAGCATTTACCTAAATTGCGGCTGCAACTGGGACTTGCTTGTTTTGCTGTGCAGATTCGTAATAACTATTCAAGAACGGTGTACGATAACCATTCTTTGTCCACAAGATTGGGAAAAAGCTCTCGTCCATTAAATTGTCGCCAAATCGTTTGTAGCGACCCACGATGTAGCCCCCAGGGACATAATAGGTTTCAACTGACTTAAACGTTGCGTCATCTGGAACTGTGACAACCACCAAGCTTCGTCGGGTTTTGCCAGCAATGTAGTTTCCTCCAGAGCCGTGCCACGTCTTGCCATGATGAAAAACACAGCTTCCAGCAGGTAAATTTAGCTGAACAACTTCTGGCCGATCAACTCCTGCTTGCTTTGCGGCTTGCTCCATGTCCCAGTGATATCCCTTGCTAGGCGCATGAAACTCACTGATGGTTTTAGAAAGCTGCCACTTGTGTGAACCACGAACATACTCGATCGTGCCAGCACCAGGAACAGCATCGCTCAAGGCAATCCAGCAAACCGCAACCTCTCCGGCAGGCTCATTATAGTTAATGTACATTGCGTCTTGATGCAGTGCTGTTTCAGTTGCCCCATACGGCTTGAGCCATAGAGCATCCACCAAAAAACGTGCTCCCGACCAGCCTCTCAGTGTGGCGCTGATTTGTCCCATCTCTGGAGACAAAATGATGCTAGCCATTGTCAGATCGCTTTTCCAGCTACCCGTCATCTGACGCGCCGCGTTAGGAAGTCCTAAATTAGGAGTCCAGTGCCATTCATCAGGATAGACACCCGTTTCAAATTCGCCTGCAAATAGGTGATCGACGCGATCAACTGCTCGTTCAACTAATTCCGGATCGAGTAAATTTTCAACGACTAGAAACCCATCCTCGTTATAGCGAGCAATCTGTTCCTCACTTAGCTGAATTCGCCCGTCTGTCATAGAAATCTAGCTCCCGTTCTCAAACTCTGTTGTAGAATCCTCTGAATCTGAAAAAACATTGGGTAGTGCAGGCTGTAGCAGAAATAAATTTACAGAGATTTGACCACCCAATACCTGAATGTCGCTAAGGCAAGTAGTCCATGTAGTTTTGATAATCCCAATCAGAAACGGTAGCTAGGAAGCGTTCCCATTCATCGCGCTTGTACCAGGTGAAAACTCGATACATACAGCGGATTTCAGCTTGATAAAGTACAGTGGCAACCTGTGAGCTCTGATTCTCTGGCTCCACGGTGTACTCCGCTTACTTGAAATCTGCTGTATCTCCTGGTAGAGCAGATTTGATTACCTCATCGTCACTGAGATGATTCAGAGCTTCGTCCAGCGTGGTCGGAAGGCGCTTCGATCTCCGAGCAACTTCTGACTCATAGGTATTCCCTTTTTCTGGCTCACCTGGATCAAGATTGTCTTTGATTCCATGATCAAACGCCTTGAGCATTGCAGCCGCCATCAGATAGGGATTCACCATTGCATCAACCGTTCGATATTCCAAGCGACCTGGGGCTGAGATACGGAAAGAGCAAGTGCGATTTTGGAACCCGTAGTTGGCGTTAACGGGTGCCCACTGTCCAGTATCCCAAAGGCGACGGTAGGAGTTGATGGTTGAACAGCCGATTGCGGTGAGTGCTCCTAAATGCTCAATTCCACCGGCAATGCACTGCAATCCAACCACTCCAGGTTTAGTTGGCGGATCACCTTCTCTAGGCATAAAGGTGTTTTCTCCTCCTTTGTAGTAGGTAAAGACACCATCCATTCCTGGCAGCAGCTCATTGCCTAGAGGCTTGACAATCTCTTCTCCGCTGCGCCAAACAGACAGATTTTGGTGGCAGGATGAAGCAGTTGTCTTATTGAATGGCTTCGCCATGAAACAGGCAATCAAGTTAAATTCACGCGCAACCTGGGCACAGATCTGACGATAGGTTGTGAGTCGATCGCAGGTCCGCACTGTATCGTCGTAGGCGAAGTTGAGTTCCAACTGTCCAGGAGCGACTTCGTAGTCCCCCTGAATCATATCCAAGCCCATCGCCCGCGCATATTGGATCACCTTCTTGTAAACAGGGCGCATCTCCTCAAGCTGATCGATGTGATAACAGTTCGGCTTGGCAATTCCTTCGGGTTTCCCATCTAAACCACGGCGAAGCCAAACCATTTCTGGTTCACAGCCATGCCGGAGATGAAGTCCATGTTCCTGCTGAAACTGCTCATGAATCCGCTTCAAATTACCCCGGCAGTCAGAGGTCAAGTAAGTGCCGGGCTCAACATCTTCATAGCGTTCACGAAAGCAGGTAGAGAAGACTCTCGCCACAGTTTTGTCCCAAGGCAACTGGCAGAAGGTTTCAGGATCAGGAACGCCAATAAACTCAGCCGTGTCAAGACCATATCCAATGAAGTTGCCGTGACGATCCACTGCTACATTCGTCAATCCTGTATAGACTTGTTGAAATCCGCGTTCAGCAAAAGTCTCCCAAACGCTGGAATGAGAAAACTTGCCCATAATCCGTCCCGTGATTGAGACGTATTGGTAGTAGATGTACTCAATGCTCGATGTATTGATCTTGTCACGCACTTGTCTAATTAGTTCAGCACGACCTGGTTGCTCAAGGTAAGCTTCAACGTCGGACTGTACTTTGGTATTGGTTAAAACTCCAGTCATGGCGCACACTCCAACAAGGTTGCATAAAGAATTCATTGCATAACCCATCCCTACTACCGCAGAGTGCTGCTGTATTGCTCAGCGATTCTGAAAGAACTTTGATCCCAGAAGTAGTTTGAGGATTAGCAATGTATCCTAACGACAGGAATGGCTTGAGAGAAAGTGCCACCCATAACCACCTTGATGGAACCACTTAGAGACAAAAAAGCCGAGCTATTGAGCAACCAACCGATCCTCGTAGATACTATGCTTGATTCTGTTGCGCTTGTAACCACTTTATCAAATTTTACTGAGAAGATTCGTTATGCTCTCCTGACAAAGTAGCTTTCGATGTGAGGCATGTGAAGTTAAGGCATAGATTTGAATGCTGCTCACAATTATTTTTGTTCCATTCAAAGTGGATCTATCAAAATGCAATAAAGTGGTGCTTTCTTTCACATACTTTGGTTGATAGGCTTTAGGGGTTGAGTAACCACGTCTTTATCGGTGTTATGCCTGAGAATAAGGTGGCAATACGGACGACTTGCCCACGCGATTGCTATGATGCCTGTGGCATTCTTGTGATTAAGCGAGGAGAAGAAATTGTCAGAGTTAAAGGTGATCCTGACCACCCAGTCAGTCGGGGGGCACTTTGTGGAAAATGTGCGATCGCCTATAACGGTGCATGGAGAGATGCAGATGCTCGACTCAAACATCCCCTGAAACGAGTAGGTGCAAAGGGCAAAGGGCAGTTTATACCGATTTCTTGGGAAGAAGCGATTCAGGAGATTGCTCAACGACTAAAAGTGATCGTAGCGATGCCTGGTGGTTCTAGTATCTTGCACACGCACTATACCGGAACTTGTTCATTAATTGCCGGATTTTTCCCTCTCCGCTTTTTCAATCGATTAGGTGCAACTGAGGTCGATCCTGATACGGTCTGCAACAAGGCTGGACATGTGGCCTTGCAAACCATTTTCGGTGATTCCTTAGAGGGGTTCGACCCACGAACTGCGAAAGATGCTGATTGTATTCTGGTGTGGGGAGCTAATCCTTCTGCTTCGGCTCCACATGCTCACAAGCATTGGTTGGCAGAGTTTTCTGGCAAGGCCATTGTAATTGACCCGATTCGCCATCCAACGGCTGCCGCCGCCGATCTCCACTTACAGCCTTTTCCAGGTAGCGATGCGGCTCTGGCTTTTGCCTTGCTGCATGTAATAGAGCGAGAAGGTCTTTTAGACGAGAAATTTCTGGCTGCCTACACAATTGGCTGGGAGGAGGTACGCCCCTTACTGGCTGATTGTACGCCTGCTTGGGGTGAAGCCGTTACAGGTGTGCCTGCCGCATTGATCGAGGAAGCTGCCCAAATCTATAGTCAGGGACGATCGCTACTCTGGCTTGGACAAGGATTGCAGCGACAGCCCACTGGTGGGAATGTTTTTCGCGCCTGTAGTTTGTTACCGATCACCACAGGAAACATTGGCAAGCCAGGAGCCGGTTTCCTGTATATGAACGGAACTGGAAAACGTGGGATTGATGGAGACTATATTACGGCTCCTCATTTGAATAGACAGCCCTCGTCCATTAGCCATATGGATCTAGCCGAACGTCTAGAAGATCTGTCAGCAAGTCAGGCACTCTTTTGCTGGAACAATAACATTGTGGCTTCAAGCCCAGAGCAAAAACGACTCCGCAAAGCGCTTGAGCGAGACAGCTTATTCATCGTGTCGCTAGAGTTGTTCGCAACAGATACAACTGAGTATGCTGATATCGTACTACCAGCCGCCAGTTTCCTTGAGTTTGATGATTTAGTGTTCTCTTATTTCAACTACTCAATTTCCGCTCAGGTTAAGTCTATAGAACCCTTGGGTGAAGCACTCCCAAATCAAGAAATCTTCCGTCGATTGGCTGCTGCTATGGAATTTGAAGAACCTGAACTTTTTGAAAGTGACGCAGCAATGATTGATACACTTCTGAGGCAGACTGGCATGATGCTTAATTTTGCCACTCTCGCTGAGAATGGGACTGTAGATTTTTCGGCTGAACCTGTAATTCAGTTTGCCGATCTGAACTTTCCCACGCCGAGTGGCAAGATCGAAATTATATCAGACCAGTTCGTTGCACAAGGCTTACCACGAGTACCACAACCCTTTGTAGACCCTCGACCCTCAAACGGTAAATTGCGAGTTCTGTCACCTGCTTCTCCTTGGTTAATGAATAGTTCGTATGGCAATGATGCCGGTGTGCGTACCTGTAACGGTCAGGCTGACGTATTTCTTAACCCGCAGGAAGCGCATTCGCGGGGAATCGCTGAGGGAGCTTCCGTCGTGTTGTCGAATGAGATTGGGCAACTCCCATTGAAGGCGGTACTCTCTCAAGACGTTCCAATGGGTGTAGCTTTAGTCCACAAAGGGCGTTGGCCGAAGCTAGACCCATCAAGAGCAAACGTGAACATATTGAATCCAGGGCATAAAACTGATTTGGCAGAGAGTTCCTGCGTTCATTCTGTAGAAGTTGAGATTCAACTTGTGTAGCAGACAGAATCACCACAGTGAATCCTTTGATTTAACCGCACATAGTAGAGTTCTGAGGATATTCGATGAAAAAAGCATTCGTTCTACGACACGTTGCCTTTGAAGACCTTGGTTCATTCGAGTCTGTTTTAGCTCATCATGAGTACGAAATTCACTCTTTCGAGGCAGGGATGGATAACTTTGCTGAGATCGATCCTCTGGAGCCCGATCTGCTGATTGTACTTGGTGGTCCGATCGGTGTTTACCAAGCAGCAGATTACCCCTTTTTGAAAGATGAAATTAACTTGTTGGAAAAGAGGCTCCATCAGGACCTGCCGACACTTGGCATCTGCTTGGGAAGCCAATTGATGGCTAGCGCATTAGGAGCAAGGGTATATCCTGGTCATTCTAACGAGATTGGCTGGTTGCCTTTAATGTTAACCGAGGAAGGCAAACAAAGTTGTTTGGTTGAGATGGCTCCAGAAAATACTCCTGTTCTTCACTGGCATGGCGATACCTTCGATCTGCCAAAAGATGCAGTCCGGCTTGCTTCAACACAACTCTTCGAGAATCAGGCGTTTGCCTGGGGAAAGAATTGCCTAGCCTTACAATTTCACGTCGAAGTCACTCAGTATGGTTTAGAACGTTGGTTCATTGGGCATACATCTGAAATTAGCGCAACTCCTGATATCAGCGTCTCTCAATTGAGATCTGACACAAAACAGTATGTTAGCAACTATGAAACTAGCGGAATAGCTTGTCTAACTCGATGGCTAGCCGACACCGAGTTGGGCTACCAACGTAAAGCAGGACAGTTGGACGAAGTCAGATAAGAGTTTTAGATCTCTCTTGAAGGTTTAGACTAAGCTCTGAACCAACGCAATGTGGGATGAGGAATGAAGTTACAGCGATTTTCAAATGAATAAGCCACAGTGAGCGAACCAACCAAGCGCATCATCAGAGCAGATTTGGTTGTTGATAATCTCAGTTAGCGCCTGGTCTAGTGCTTCACGGGTGCGAGCCTTGGCA
>JAABUQ010008621.1_pt1 | contig 14198 bp, 18 predicted proteins | sample 5560001 | NCBI WGS metagenome assembly JAABUQ01 (sample SAMN10711888, study PRJNA513371) | rock metagenome | isolation source: Antarctica rocks | place: Antarctica: Victoria Land, Finger Mt nord | collected 2015-12-18
GCACAGCTACGACGCCATCGTCGACGCCTGCGTCGCAGCTTGGCAGTTCCTGATCAATGACCCAGACCGCATCCGATCCATCGGAACAAGGGAATGGGCATGTGTCAGTCTCTAGGCGGGCTGGTATTACCCGGCGCAGGATGGCGCCACGACCGTGCTGGAGTATGACGGCACGGTTCATCTGGAAAAGGACGGCACCCAGTTTCGCCAGCGCTACATCGCCGTCGTGACCCTGCGGGACGGCCGCATCGCTCTGTGGCGGGAGTACCTCAACCCTTTGGCGTCGCAAGCCGCCGCGTGATGGGAGCAGCCCATGGCTGACACGATCGAGCCCTTTCACCTGGCCGTCCCGCAGGAGATGCTGGACGATCTGCGTCGCCGCCTATCCCAGACGCGCTGGCCTGACCCGGAAACGGTCGGAGACTGGAGTCAGGGTGCCCCGCTCGCCCGGGTGCAGGCGCTGTGTGCCCATTGGCAGGACGGCTATGATGGGCGCCGTTGCGAGGCCATGCTCAACGGCTGGGGCCAGCATCGCACGGTGTTGGACGGGCTCGGCATTCACTTCCTGCATGTCCGCTCACCCGAGCAGGATGCCATTCCGCTGCTGATGACCCATGGCTGGCCCGGCTCGGTGATGGAGTTCCACAAGGTGATCGGCCCGCTCACCGACCCTGCCGCGCATGGCGGCAACCGGCGGGACGCGTTCCATCTCGTGCTGCCATTCCTGCCGGGCTACGGCTTCTCCGACAAGCCTCACGTTGCCGGCTGGACTGTCGAGTGCATCGCGCGAGCCTGGGTCATGCTAATGGGCCGCCTCGGCTACAGCGAATGGGTGGCCCAGGGCGGCGACTGGAGCGGGGTGGTCACGGCGGCGATCGCAGCGCTCAATCCACCGGGATGCCGCGCGGTGCATCTCAACATGCTCACGATACCTCCACAGCCAGGCGACGAAGTCAGTCCGGCAGCGGATGCCAAGGCCGCATTCGCGGCCATGAAGCGGTTCAACACCGCCGAGTCCGCCTATGCTCGGCAGCAGGCGACGCGGCCGCAGACGCTCGGCTACGGCCTCGCCGACTCCCCGGCCGGGCAAGCTGCCTGGATTTACGAGAAGCTCCACGCGTGGACCGACAACGCAGGCACACCGGAACACCTGTTCGGGGCGTGGTTCAAATCAGGGTAACACCCAAAAGGAGAAATCCCTTTGCCATCAAAACTCTATCGGTTTCCGGTGTTGCCTGGAAATGGCACCTTTTGAACCACGCCCTCTCTTTGTTGTTGGCAACACTCTCGAAGCAGTTCTTACGAAGGCTATGGATGGCCGGCGCGTGGGGTCGAGACCGGGAATGACCGTCCGGGTTCAGGGGCCGGCGGTCAGGAGCGCATGGCGGCGTGGTTTGTTTGCAAGTGCATGTCGCCGCTGGGACTCGCTTCCTTGATGCGATGGACGAGGACCCCAGCAAGCAAAAGGCAGGCACCAAGGACGCCGAGACCAATGGAGAAGCCGCCGGACAGGGTTCGGACATAGCCGACCAGGAAGGGGCCGATGAACGCGCCGAACACGCCGACGCCGTTCATGATACCGGTGACGGCGCCTGCGACCTGGCGGGGCAGGATGTCGCCCGGGATGGACCAGAGGACGGGCTGTGACCCGTACAGCATGGCGCCGGCGAGGGTGAGCAGCCCCAGGTTCATCGTCAGGCTGTTCCCCTCGTAGGTCAACGCGGCGGCGACCAGGGCGGCGCCGCAGATCAGGATGGGCCAGGCGGCGAAGCGCCGGCGGTCGCGGGTCTGATCGGACCAGCGGGTCAGGAACTGCATGGCGACAATGGCGGCGGCGAAGGGCAGCGCGCTGAGCCAGCCGACGGCCGTCTGGCTGAGGGTCTTGTCCTGGTGCAGCACGCTGGGCAGCCAGATAATAAAGCCGAGAAAGCCGATGTTCCAGAAGAAGACCGCGACGGTGAACAGGATCACGGAAGGGCGCTTCATCTGTGCGCCGATGCCGCCGTCTGCGCCGATGGCGGCGGGCAGCTCGGCCTCGGCACCCAAGCGCACCAGCAGCGCGACGCGATCTGCGGGCTTGAGCCAGCGCGCTTCCTGCGGGGAAGCCGCAACCCCCCACAGCCAAACGGCGGCCCAGACGACCGGGAAGACGCCCTCCACGATGAACAAGGTGCGCCAGGTGCCGTGGTCGAGCACCAGGCCGGCGATGGGGCCGCTGACCATGGCGGCCAACGGGTAGGCGAGCTGCCAGACGCCGTTGGCCCGGGCGCGCTCGGAGGGGGCGAACCAGGTGCGCACGAACAGCAGCATGGTCGGGAAGATCCCACCCTCAAAGAAGCCGAGTAGGAAGCGGACAATGGCCAGTTCAGTGGGCGTGTCGATGAAGCCTAGCGTGATCTCGGCCGCGCCCCATAGCACCATCAGCGCGGCGATGAGGGCCCGGCCGTAGCCACGGTCGGCGATCCAGCCGCCGAGAGGCTGCGAGATGCCGTAGCCGAGAAAGAGCACGCCGGAGGCGAAGCCGAGGGCGCTTTGGTCCAGGTTGAGGTCCTTCCCCATGGTGGGAATGGCGAAGCCGATATTAGTCCGGTCCATGAAGGCGATGATGAAGGCGATCATCATGACCGGCAGCAGGCGGGTCCAACGTGACAGCACGGCAACCTCCCTCTGTTTCTCGTGATCAGGCGGGGTAGGCGGATTGGTCGAAAATGCGGGGGTCGTGCGAGGGCAGGACGGTGGCGCTCAGGGCGGCTAGGCGGCGGAAGCTGCGGTCGCAGGCATAGAGGTCGGTGTGGTTGCCGTTGGGCACGGGGTCAGCACCGTTGCCGGGCCAGTTCTCGCGCAGGGGGACGAGGTCGCCGGGCAACAGGTAGGGGCCGGCGGCGGTGTCGACGAGCACGCCCTGGGAGCCGCTCGTATGGCCAGGCAGGGTCAATGTGCTGATCCCGGGCGCGATGACCGTGTCGCCATCGAGGGCTTCGTAGCGGTCCAGCACGCGGACCCAGGGCGGCAGGTGGCCGCGGCGGTTCACTTCGTAGATCGCGCGCTGGAAGGGAACGGGGCAGACTGCTTCCTGCAGTTCCGTCCGCTGGACGTGGAAGGTCGCAGCGGGAAAGTGCCCGGCGCCGCCGACGTGGTCATTGTGCAGGTGGGTGAGTATGACGGTGCGGATGGCGAGCGGGTCAACGTCGTAACGCGCCAATTCGAGGGCGAGGAGGTCGTCGGGGTCGTCCGGGCGATAGTGCTGCGGGGCTTGGGCGCGGTTGCCGGGCCCTGTGTCGACCAGGATGGGACCGCCTGGGCCCAACAACAGCCAGGCGATGCAGGGGGCGTTGATACGGGTGTCGACGCACCGGGTCCGATACAGGAAACTGGCGATGGGATGGTCGATGACGTGGCCACAGCGGAGCGGGACGATCTGGAACTCAGGCATGGACGAGCGCCCGCATGCGGGCGACCGCGGCGTCCGGGGCGGTGAAGACCGGTGTGCGGACCGCGGCGCGGACGGCCGACGCCGCGCGGGACGTCGAGAAGTGGGCGAGCATGATAGCGTCGCAGCTCGCCAGGCCTGGCGCATGCTCAGCAACCAAGCGGTTATGGGCCTCCGCGTCGTTGGCTCGCAACAGGTCGATGGCATCGGGGACGATCACAGTGGTGAGGCTGGCGGAGGAGCCGACGGACGCTACATGTTCGTTGAATTCGGCGGTCATGGTGGGGACGGAAGGTCCGAAGGTGGCGAGCATGCCGATGCGGGTCCCGGCGGCGACGGCGGCGTGGAACATCGCCTCGTTCGGCTTCAGGACAGGGATATCCAGGCTGTCGGCGAGCGCGTCAATGGCCGGGCCGAAAGCGGAGCAGGTGACGAGGAGACCGGCCGCACCCAAGCCAGCGCCGTAGTGTCCCAACTCCATGAAGCGACGGATCATGGCGGGGGAAAGCTCGGCTTCGCGCGCACGGTCGATGGTGAGGCCGTCGTCCAGGAGATTAACCAGCTCGGCCTCGGGCCAGCCGGCCGCGAAGGCGGACTGGACGGGCGCCATGGCAATGGGCGTTGCGTGGAGCAGGACAATTCGGGGCTTACTGGGCATGCTCGTTTCCTGGCTCGTCTTTAAGAACCCGCTCCCGGTACGACGCGTCCAGTGCAGGAATTATTTTTGTAAGCGGTTACATCATGCATTCGCCAGAGCCGTCGTCAATCGATTTTGGGGGGGCGGGGCCGTGCTTCCGCGGAGGATCAACTCGGCTTCGATGACGGTGGCACGCAGGGTCGGGCGGCCGGCCATGCGCGCCAGGAGGTGCTCGCCGGCCGCACGACCGATCTCGCTGGCGTGCACGCGGATGGTGGTCAGCGGCGGCGTGAGATAGGCGGCGTAGTCGGAATCGTTGAAGCCGATGACGGAGAGTTGGCCGGGGACATCGATGCCGCGGGCCTGAGCCTCGATCAGGACGCCGAACGCCAGTTGGTCCGTCCCGCAAATGACAGCGGTGGGGGGTGGGCCGTCGACGGTCATCATCTGGCGCAGCGCATCGCGGCCGGCGGCGATGCCGAAGGAGACGACCAGGTCGTGCTGAGGCGCTATGGACAGGCCGCGGGACGCCAGGGCGGCGGCAACCCCTGCGGCCCGGGCGCCGCCGCGGTCGTTCTCCTTCCGGATGCCGGTGACGACCGCGATCCGGCGGTGGCCGAGGTCCATAAGGTAGGATGCGGCACGCCCGGCGACGCCGGAATTGTCGAACCCGATGCAGGGCCGGGCTTCCGACAGGGTGAAGGCCTGGACGATTGGGATGGCAAGCCGGGCGGTCTGCTGGAACAAGGCGGGACGGTGAATGTCGCCGATCAGCAGCAGGCCATCGATGCCTCGTTCGATCATGCGGGTCGCCTCGGTCAGTTCGTCATTTAGGTCGTAGCCGCCGCTGGCCAGGACGAGCGTGTAGCCGCCACGCCGCAACTCGGCCTGCAGGGCGGAGAGGGCGCAGATGAACTCCTCGTTCTCGATATTGGGAATGACGGCGCCGACGGTGTGGAAGTGCCGGAGGGAGAGGGCGCGGGCGGCGCCATTGGCGACAAAGCCGAGGGTCGCGGCGGCCTGCAGCACCGCATCCCGCTTAGCCGGGCGCACCGCCCCACTGCCATTGAGCACGCGGGAGACTGTCGCGGTGGAGACACCGGCGAGGGCCGCTACGTCGCTTGCGACCGGCAGCCGCATGCCCGGCCTCTGCTTCTCCATGCTGCTTCTGCACTCCCGTGGCCATGCGCCTGCGTTGACGCAATTCCAAGTCGATCCTAGATGTAAGGCCTTACAAAATGAAGCGTGGCGAGACGGGAGCAACAGCGATGGACAACGTCTCGACCAGCGAGAGCGTGCCGGGCATCACTGGCCCGGGGCAGATTGTCACCAGCCTGAAGCGGGCTGCGGTGGCGACGCCGTACCGGTTCCGGGATCTTTTGGCGCTCGATGATTTCGAACGGCATGCCCGGCGGCGGCTGCCGCCCATGATCTTCCAATACGTGGCGGGCGGGGTCGAGACGGGGGCGGCGCTGCGGGCGGGGCGGGAGGCCTATGCCGGCTACAGCATCGTTCCGCGCATGCTGCGCGACGTGTCAGGACGCGACCAGGGCGTGCTGTTGTTCGGGCAGCGCTACGATGTGCCGTTCGGCATCCCGCCGCTGGGCGGTTCGGCCTTCATCGCCTATCGCGGGGACCTCGTGCTGGCGGAAGCGGCGAAGCGGCGGGCCTTGCCGATGATCCTCAGCGCCTCCGCCCTGATCAGCCTGGAGGAGGTGCACGCGCAGAATCCGCAGGCCTGGTTCCAGGCCTATCTGCCGGGCGACCAGATGCGGATCGACCGGCTGATACGGCGGGTCGACGCTGCGGGATATCGCGTGCTGGTGGTCACGGCGGACACGCCGGTGCTGGGCAACCGCGAGCACAACATCCGCACCGGGTTCAGCATGCCTATCCGGATCACGCCACAGGTAATGCTGCAGAGCGCGCTGCATCCGCGCTGGCTGCTGGGCGTGGTGGCACGAACGTTCTTGCGGCACGGGGCGCCGCATTTCGAGAATACGGAGGCCGAGCGCGGGCCGCCGATGATGTCCGGCGGCTCCGTCCGCAACACGCTGGCGCGGGACCAATTGTCCTGGCGGAACGTCGAGGCGATCCGGCGGCAGTGGAAGGGCCCGCTGTTGGTCAAGGGCCTGCTGTCGCCCGCGGATGCACGGCTGGCGCGGGAGGCTGGGATGGATGGCATCATCCTGTCCAACCATGGCGGGCGTCAACTGGACCACACCGTGGCGCCCCTGGACGTGCTGCCGGAGGTCGCGGCGGAGAAGAGCGGCATGAAGGTCATTGTTGATAGCGGCATTCGGCGCGGAACCGACGTGCTGAAGGCGCTTGCGCTGGGTGCGGACTTCACCTTCGTGGGACGGCCCTTCCTGTTCGCTGCGGCGCTGGGCGGTATCGCGGGGGTGGAGCATGCGATCGGGCTGCTGCGCGACGAGATCGACCGCGACATGGCGCTGATGGGGGTGCGGACGCTGGCAGAGCTGTCGCCGGATTTGCTGCGCCGGCGGGGCGTGCGCTGATGGCCGAATTTCGCATGATGTGCGCCCTGGCAGTGCGGGCGCCGTTCGACCGCGTGGTGCTGCCGGCCTATACGGCGGGCGGTGGATCGATCGAGTTGTTCTGGGGCCCGACGACCCTCATCCAAGACAAGCTGGCGCGTGGGGAGGCGACCGATGCGGTGCTGCTGACGACCGAGGCGGTGGATGGCCTGATCGCGGACGGCACGCTGGAGGCGGAGACTCGGGTCGCGGTGGCGACGTCGCAGCTGGGCGTCGCGGTGGCGCGCGGGGCGCCGCAGCCGGACCTGAGCACAGCCGACCGTTTTCGGCAGGCATTGCTCGATGCGCGATCGGTGGCGTTCTCGCATGGCGGGGCGAGCGGGATCTACTTCGCCAAACTGATCGAGCGGCTAGGGATCGCGGAGGTGATCCGGGCGAAGGCGACGATCATCCCGGCCGGGTTCACGGCGGAGAAGCTGGTGAGCGGCGAGGCGGACCTGGCGATCCAGCAGGTCAGCGAACTGATGGTGGTGGACGGGATCGACATCGTCGGCCCGTTCCCTGCCGCGGTGCAGGCGACGATGCGGTTCGCCGCCGCGGCGGTGGCCGGGAGCCCGGCGCGCGCGGCTGTGCTGCTGTTCCTCGCGACGCTGCGGACGCCCCAAGCGATGGCGGCATTCAGGGATTGCGGACTCGAACCCGCAGTATGACGGCAAGGGAGACAACCGTGTCCGAGCGGGTGAGCCAGACGAGCCGATGGAGCCGGCGGCCAGAGGGATCGACCTGGGGCGATTGGGGCCCCGACGACGAGCTGGGGCGTCTAAACCTGCTGACGCGGGAGAAGGTTCTGCAGGGCGTGGCGGAGGTGCACAAGGGCCAGACTTTCTGCCTGTCGTTGCCGCTGGATTATCCCGGCGGCACCGCAATCAACCCGCGGCGGCCCCCGCCGGAGCTGCGGCCCACGGTGCGAGAAGGCCGGGCCAACATGGCGCTGCCGCTGCGCTGCTACGACCCGACGGCGACAGACATCATGTGCGACGACCAGGTGCTGCTGACACTGCAATACTCAACGCAGTGGGACACGCTGGCGCATGTCGGGCAGATGTTCGATGTGGATGGCGACGGACAGCCGGAAGACGTGTTCTACAACGGGTTCTGCGCTGGGTCCGACGTGGCGGGGCCAGTGGTCTATGCGGGCATGGTCGGCTCGCCCAATACGGCGCCGCAGGGGGCGCGGCGCCTGGGTGTGGAGAACATGGCCAAATCCTGCATCCAGGGCCGCGGCGTGATGATCGACCTCGAGGCGCATTTTGGCCGCAGCGGGACGATCGTCGGCTACGACCAGCTCATGGGCGTGCTGGAGCAGGACAAGGTGGTCGTGGAGCCCGGCGACCTCGTGTGCCTTCGCACGGGATTTGCAAAGATGCTGCTGGGGATGAACAAGCAGCCGGATGCGGAGCTGTTACGGAGGTCCAACTGTGCGCTGGACGGGCGCGACGAGCGGCTGCTGCAGTGGATTACGGACACGCAATTGGTGGCGCTGATCGCGGATAACTTCGCGGTAGAGGCCGCCCCGGCGCTCCCCTGCACGGCGGATTTCTGCTCCACCCTGCCGCTGCACGCGCACTGCTTGTTCCGGCTAGGCGTCTATCTGGGGGAAATGTGGGACCTTACGGACCTGGCGGACTGGCTGCGCGACAATGGGCGGAACCGGTTTATGCTGACGGCGCCTCCGTTGCGGCTGCCGGGGGCGGTCGGATCGCCGGCAACACCGGTGGCGACGGTCTGAGAAGAGCGTATAGATGGGGCGTTGGTGCACTTGGCGAATGGAGGTCGAGACGGTCCCGGCACCGAACTCTTATGCGATGACCTGCTGAACGGGGGAGCTCATGGTCCGCTTCGGCGGCGACACCAACCAGGCCGGGCAGTTCGCCCGCAGCGTGCCGGACTTCGTGCTGAAAGGCCGGTTCGCCGACATGGTCCGGCTCGATTTGGCAGCGCTGGAACAGGAGATAGGCTTTGCCGTCGGGCGGAACCGAGGGTGGTGGCAGCGGATCACGCGGCGGTAAATCGGGCAGGAATTGACGTCAGGCGGTCGTCGCTCTGCCGAGGAGGCCGTGCTAGGGTGACGGCATGAACGTTGCCCTACGCCGGCCCATGATGCTCGACGAGTTCCTCGCCTGGGAGCGCCAGCAGGACCTTCGCTACGAGTTCGACGGCACCCAGCCGTTGGCGATGACAGGCGGCACCGTCGCACACAGCGTGATTGCAACCAACCTTGTCCGGGCGTTGGAGGACCGGCTGCGTGGCGCATCGTGCCGTGCGTTCCGCGGCGACCTCAAGATCCTGGTCGCTGGCCGGGTCCGTTACCCGGACGCGGTCATCACGTGCTCGCCGGTCGCTAACGACGCCGACGTCGTGCCCGATCCGGTCGTCGTGTTCGAGGTGCTTTCGTCCAGCACGGCCAGCACGGACCGGATTGAGAAGAACGAGGAGTATCGCGCGACGCCGTCCATTCAGCGCTACGTCATGCTGGAGCAGACGCGCCAGGCTGCAACTGTGTTCTCCCGTGCTGGCAATGACTGGGTGGGACACGTTCTCACCGGCGGAGCCGTCCTCGCCATGCCCGAGATCGGCGCCGATCTGCCGCTCGCTGACCTTTATGCCGGCATCGAGTTCTCGGAGGCTTCGACGGGACCATAACTGACTCTCGCCGTTTCTCGCCCTCCTTATAACAAACGAGAAGGGCTGTTATCACGTCTTTGTTGGTATTATGAACGCCATCGCAATCAGGCTGCTTACGGCTGCTTAGCGCCTCAACCCGGACGTTCTGCCGATTTTTATCATTGCTCCGAAGCAGACGTTCGGCGCGAAGTCATGAACGGCGAGGTTTGGTGGGAAGCCGCCCGTCCGCTTCTGAGTTCACGTGGTTAGAAAGCGGACGCTGCCCATCATCGCAGAAGCTGAGCCTCGATTGCAGTCTTGTCGATAACTGACCAGACCGCTGCGATCTTAGAACTTTTAAATTTGTAGAAAACGTTCTCCGCAAACGAGACCTTTCGCCCGTTGATGCTTATCCCGAGGAACTCCCCCTTCGGGGAGCATTCAAAGGCGAGGCGGGCTGCAACACGTGGAGGTTCACAGATCAGCAGCTGGATGTTGAAGCGAAGGTCCGGGATGTCTTGAAAATCCTTCACCAGCATGTCACGGTAGCCGGACAGCTTGAGCGGTCGGTCGTTGTGCTCAACCTCGTCATCAACGTAGCGTCCGAGCTGAACCCAATCCTGTCGGTTCAGGCAATCGATGTAGGCACGGTAGAGATCGGAGAAGGACGTAGTGGGCAAAATGGAACTCTCCTTGGATCGACGCCCGCTTCCGAGGGTGGCACAGAGCGTCGCAACCGGCGAGGTTGGGTCGGGAGCCGCCGCTCTCCTGGTAACAGTGAAGGTCGGCTTACCTCTTTCGGGAGCTCTAAACCGGATCGTCCGCCCCGGCCAGCCAGCTCAGGCACCTGATCCGGCATTGAGCAGTCACATGCGTAGACGACGCATCACCTGCGGCAGACCCTGGCGGTCCAGCACATCGAGGTAGGGGCGCCCGCCGCGGGTCAGGTTCAGCACGATGACCAGCGTGCAGGTTGCTGACACCAGGCCGTCGTAATCCACGACGAACACGGTGACTCCTGGCTGCGCCAGCAGCTCCCGCCAGATCGCCGGCGCCAGCGCGGCATTGGCCGCAGGGAGCTGAGCTGCTGGTATAGTTCAAGCATCGCGCCGAGGTCAGCGTCGCAAGCGCTACGCTCAAGGATCCCATTTGGTGGTGAGAGGGGTGCCTTTTCCACCAGCGTCGCCTGACACAGCTTCTGATCTGGGTTGAGCCATATCCAGGGGCGTTGCCAGAGATGGGACAGTGTTGCGAAGGGTCTCGGGCGAGGACACCGCTGCGGTGATGCAATTACGGCGGCACCGGATGCGGGTGAACCGAAGGCGTTTGGGGCCGCGCTGAATTGTATCAGGAAGGCATGTAGCCTTAACCGGAGTGATGAAACTGCCGCGCATTCCAAGCGCCATCGTGTTCGACATGGATGGCTTGCTGTTCGACACCGAAGCCCTCTACCAGAAGGCGTTCGACAGGGCGGCAGCAGACGAGGGTTATGAACTGCCCCCAGCCTTGTTCCTCAGCATGGTGGGCAAGGGATGGCCCATGAACAGTGTCCAGATGTTGGAGCACTACAGCCAAGCCTTCCCGGTCGATAGGTTCAGGGACGCCGTTCTGCGCCATTTTGGGGTGATGGCGGATACCCGTTTGCGCTTGAAGCCCGGTGTGATCGAGTTGCTGGACACCTTGGATGACCTTCGGATGCCCCGGGCCATCGCCACCTCGTCCGCCCACAGCAGCGTGCAGCATCATCTTTCGGCGCAGGGCTTGGCTGACCGGTTTCATGCTGTTGCTGCCCAGGGGGACTACGCTGCGGGCAAGCCTGCGCCAGACCCGTTCTTGAAGGCGGCCGAGCGGCTTGGAGTGGAAGCCCGCGCCTGCTTGGCCCTGGAAGACTCCCACGCCGGGGTCCGCTCCGCATCGTCCGCCGGCATGATGACGATCATGGTGCCAGACCTTCTCGAACCGACGGACGAGATCAGGGCGCTCTGCACGGCCGTGGTGTCAACCTTGCACGAAGTCCGTGGCCTGATCCTGGCTCCGCAGCCGGTCCCATTGAGGTGAGCATGGGGCAGGACCTGACCTGATGCGCATCGCCGCCCTTGCCGACGCGCACGGCAACCTGCTCGCCCTTGAAGCCGTGCTGGCCGACCTACGCGCGCAAGCGCCCGACCTGGTGGTGAACCTGGGCGACCTGGTCAGCGGTCCCTTCGATCCAGCCGGCAGCGCCGACGCACAAATTGCGCTGGGCTGCCCGACGCTGGCCGGCAACCACGAACGCCAACTTCTGGAACGCGATGACGAAAGCCCGTCTGATGCCGTCGCGCGGCCTCGCCTTTCGCCAGCGCACCTGGACTGGATCGCCGGGTTGCCCAAGACGCTCCAGCTTGCGGACGGCGAGGTGTTCGCCTGTCATGGCAGCCCGGCCGGCGGCGACCTGGAATACCTGCTTGAAGATGTGAGCAGTGGCCGGCCGGTTCTCGCGCCCAACGATGCGATCCGGCCACGGCTGGAGGGGATCGGCCCCGCACGCCTGGTCCTATGCGGACATACGCACATGCCGCGTCTGGCCCAGCTCGGTGGCGTGCTCGTGGTCAACCCCGGCAGCGTGGGGATGCCGGCCTACACCGACGACACACCGGTGCCGCACGCCATCGAGAGCGGCACGCCGCACGCGCGCTATGCCGTACTCACGCGCGGTCCGGGTGGCGCGTGGTCGGCCGAGCTACGCGCGGTCGCCTATAATTGGGACCAAGCGGCCCAGCAGGCGATGGCGAACGGTCGGCCTGCAGTGGCGCGATGGACGGCGACCGGGCGCGTATAGGACAGGGATGGGTGGCGAAGTATTCCTGTTGCGCCACGGCGAGACCGAATGGAACGCTGCCGGACGGTTTCAGGGTCAACTGGACTCGCCCTTGACCCAGCGCGGTCGGGGCCAAGCGGCAGAGGCCGGCCGCACCCTCGCGGCAGAGCTTGCGGGCCGGTCTATACCACCACTCCACGTCAGCCCGCTTGGCTGGGCGCAGGAGACGGCTGCCATCGTCGCTTGCCAGGCACCTGGCCTTCATTCCAGCCGGGTAGAGCCGTGCTTGCAGGAGGTCACGACCGGCTCATGGGATGGATTGACGCACACGGACATCGAAGCGAGCTGGCCCAACGCGCTGGACGGCGCCACCGAGTTCGACTGGTATTTCCGCTCCCCTGACGGTGAAGATTATCAGGCCGCCATCGGGCGTGTACGCGCCTGGCTTGATGGACTTGACGGCTCGGTCATTGCCGTCTCCCACGGCCTGCTTGGGCGTCTGGTTGGGCTTGCCCCGCGAAGAGGCGCTGCTACTGCCCGTGCCGCAGGACGTAGTTTGGCAGCTTTCAGCATCCGGCGTGCGTCCACTTGATAGTGGACTGGGACCGTAAGGGCTTGCGGATGACCTCTGCCGCTGACGTTTCAAACTTCATCACGGCGCAGCCCGCAATGCTGGACCGGCTGACCGCGCTAGCGTCGCTTTGTCTGCCTGACGCCTGGATCGGTGCTGGTTTTGTGCGCAACGTGGTCTGGGATGCCTTGCACGGCCGCGTTCCAGGTGTGGCGGACCTGGCCGATATGGACGTGGTCTTCTTTGAGCCAGCCGATCTTGGCACGGAGCGGGAGGCAGCCGTCGAGGAAGCGCTGGCCGCACTTCGCCCTGGCGTCCCCTGGTCTGCACACAACCAGGCCCGGATGCACCGGCGCAACGCCGATCCGCCCTACCGCGACACAGCCGACGCCATGCGCCACTGGCCGGAAACGGCTACGGCAGTGGCCGTGCGGCTCCATGCCGGTCGCGTCGAGTTGCTGGCACCCCACGGCATCGAGGACTTGGTGAGGCTTGTCCTGCGACCCACTCCCACGACGGCTTCCCGGCCTGGGCATTTGGAAGTTTACCGGCAGAGGGTGAAGGCCAAGGGGTGGGTGCGGCGGTGGCCGTCTTTGACCGTGTTTGGCCTCGATATGTAGTTCGGTTGAAGTAGGTGCACATGTAGCGCGACAGCCCAGATGGCAAACAAGTCCAGCGGCCCGAGTATGCGCGGCGTGCCGGCCTGCACCTCCTGCTGGAGCAACGGCGCGCCGATCAGCTTTGCCGCTCCTCGCATCGGAACTTTGGGCCGCCTCAGCGCCGGGCAGCGGCGTATTCGGGTCCGGTCATGCCGCCGCCGGCATAGGCGGCATCCGCAGGGTCGGAGGAGAATGGTGCAGCAGCGACCTCGGCACCGTAGTTCCCGCCGCCATACGGGCCTGCGCCGACGCTGCCCGCCATGCCAATGCGGGGCCCGATCGCGGCGACGTAGTTCACCGTCTCGTCTGGCAGCATCGTGCTGTCGTTCAGAAAGGCGTCCATACGGTCCGGCCCGGCATTGTAGGCGGCCAGGAAGGCTGGCGCGCCGAAGCGAAGATACATCTCTTTGAGGTACGCTGTCCCGGCCAGGATGTTGTCGCGCGGGTCGTATGGGTCGGGACCCAGAGCGTAGCGTTGCCGCAGCATGTCGTAGGTGCCGGGCATGACCTGCATCAGCCCCATCGCGCCGGCGCTTGATGTAATGGGGGACCCGCCCGCGCTGGTCTGCTGGCCGCCTGATTCCTGCTGCATGACACCACGAATCCAGGCCTCCGGAACGCTGAGACGGACAGCGGCTTCGTGGATATAGGGACCCCAGGGATCGCCGGGCAGTCCCGGTGCCGGATAGTTCTGACCGGCGCGGGCCTCGAACACCGCGGCCTCTCGCGGTGCATCGACGTTGTAGCCGTAGTCGCCATGGCCGTCGTAACCGCGCCGGCCGTCCCAGTGGGTCGTCGGATAGGGCTGGCCGCCGCATCCCGCCAGCGCCAGGGCCAGCATGGTGGCGCTTGCGCGCAAGGTGGGGCAGCGTCTCCAAGCGAATTGAGGCATGGTGGATCCTCTCGCCGAGGCAGACTGCCCCGCGGCAAAGCGGATTATAA
>JAABUQ010008622.1_pt1 | contig 14198 bp, 11 predicted proteins | sample 5560001 | NCBI WGS metagenome assembly JAABUQ01 (sample SAMN10711888, study PRJNA513371) | rock metagenome | isolation source: Antarctica rocks | place: Antarctica: Victoria Land, Finger Mt nord | collected 2015-12-18
CACTCCTGGTTTACATGGTTGGTTGTGTCCGCGATGCGAGCTCGGCTACCCAGTTTCCGCGCCATGAACGAGAGGGCGGCATTGTCGCGAGGGAAGCAGGGGCCGCCATAGCCCAAACCGCCGGTGAGATACTTGCGTCCGATCCTGCTGTCCAGCCCGAGAGTGTCGCTGACCGCGTCCACATCGCCGCCGGGAATTCTCTCGCACAGATCGGCCAGCATGTTCGCAAAGGCGATCTTGGTGGTGACGAATGTGTTGATGGCGATTTTGGCCAGCTCCGCGTTCTCGAGACTCATGCGGCGCGCGGGAGGGTGGTTGAGCATGATCGACCCGTAGATCGTTTCGAGCTGGTCGCCAGCAAACCGGTCGAACTCGCCGATCAATGTGAAGTCGGGGCTCAGGAAGTCACTTAGAACACTACCCAGGGCGATGAATTCAGGGCTGTAGCAGAGCCCGAAGTCCGGTCCACATCGCTTCCCAGCGGCCCGCTCAAGAACGGGGAGAAGCCGCTGACGTGTCGACCCGGGCAAAACCGTGCTCGTGAGCACGACAAGGTGGTAGCCCTGCTTCTCTGCCAAACCTTTGCCTATCGCCTCGAACGCCGAAGCCACGTAGTCCAAGCGGAAGCCGCCACGTTCGTCGCTGGGCGTGGGCACAACCACGAACGTCGTGTCGGAGCGCGACACCGCCTCTGCGTGGCTGCTGGTGGCGGTCAGCCTATCACGGTGCTCGTCGATGAGCGCCTGAAGGCCCGTCTCGTGCACCGGGGCCCGTCCCCGGTTGAGGGCGCTGGCAACCTTACCATTCACATCCACTCCGATCACCTCGTGCCCGCGGCTTGCGATGGCGGCCGCCATGGCGGCACCAAGCCTCCCCAGGCCCACGACCGAAAAGGAAGCGATCATGGTCGATCGATTTCAACAGTGGCGCGATGGCGCGCGGTTCTGCCGGCCATCGCCAGTTCGAGATGTTCCACCATTTGACGCACGGTCTGCTCCGGGCGGAGCTCGCGTACGGCAAACCGTCTCCCCGCCGCGCCCAACCGCTCTCGTCGACCGCGATCTGCGGCCAAACACCTGATAGCCTCCAGCAGGGCCTCCGGCTTCTCCGGCTCAACCACAATCCCGCCCTCGGAGAATGACACCTCGCGTCCCGTTTCGCTGTCAGCGGCCACGGCGGCAAGCACGGGGAGGCCGACTGCGAAATAGCACGTGATCTTGGCCGGCAGTGACATGTCCCGCACATCCCGACCCTGGTTCACCAAAAGCAGATCGGCTGCCGCCACAATGTTTGGAAACTCGCCCGCTGGGGCCAGCGGCAGAAAGCTGACGTTGGTCAGGCCCCGTTGGGCCGACAGCCGCTCAAGCCGCTCGCGCTGATTTCCATCGCCCTGCAGAACGAAACGAATCTGATGCTCTCGGCGGGCAAGCTCGGCCACCCGGATGACGTTCTCCAGCGCCTGCTTGAATCCCATATTTCCTGAATGAAGGACGATGAACTCGTCGGGCTGCCAGCGCAAACTCTCTCTGGTTTTCCGTCGTTCGCGATTGGGCGGATCCATCCGGACGGGATTTCGCACCCTTCCAATTCGTTCCGGTGGCACCCCACCACCGATCAGGTAGGGCCGAAAGCCGTCTGCGACCACCGCCACCCGAGCTGCGTGGCGAGCCAGTTGGAGCTCCATCTTGCTCACCGCCCTCGAGACGGATCGGGCGCCCTTGAAGCGACTCTGCTCGGCCGCTCGCCCCATGAGGTCCTGGAACATCAGGACGTACGGCACCCCGCAACGGCGGGCCGCCAGTGCCGCCAGCACCCCACCACTCAGGCTGGGGACTACCCCGAGAACGAGGTCCACCTCACGGCGCCTGGTCAACTCTGGCAGGCAGCTGGCCAGCCAGCTTCCCTCGTAGACCGCTCGGCGCGCCGTCGATGGGCGCCGTGGCACGTAGTGCGCCCGGTGGATCACTCGAACCGGCTCGCGTGGATCAGCGGCGGGCACCCGACCACGCCTCCAGGCTGGATAGTGAGGGATGCCGGTGATGGCGGTGACGTCCCATCCAGCCTGCGCCAGCCCCTCTGCGATGCCCGTCGTATTGACCGCAATCCCCGTCTCTTCCGGAGCGTAGTTGATGCCGAAGATGAGCAGTCGCGGGCTCCTCGGCATGCTCATGCCCCTGCCTCAGCCATGGGAATCTTCGCTGTCGAGAGCGCCGGCACGTTCATCAGAGTGATCGCCCGGCCGAGCCTGGCGGATTCACCGGCGCTTGGGGACCGTCTCCAGATGGGCGCTCGCCCTGCCTGGAATGCGGGCTCGCGCCAGTCCGGTCGGCCCCAGTCGGCTTTGCCGGGACCGTGGCCCGTCCGAGCAGTCCTCTTATGACTGCGGGAACAGTCCGGAGGATGATCCGCAGGTCGAGCAGCAGCGACTGATGGGTCAGGTATTCCAGATCCCAATGAATACGGGTCTCCACCGAGGGATCGTGCCGAGCTCGGACCTGCCAGAGCCCGGTCAGCCCGGGTCGAACGGCCAGCCGTTGCCCGTGTGTGCGAAGGTCGCGAGCGAGCTCGTGGGTTTCGTGAGGGCGCGGCCCCACGATGCTCATGTCTCCGCGAAGCACGTTCCAGAGCTGAGGCAGCTCGTCCAGGCTGGAACGCCTGAGCCAGCGTCCGAAGGCCGTCACCCGCGGATCGTTCGGGATCCGGACCATGCCGACGCCGAGGTTCACATGCGCGAGGGAGACCACCTGGAACTCGGCGTCACGGACCATCGTCCTGAACTTGAACATGGTGAACTGGCTGCCGCCGCGCCCAATACGGCGAGCCCTGTGGAGGATCGGGCGGCCGGAGGTGAATCGGACGGCGACGGCGATCAAAGCAAGGAGTGGCAGAGCCAGCACGATCCCGATCCCGGCCAGCACAAAATCCAGAGCGCGCTTGAGCACGCGGCTTCCACCACTCAACTGGTGGCCCCTGTGCCGGGTCCCCCCGCCAACCAGCATTCAGCTCAGGCTGTCAGCTGCTTTCGCTGGCACGGAGGTCGCTCGCCCAGACTTACTCTCAGGAGAGCCGTAGTAGCCGTATCCATAGTCATAGACCCCGGCGGACGATCGCACCTTGTTCATCACAACACCGAGGGCCTGTGCGCCGACGCGATTCAGCGTTTCGGCTGCGTGTTTCAGGGCCGGGTAGGTTGTCCGGTGCGGTTCAACCACCAGGATGGTGGCATCGGCGTGGGCCGCCAGCACGGACGCGTCCGTGACCGGATTGACGGGTGGCGTGTCGATCACCACATATTGGTAGCTGCGACGCAGGTTACCGAGAAGCTCGCGCACCCTCGCCGAGCCAAGGAGCTCCGAAGGATTCGGGGGACTCGGTCCCGACGTCAGGAGGAAGAGGTTCGAGACCCGCTCGGCGGGTGTGATGCAGTCGTTTGCCGCCGGGTCGTTGACGATGACGTTGGAGAGCCCGACGTTCCGGATCCTGCTGAAGATCCGGTGCTGTGATGGATGCCTGAAGTCCGCATCGACGATGAGCGTCGAATGTCCGGCCGCCGCCAGCGCGATGGCCAGATTGGCGACGGTGCGGGACTTCCCGTCACCCGCCCCTGTCGAGGTTATCACGATGGTCTTGGCGCCCTGGTCGACGGTCGAGAACATGAGGTTGGTGCGAAGCGCCCTATACGCCTCGGCGCTTGGCGATTCGCGGACGAGCGCCACCAGCTCCCCGAATTGGCGGTTGCGCGCCGCATCGTAGGGTATGTGCCCGATGATCGACATTCCAGTCCGTTCGAGCAGGTCGTCGTCGCCCTTGACGGACTGGTCGAGGTAATCGAGGAGCAGCGCGGTGCCGACCCCAACAACCATGCCAGCGGCCAGCGCGAGAGCGACATTCAGCGGGATGTTCGGAGAGCTGGGCCGGTCGGGAGTCGTCGCAGGCGACACCACCACCAGGTTGTCCGCCGAGCGGGCGTTGGGCGTGGACGCCTCCTGCTGTTGGATCGCTCTTACCTGAGAGATGAAGTCCTCCACCAGCCGGTTTGCGATGTCGCGGGCAAGCTCAGGGTTGGTATCGCTGACGGTGACGTCGAGGATCGTCGTGTTCGGCTCCGGCGACACTTTTATCTTCTTCGCCAGCCGATCAGCGGGCAGGTTGAGGTTCAGTTCCTTGCTGACCGTGTTCAGCAACGGCGGCTCGAGCATGAGCGCTGCATACGTGCGCGAGATCTGGTCGCTCGTGAGCGCGGCCACGCTGGTATCCGTCGTCGCCAGAGGTTGCGCCGGCCGGACCAGGAGGGACACGTTCGCGTCGTAGACGGGAGGCAGCAACAGGCTCACTGCAAGGGCCGCGATCCCGGCCACGAGTGGGCATGCCACCAGCAGGATCAGGCGCCGACGAAGCCTTCCTAACGTGCGAGTTCCATTTCAGCTCATCTGGATGGGGCTGTGTTTGGATCAGCCAGCAGAACCATGTACGTGGACAGTATGACGTCGGACACTCGTAGACACAACCCCACCCGGCCGCGGGGCCGCATGGTTCGGATCGATCCCTCGGACTCGGACAGCAAGAAACTATCAATGGAATCCGAGCCCGCCGGTGGGCACCTCAACTCGCTTGGCGTCCCGCCCAATGGCTCGCTGGGCAGGGTGAGGTACAAGTGTCCATTTCCAGGCTCCGTGCCGGCGCGTCCTGGCGCACGGGTGGCTAGTGGTCCGTCCGGGAAAGCGGTCGACAATCCATCGGGCCATTTCCACCGATGCCGGCGTCAGGGGCCCGGCGCTTGTCGTTACGAATCCATCGGGTGCGCTCCTCCTCGCGCCACCCCTTCCTGGACCTCGGCGGCCTGGCCCGCGCCTTGTCAACCTAATTCCCAGACGGACCACTAGTGTCCTGCCCCCGAGATTCGTTGACATATTGCGGCTCCAGCCACCGATGCCGGCGTCATGGAGCCCGGCCCGTCGTCGTCACGCATTCACGATGCGCTCCTCCTAGTTCCACCCCTTTCTTGGCCTCGGCGACTGGACCGGCACCGTCCGGGTGCCTGCCCCAATCTGCTCAACGAACTTCGTAAGCAGGACACTAGGGTTTCTCTGCTTTGGATGGTTGGGCTTCTCCACGGTCCGTCAGGATGCGCTCGAAATACGAGCCTACCCGTGCCGCCTCCTTGGTCGAGAAGTACCAGTCGATCGTTCGGTGCAGACCCTCTATGAAGTTCGTCTGTGGATGCCAGCCGAGCAGCTCGGTCGCTCGCGCGATGCTCGCGACGCGATTCAATGGACCGGTGGGCATCTTAGGGCGGAGCCTGACCTCTGCCTCCCGGCCGGTGTAGCGCAGGACTTCACGGACAGCGTCGATCACGCGGGTCCTCTCTGTCGTTCCCAGGTTGACCGCGGTTGCATCGGTGATCCGCTCGGCCGACAGGACCATGCCGGTCACGATGTCACCGACATAGGTCCAGTTGCGAATCTGGTTGCCATCGCCCCACACGTCGAACGGGTTTTGGCCGAGAAAGGCGCGAGCGATCATGGCCATGACCGCGTGGTTCTCCACGCCCCGCTCGCCGTAGACCGTGAAGAAGCGGCAGGAGCAGGACTTCATACCGAAGTCATGGTGATAAGCCGCGAGCGTCATCTCCGTCATCAGCTTCGCCCAGCCGTACATGTTGTCCGCATCGTAGGGTGGCCCTACCATCTCCTCGGTCAGGTACAGCATCTCATCAGGGTTCTGCTGAATGTGGTTCGGGTACACACATCCTGAGGACGCGAAACAGAACCGCTCGACCCCAGCCTCGAAGGCGGCCTGGATGAGCATCCCATCCAGGCACAGATTCTTGGCGCATTCTGCCTGGTGCAGGTCGACGTACCCGCGCCCGCCATGAATGGCAGCGAGATGGAAAACAACGTCGGTGCCGCGGACCGCCGACTTCGCAACTGCCTGGTCGAGCAGGTCGCCATGCGAGAACCGGACACTACCGGCGCTGATGTGAGCCTCGATGTTTGCGCGGTCTCCGCTGGACAGATCATCGACAACCCTGATCTGCCTGGCCCCCTTCTTGACCAGGAGGTCGATCAGATGGGATCCGATGAACGAAGCGCCGCCTGTGACAAGGATGTGGCGATCCGTCCAGTCCATACTCCCCTCCTTGGCCTCCTGGGGCCTGCCACCCCGACGACCGCGTTCACTCTCCGCACTGGCATTTGGTGATGGTCGGGCTGTCAGTGTTGTCCCTGTTGTATCGCCCCGGCACGTGACTTCGTCGGTCAAAGCTCGCTGGCGCGCGCCGTCCAGCCTAGCTGCCTAGCACTCGTCATATCGGTGACTGAGGCAATACCGGTGACCGAACCTCAATCAACGCTCGATCGTGGTCATTGGCAAGATGCTCCATCTTTTCATGCGCACTATAAGCACGGCTCCTGCGATAGTCTGCGCTGAGCGCTCGCCGCTGTAGCGGACGGAGAGCTTGAACCCCGGCTCCGGTGCGCCTATTTTGTGCTGCAGCCGGCGTGCTGCGGCGCCTTCCTTTCGACCGAGGACGTGCACGCATCCGATTTCACCCGCCCAGTTTCGATCCAGCGCACTTTGGTTACCGTAGAGGCCACGATGCCAGAGTCTAAGCAGCCGGCACATGCTCGTGCGGGCAGCCGACCCGGCAACCTTCGGCCACGCCGAAGCCGGCGGGGACGTGTCATTCTCTCATTGACCCTGATCGGCACCATCGTCGCCCTGGCAGGCCTGGCCTTCGCAGGCCTGGCCGTCCGGGAGGCGAGCAGCCAGCTGCAGGCACGGCTGACCACGCTCTTGCAGACGGGGCAGCAGCAGCTCCTGCAGGGCCGAGGCACACTGCAACTCGCGACGTCTAATCGTGACGTGACCGCGCTCGGACAGGCCGAGCAGCAGTTCGCCGCGGCCAAATCCTCGTTCCGGGACGCCCGCTCGCTGGCGGACGGGAGCACGCTGCTCCGACGACTCGAGTACGCCCCCATGGTGGGCCGCGAGGCGACGGCCAAGCATCAAGCCGTTGCTCACCTCGCCGACATGGGTAGCGCGCTCGCCGACGCGGGAACAGTCCTGGCGGAGCTGGATCGGACTCTCATGGCCCCGGGTGGGGGTGCGTCCGCGGGGACGCAGTTGCTCGCCGCACTTCAACAGGCCGGCGGTGGAACAGAGCCGGCCCTGGCAGACCTCAAGCGCGCCGACTCGGCCGCGGGGGCGGTTGACCTGTCCGTGCTTTCCAGCCCTCAGCAGCGGACTTTTCGCCAGACGCGCGCGAGCATCGGGGAGGCGATACAGGGGATGCAGGAGTTTCACCGTCTGGCGCCGATTCTCGCTGGCATCCTGGGCGGTGGCGGCCCCCGAACCTACCTGATCGAGCAGGTCAACCCGGCGGAGCTCCGCGCGGGAGGTGGATTTATCGGCAGCCTGAGCATCGTGGTGGCGGACCACGGGGCCCTGAAGATCGTCAAGAGTGGAAACGCCTACTCTGACCGCTCGACAAGGGGCCAGCCTGGATACGTTGCTCCCCCTCCGCCCTTCGCCAAGCTCCTTGGTGGAAAGAGCTGGTCGCTGGTTGACTCCAACGCGTTCGCCGACTTCCGCTCGAATGCGAAGTGGGGTGAGCAGTTCGCGCAGAAGGATTTGCAGACGACGCCCGACGGTGTCATCGCCCTCGACCCCGACGCGATCGCCGGGCTCCTCAGTGTCACGGGTCCGATCACGGTCCCTGGCTACGGCATCACGGTTCAGGCTCAAGGGTTCCAGGATCAGATCTACCAGCTTGAGAACGGCTCGCAGCAGCTTGCCAATCACAAGGACTTTCTGGCCGCGCTGACGGGCCCCCTGCTGGACCGGGTTTCGGCGCTGCCGCCGACCGGATGGCTGGCCCTCCTCCGCGTCCTCAACACGGCGGCCTCGGGGCGGCATCTGCAGGCGTACTTCAACGATCCCGCGGCCGAGGACGAGATGGTTCGGGTCGGCTGGGCCGGGACGGTGAATCCCGAGAACTCGAAGGATTTTTTCATGGAGGTGGAAGCCAACCTCGGAGCGAGCAAGGCCAACCATTTCCTGACGCGAACCTACAACGTGACGGTCAGCCAGACCCCTTCGGCTCTTCACCATCAGGTCAGCGTGACGCTGATGCACAACACCCCGCCCAACCAGGATGAGATCGGCGGAAACAGAAGCTATGACGTCTATGTTCGTGCCTACGTGCCGCAGGACGCGACCAACCTCGTGCAGCACGGCCTGGGGCCGCCCGACCATGAGGATCAAGAGACACCTCCCGGCCTACAGGTCATAGATGGCTGGGTCGACGTTGGCGTCTCTGCGCCCGACCAGCTGAATCGTCAGATCATCTTCGACTACGACACGCCGGTCCCTGCCAGTGGCACTGGCCTGGTCTGGCAGAAGCAGCCGGGAACGGGCGCTGATCAGATCCATCTCACCTGGAAACCGCTCGGTGGCCGGTCGTTCCAGGTGGATGGTCATCTGGCCGAGGATCAGCTCGTCCATCTGAGCCCGGACGGGCTCCAGCTTGTCCCAGCCCACCCCGCGACCGCTCAGCTTCCCAGCCTCAACTTCTGACCCAATCGTCCCATGTCGGAAAGCGAACCCTGCCATTGACCAAAGATGCCAGCCACCGGCCGACTTCCGCCAGATAGCTCAACGAGGCGTGGTCTCGACGGCCAGCGCCAGTGAGTCCTGGTCGCCCTGCCCCGGGAGTCGAAGGTCAGCCGGTCGGGGCACCCTCAGCGCTGAACCTGGCCTGGATGCGCCTGCGGAACCGCGCCGGGTTGCTTGCCCCGCCTCCCCCTACGTCGGATGCCATGGCAGACCCGGCCGACGGCCGCCAGGGTAGGCCGGCAGTGCGCCTCGATGCCCGCGATGGTGCCGTCGCCGAGGACGCACGGAAATTGTTTCCGGAGCAGGCCCAGATTGTCGCCTTCTACGGCGCCACCCGCCTGGCGCTGATCGTGCTCATGCTGGCGTCGACCATATGGCCGCAGAACGGGGGCCCGATCAGGTCGGTCGAGCATGCCGACAACCGTTTCGGCTCGGTGGTGATGAGCAACCCGGGTCTTCTGCGCGGGTTCGGGAACTGGGACGCAAACCACTTGCTGCAGATTGCGGGTACAGGATACGGCCCCGATCGTTCGCTTCCGGCGTTCTTTCCACTGTATCCGCTGCTACTCCACGCTCTGAGCCTGGGCCGCCCAACTGTCCTGATTGCCCTCGGCCTGCTCCTGAGCTTTATCTTTTCTGGCGCCGCGATTGTGCTCTTCGCCCGCCTTGTTGCCCTCGATCAGCCCCAGCTGGCCTGGCCGGCCAGCGTCATCCTGCTGCTCTATCCGGGCGCGCTGTTCCTTTCCCTGCCCTACAGCGAGTCCCTCGCCCTTCTCACGCTGGTCTCGGCCACGTATGCGGCTCGAAAGCGGCGCTGGTGGGTTGCCGGTGTGCTCGGCGCGCTGGCGGCGGCATCACGGCCGACTGGCCTCGCCATCATTCTGCTTTTGGTCATCGAATATCTGGGTCAGAGCGGGCGGCGCCTGAGGGACTTGCCTGCACTTCTTCTGCCCCTGGCAGGGCCTGCCGCCTACTCCCTCTACCTTTGGCGATCGGTCGGCGACCCTTTTGCCTTCATACACGCGCAGGCCGGCTGGCAGAGAGCGGTAGGTGATGTCGGGCTGATCTTCGCGCCCGGCCATGCCACCCTGCCGAGTCTCCTACCCTGGGTGGTCGCCTTCCTGCTGGCAGTGCTGTCGATCCGCCTTGTCCGCGTTTCCTACGGGGTCTTTGCGTCAGCATTGTTAATGGCGAACCCCTTGACTGGGACGTTTGCCTCCACCACCCGGTACATGGTGTTGGCGTGGCCGATATTCATCCTGGCCGCTCGCTATGTGCGAGGATATCGGACCCTGCTCACCATATCCGTCGTTCTCGCACTCGGTCTGGCCTTCTTCGGACTGCTCTTCGTGCATGGGTACTGGGTCGCCTGAACCACGGGCATACCATTCAGGTTCTTGTAAGTTCGAGAGGTGCCGACTCGCGTTCGGGGACCGGCCTTCCTAACCACGCTGAAACCGTGAGAACGCTCGTTCTCGCTGAGTTCTTAGGAGGCAACCGTGCCAGAGACTCGCCCACCGCTGCCACCTTTCACGCTCGAGACTGCCCGGCAGAAGGTCCAAGCGGCCGAGGACGCGTGGAACACCCGCGACCCCGAGCGCGTCGCCTCCGCCTACACGTTGGACTCGCGATGGCGAAACCGCGAGGAGTTCTTTCAGGGCCGGGAGGCGATCGTCGAGTTTCTCCGCCGCAAGTGGGCTCGGGAACTTGACTATCACCTGCGCAAGGAGCTGTGGTGCTTCACCGGCAACCGCATCTCGGTGCGCTTCGAATACGAATGTCACGACGCCGATGGCCAATGGTGGCGAAGCCATGGCAACGAGCATTGGGAGTTCGACGAGATGGGCCTCATGCGCCGCCGCGACGCCAGCATCAACGACTACCCGATCCACGAGGGCGAACGTCGAATCGGCGCCGAGCATTCCTGACCCCTGCCCGTAGAGCTTCTCGACCACCACGTCGCCGGATCGTCCACAATCATTGGATGAGCAGGGTCACGGTTGCCCTTGTGACGACCCTGGCGGCCAACGGGCTCCTGGTCGGCGCCAGCTTGGACCAATCGATCAAGCAGTTACCAGCGCGGCGGGCGATCGGAGCCAAGGCTTACGCGTCGTACGCCCGTGCGGCCGACGGAGGCAATGGTATCCCCTGGTATGCTTCTCTCGGGGCAGGAACTGCGGCCATAAACACTGGCGACGGCGATGGCTGCGCTGTTGAGCGAGCGGCGACGGCCAGTTCAAGTCGTTGCAGTTGCCGCAGGCGTGTTGTCCTTGGCCCACTCGTTCACCACCACTCGCGCGGCGCCGATCATGCTGGAACTGCGACACCCAGGCGGGGATGAACGAGCACTCGCCGACACCCTCGACCGTTTCGAACGCTGGCATAGCCTTCGCGTGATGCTGCAGCTCGCAACCTTGGCCGCCTCACTGGAAGCGACGGTCCTCGCTAGGGCCAGGGAACGGGCACCTTACCTGCGGCTGGCAACAGGAACCGCCCAGGAGGCCTTAGCGTACGTTGCGGTCCCGATCCTCCTCACGGCCCATGCCACACGCCTATAGCCTCTTGACGCCGGCGCCCAGATCGACATCATTGATGTGTGGAGGTGCGTGCCCATGGCCGTCTACGTGTGTGAGTGCCAGTCCTGCGGCGAGCGGTTCGAGGTGGGTGTCTCAATGAGCGAGCACGAAGCTTGGAAGGGCAAGCCGCCGCCTTGTCCGAAGTGCGGCAAGGCCAAGACCCGGCAGCTTGTCTCCGCCTTTAGCTGCAAGGCGCCTAGCAAATATTGACCCGGCGCCGCCGAGCCGCTGGGCAGTTCGCCGCACACAGCCAGCGGTCGGAGAGAGGCCACCTTTGATCAGTGGTGTGACCGCGATCAACTCGGCCGAGGTCGGATGGTTTTCTGCCGCCAGCTACGGGGCACCACCGACTTGACGAGCTCGGTCACCTCCGTCCCAGTGCCATGTCCCAGAAGTCATGTTCCAGGCGGACGATCCGAACCCAAGCCGCCTCGGCGACCGGCGAATCGCTGGAATGAACTTCCAGACCGGTCACATAGGTGGCGAAACCGGGCACCGTCCAGTGCTCCACGAACTCGCGGTACTGGATCGCTCTAGGTGCCGTCCCGCGCCACGCCTCTAGGTAGGCCTGCTCCAGCGCCCAGACCGCCGTCATAGCCACTTCGAAGGGTTCGGACAGCAGACGGTCCAGCTCCTCCCGGTAGGCCTGGTTGGTCGGATGCCGGGACCCGTCCAGGATCAACGTGCGCCGGGCGATCTGGGCCTCGAACCAGGTCAGCTCCGACTCCAGGGTGACCAGGGCGCCGGCCAGGACCCCTTGCGCCCGCCGCGGAGCCGCGGCCAGAGGACGAGCCTGGAAGTGCAGGAGATCGTTGACAAATAGATAGTCCTGCTGGAGCCAGGCCGCAAAGGCGTCACCGGGGAGGACTGCCGTCGCGGATTCCGTCGAGAAACGGGTGGGAGGTCGCCGCCCGCCATTCCGGGGCGTGCCGGTGAAGGAGCCGGGAGCCGCTCACCCTGTCATTCTTCCAGGGCGGCCGGAGCTGTAACCGATTGACGACGAGTAGTTCCAGGGAGTCGACCAGTCGGGTTCCCGGCCGGTTAAGTAGGCGACGCCGTCCAGGACGACGACGGGGCTGCGCCTACGACATCGATCTGCTCTTGGAACAGCGGCGCCTCGGCCCGCTCCCGATCGAAGCCGCAAGGAGCCAACATGAGCGACTCGCGGCGCGCGACCACCCTGTCGGCTGGCGTCCGGGAGAAACTCGGGCCGACGCACACTTCAGCCAGCTCCACATCCTACGGCCGGCCGAGCTCGTGATCGCTAACGGCGGGCCGGCGGACCGGTGACGGGCCCACACCGGCTTCCGAGTTCAGCCGGCCAGATAACGTCCGTCCGGCCGCCGGCCAAAGGCGTGTAAACCCACATAATCCCCGCGGCTCGCAACCACCGCGTGCTACCGCCCGCGGTTGCCTCGAGCAGTACCTGCAGGATTCCTACTGGCAACCCTACGCCGGTCACCTGGCAGCCACCCGCTTGACATTGGTGACGATCCCAGCGTCCGCCTCTCCCAGCCGGAGAAAGCCGGGGCTAAAAAGCTACCCCGGTGAGTGAGGAGGATCAACGAGAATGCGGTGTTGACCAAGGTCGAAGACCGTTGTGGCGTAGCCACATGGCACGCCGGGGTGCGCAGACGTCAGGCAACGCTGCAAATCAGCCGGGCACAGTCTGGATCTCGCGGCAGAGGATGACGCAGCCATCACAGATCGATACATGGATGCCGTCCGTCGCGCCAGTGGCAACGCTGAACAGCCAGCCCGCCTCGGACCTCTGCTTCCCACAGAAGTTACAGCCAGGACCTTCGGCGGGGCCGGCGGCAGCCCTACCCACGCACCGCTCACAGATGTAGACCCCCGGGCCGGCGACGAGGTGCTCAACATCAAGGCCGCTCTGACCGCAGAAGGAGCAGGCCATCGCTGCTTGGTCGAGCCGATGCCGCAGGCGGCCATAGCCGAGGCCTCGCTCGGCCAGGATTCGGGCGGCGAGGCCCTCGGTCTCTCGGGCCAGGCCAAGAAGCAGATGCTCGCACCGCGCGTGCGAGCTTCTATCGCTGCGCGTCTCCTCATAGCCGAGCTCGATCGCCCTCTTGAGGCGATCGGTAACAGGCAGGTGCCCGGTCGGCGTCACACCATCGCAGCGGCCGAGCTGGTGTTCGATCGCTTCCAGCGCGACTTGGTAGTCCAGGCCGCTGCCCGCCAATAGTCTCGCCGCCACCCCGTGGCCCCCCGCGAGCAAAGCCAGCAGGAGGTGCTCGGTGCCGACGAAATTGTGATTGAGGCGCCTGGCCTCATCCTGGGCCCGCGCCAGGGCATCGCGCGAGTCCACGTAGAGATGCTTTAGCGGCCTTTCGCCCAACTTTGACGTTTTCCACCCCGGTCCATGGCTGCAGCCAATCCCGATCATCCGACCCAACAGGTTTCCGCCGTGCGTGTGCGTCTTCATCTCTCTGCCTCCATTGACGATCTGGTGAACGCGCTGATGGCTCAGGCCCACAGCCTCCGCGATCTCTCGTAGCGATCCGCCCGCGCCGTGTAGCCGTCGGATCGCCTGGTGAAGCTCCAACTGAACGGCGGAGGCGTGCTGCTCAAGCTCTGCCAGCCGGGATCTGGCCCTGAGCGCGTCATCCAGGAGTGAGACTGGGGCCATTCGTCTATTCTAGTAGACACGTCGCTAACTGTCTAGTAGGCAAGACCCCACGTCGCCTTCCTCTAGCACAAGAACGATGTCTGCGCCAGCCGGACCGCCTGTTGCCGCCCCACAGGCGCTTCGCCTATCGTTCCATCCTCACCGCTCTCAGCCACTCTGGGCTCGCCGCGGCCGCGAGTAGGACCCTCACCCTCCTCGGCCGCGAGCGGCAGAGGGATTGATTGGTCATCCCGAGCTGCCCACAACGCCGCTATAACTGCCTCACGATGCGCCGCGAGAAAGCCCCGATCAGCCTCGTCCAGCAGATATGCCGGACCCGCTGAGGGCCGACCGTCGGAACCGAACCGGACGCTGATCCA
>JAABUQ010008623.1_pt1 | contig 14198 bp, 20 predicted proteins | sample 5560001 | NCBI WGS metagenome assembly JAABUQ01 (sample SAMN10711888, study PRJNA513371) | rock metagenome | isolation source: Antarctica rocks | place: Antarctica: Victoria Land, Finger Mt nord | collected 2015-12-18
AGACCTTGCCGATGAAGGCGGCCTTGTCCTTGCGCAGGGCGTCGGTCAGGCGCACCCGGCCCAGCTGCTCGATCATCTCGTCTTCGCCGTGGGCGGATTCGGTCAGGGCGGGGGCGGGCTCGCCGTCCTCGGTCTCTTCGATCGGATCGGGCTCGTCGGAGACCACGGTCAGGTAGCGCTTGATGGTCAGCTCGCCGGTCTTCTGGTCGATGCTGGCGCGGATGTCGTGCTCGGCGCCGTAGCGGGACTTGGCGCCCTTGGTCATCGCCTCCTCGATGGCCTCGACCACGATCTCGCGTTCGATGGACTTCTCGCGGGCGACCGCGTCGGCGATGCTGAGCAGTTCGAGACGGTTGGCGGAAATGCCGGTGACGGCCATCAGGCGTCCTCCTCGGAAGCGGTGAGTTCGGGCTCTTCTTGGTCTTGCGCGTCGGCTTTGAGTCTGGCGGCGCGCAGCTCTGCGCCGCGTTTCAGCAGGGCGTCGGTCAGCACCAGCTTGGCCTCGACGATCCAGGCGAAGGGGATCATGGCGGTCTCCGCCTCGCCCTCCAGGTCGACGCCCACCGTGTCGCCCTCGACCCCGGCGAGCAGGCCGCGGAAGCGCTTGCGTCCCTCGGCCAGCCGATCCAGCTCCAGCTTGGCCTCGAACCCGTCGAAGGTGGCGAAGTCGGTGAGCCGGGTCAGGGGCCGGTCGACGCCGGGGCTCGACACCTCCAGCCGGTACTCGCCCGCGATCGGGTCCGCGGCGTCCAGCACCGCCGACACCGCCCGCGACAGCCGGCCGCAGTCGTCGATGTCCATGTCGCCGTCGCCCGGAGCGGGGGTGTCGGGCGTGCCGACCGCGCGCTCGCCCATGATCTGCAGGGTGCGCCCGGTCTTGGACCCGCCCATCAGCCGCAGGCGGACGATGGCGTAGTGCGCCGCCTCGGCCACGGGGTCGAGCAGCTCCAGCAACTGGCGGTCCTCGGCGGTCTTGCCTCGCAACGCGGGTCCTCGAAACAGCAAAAAAGCGGCGGGGCTTCCGCCCGCCGCCCGCAAGCGCCATCCGGCGCTGACGATCGATGTGACGCGGATATAGCGCCGCGCCGCTTGCGAGGGAAGAGGTGTTCGACTTGGCCTTCAGGTGGCGTAATCGTCGTCCGCTTCGCGTTCCGGCGCCGAGCGCGGGCGATGAACGTGGAACATCCCCGCTGGACCGTCGAAAGTCGTTATAAAGTGTCTCAGGAGAGACCTCCCGAGCAGCATCTGATAACCGCCTCGGCCCATGTTGGCGGCATAGAGCGGGGTCAGCTCAGAAAATCCGAGTTCCGGGATCTCAAGTCTTGCAAGGTAGATCGTGGCGTCCAATAACTGACCGCCGGGGACCAGCACAACGTCCTGATCCACAGCCCTCAGGCCGAGAGTGCGGACGATCCGCTTATTGATGCAGACCACCGACGCACCCGTGTCGATTAAACCGATCATGGCCAAGGATGACGCCCCGGCCTCTACACCGGAGACTAGGACTTGGATGGTCGGCCCGGATGCGGCCAGCTCACGTGACCGCTCCATTCCAACAGGCCCGAAACTGCTTGTCGCCACTCAACGGTCGATCAGCAGAAATGGAAGGGTCTCCACAACCCCATCCGTATGCCGGATCAAGAACTCCTTGCCGCCGAAGTTCTCGAGAGCGTAGTGCGCAGCTTCGTCGAACTCAGGAAAAGCCGATTGAAAGCGATCATCGACCACCACTGCCCAGGCTGAGCCGTGCTCGCGCCGGATGTCGGGCAGGTCACGCTGGAATACGGCGATCTGTTCCGCGAGCGTGGACATCGACGCGCCAACTTTCCAGGGCTGATTCGAGCCCTAGCAGAGGTGAGCCACCCTGTCTCGTCAAGCTGAATGAGTTGGCGCGTTCGCCTACGCCCCCTCCAGCTCCGGTTGCAGCAGGCGGTGGGCGTGGACGATGACGTAGCGCATCAGGGCGTTGTCGACGGTCTGCTGGGCGCGTGCCTTCCAGGCGGCGTGGGCGCTCGCGTAGTCGGGGAAGGCGCCGACGAAGTCGATTTTCGACAGGTCGCGGAACTCCAGCCCCTCAAGGCTTTTCAGCTCGCCGCCGAAAACGACGTGAAGCAGCTGGTGGGCGTGGTCGTCGGGCATGGCGCGCTCTCGGCCGAGGGCTCAGTCGAGCACGTCGATAGCGGCGGCGCGGGCCAAGATCAACGGATGCAGGCCGGGCGTCGCGCAGATCAGGCTGCGCACCCGGGCGGCGGGCGTGTTGAAGGCGAGCGGCGTCCCGAACCGGTCGCTGGCGATCGCCCCCGCCTCCGCCGCGATCAGGGCGCCGGCGGCCAGGTCCCACTCGTGCTTGGAGCCCAGCGCCACCGCCGCGTCGAACGCCCCCGCGGCCACCAGCGCCATGCGGTAGGCCAGCGCATTGCGCCGAGTCACCGTCATCGGCGGCCACGGCTCGACCCAGCGCCCGTCCGTGAACAGGGCCGGGTCGCCCAGCATGGCGGCGCCCTGCAGCTCGGTCCGGGAACTCGGACCGATTGCGGCGCCGTTCAGGGTCGCCCCGCCGCCTGCGGTCGCCGCGTAAGTCTCGTCCAGAGCCGGTGCGTGGACCACGGCCGCGACGGGGCGCCCGGCCTGGACCACCGCGATCGACACCACCCACCAGGGCTTGCGCTTGAGGAAGGCGGTGGTGCCGTCGATCGGGTCGACGATGAACACCCGCGCCGCCGCCAGACGGGCGGGGTCGTCCACCGTCTCCTCCGACAGCCAGCCAGCCGGGCCGGGCGGCGCGCAGGCTCCGGGTCAGCAGCCTATCGACGGCCAAGTCGGCGTTGGTCACCGGCGAGCCGTCGGCCTTGCCGCGGGTGCGCAGGCCGCCCGCCCGCAAGTTCAGCGCCAGGGCGCCAGCCTCCTGCGCCGCCGCGACGATCAGCGCCAGGTCGGCTTGCAGGTCGGCGTGCAAGTGGTTGGCGCTCACCGCCCCGCGATCGCCAGGCCGTCGACGAACAGCGACGGAGCGTTGGTCGACCCGCGCAGCTCCAGGTCGCCGGCCGGGACCAGGCGCGCATAGACGTCCACCAGGTTGCCGGCCACGGTGATCTCGTTGACCGGATAGGCGGGCTCGCCGCGCTCGAACCAGAAGCCCGAGACGCCGGTCGACCAGTCGCCGGTGTTGGCGTTCAGGCTCGGGCCGAACATGGAGGTGATCAGCAGGCCCTCGCCCGCCGCCGCCATCAGCGCCTGCGGGGTCTCGGTTCCGGGCTGCAGGGTCAGGTTGTGCGTCGACACTCCGGGCGCCCCCGCCAGCCCGCGCGCGGCGTGGCCGGTGGTGGTCAGGCCGAGCTGGCGCGCCGCGCTGGTGTTCAGCAGCCAGGTGGTCAGCACCCCGGCGTCGACCAGGGCGCGGGTCTCGGTGGCGACGCCCTCGTCGTCGAACGGGGCTGAGCCCAGCCCACGCGGGCGCAGCGGCTCGTCGGTGATGGTGACGCCCGCGCCGAACACCGCTTGGCCGAGCCTGGACTTCAGGAACGAGGCGCCGCGCGCCACCGAAGGGCCGCTGATCGCGCCGACGAAGGGCGACAGCACCCCGCCCGCGACCCGGTTGTCGACGATCACGGTGGCTGTGCGGCTGTCGATCTTGCGGGCGCCCAGCCGCGACACGGCCCGGCGGCCAGCCTCTGTCCCGATCGCCTGCGCGTCGGGCAGGTCGGCGCGCCAGCGAGTGGACCGGCCCTCGCCGCCCCGCTCCATGCCCGAGCCCTCGCCGGCGATGGCCGAGGCGGACAGGCCGAAGCCGCTGGCCCGGTGGTCGCGGTCGAACCCCGCGCTCGTCACCAGCCTCCACTGCGAGCTGGACCAGGAGGCCCCGCCGCCGTCGCTGTTGCTGACCCCCTGCACCGCCCGGGCCGCGTCCTCGGCCGAGCGCGCGGCGTCCTCGAGCGCTTCGGCGGAGGGCTCGGTCGGGTCGTACAGGTCGAGGTCGGGCAGGGCGCCGCGGGCCAGCCGATCTTCGGGCGCCAGGCCGGTGTAGGGGTCCTCGGGCGCCAGCCGGGCCATGGCCACCGCGCGCTCGACGAAGCGGGTCAGGGCGGCGTTCGACAGGTCCGAACCCGCCACCACCGCCTGCCGCCGGCCCACGAACACCCGCAGGCCGAGATCGCTCGACTCCTCGCGCTCGACCTCCTCCAGCTTGCCGAGGCGAACCGAGACGCTCAGCGCCTGCCGCTGCGCCCCCACCGCCTCCGCAGCGTCCGCCCCGGTTCTCAGCGCGCGGGCGACGACGTCGTGCAGCAGGGCGGACTCCATGGGCGGGCCTCTCGTGGATCGGGAGCACGATCTATGGTCGTGCGACCCGACCCTCGCAAGCCGCGCCCGTCCGCGACTCAGAACAGCCCGTGGAAGATCAGCGCCAGGGCCGCCAGCAAGAAGGCCACGAAGGTCAGGCCGATCCCGGCCATCCGCCCCGGCGACGCGCCTTCGCTGCGGCTGAGCCCGTAGGCGTGCGCGACCCGCCCGGCGATCAGCAGGGCGCCGACCAGGTGCACCACCCAGGCGCCGACGCCGACCACCGCCATCGCGACCAGGGCCGCCATGCCCGCGGGCAGGTACTCGGTCGCATTGCCGAACACCCGGGTCGCGCGGGTCATTTCGGGCACTTCGCCGTCGCCCAGCAGCACTTTGTGCTTCTGACGGCGGCTGATGACGTAGCCCGCCAGGATCAGCAGGGTGACCAGGCCGAGCCCGCTCCACAGCGCCGCCGCGTGGGCGGCCGGGGGCAGGACGTAGTCTTGGGTCACCGGAACCGTGGTGGTCTCCGTATGCGTGCTGCTCGACGTCGATTCCATGCCAGGCCCCCGCGGCCCGCCTCGGGCCTGGCGCATCAGAGGCTGAGCCGGGCCGCCGATCAAGCCCGCCGATCAAGCCCCGCCGATCAAGCACGCCGGGCGCTCATGCGCTCGGGCGCCAGCCGCACGAGCGCCCAGGCGGCGGCGTCGCGCACCACCGGCGAGGGATCGGCGGTCAGCCGCTCCGCCTCGAGGGCGAGGGCGGGCTCGCCGCTGTTGCCGAGGGCGTACAGCACGTTGCGCACGAACCTGTCGCGGCCGATGCGCTTGACCGGCGACCTGGCGAACAGGGCGCGGAAACCGGCGTCGTCCAGCCGCGCCAGCTCGGCCAGCGGCGGCGCGCGCAGGGCGTCGCGGGCGTGCAGCCGGCTCTCCCGCGCCACGGACGCGAACTTGTTCCACGGGCAGGCCGCCAGGCAGTCGTCGCAGCCGTAGATGCGCGCGCCCAGCGCCTCGCGGAACTCAGGTGGGACCGGCCCGGCGTGCTCGATGGTCAGGTAGGACAGGCACCGCCGCGCATCCAGCTGGTAGGGGGCGGGGAAGGCGTCGGTCGGGCAGGCGTCCAGGCAGGCGCGGCAGGCCCCGCAGTGGTCGCCCTCCGGCGGATCGGGCGCGAGCTCCAGCGTGGTCAGCACCGAGCCCAGCAGCAGCCAGCTGCCGAACCGGCGCGAGACCAGGTTGGTGTGGCGTCCCTGCCAGCCCAGTCCCGCCGCCTGCGCCAGCGGCTTCTCCATGAGGGGCGCGGTGTCGACGAACACCTTGACCTCGCAAGGCATGGCGGCGACCAGAGCCCGCGCCAGCGCCTTCAGCCGCGCCTTGATCAACTCGTGATAGTCTTCGCCCTGGGCGTAGACGCTGATCGCCCCGCGCGTGCGTTCCGCCAAGGCGGCGCGCGGGTCGTGGTCGGGGCCGTAGTTGACGCCCAGCAGCACCGCCGAGCGCGCCTCCGGCCACATGGCGCGGGGGTGGGCGCGCCGCTCCAGCGTGCGCTCCATCCAGTCCATCGTCCCGTGCCGCCCCTCGGCCACGAACTCCGCCAAGCGGGCGCCCGCCGGCCAGGGGTCGGCCACCGAGGCGAAGCCGACCGCGTCGAAGCCGAGCGCCTCCGCCTGCGCGCGGATCAGGGGTTTGAGCTCTTCCCCTCTCCCGCCCCCGGGTTCGGCCAACGGCCGACCCGAGGGTAAACTCCGCGGGGGAGGTGGCGGTGAAGCCGACGGAGGGGGCGGTTCAGCTTGTTGAGACGGTTCAGGGCTTAGCCCGCGAGCGCCCCCCTCCCCCCCTTCGGGGGTGCTCCCCCCGCGTTGCGGGAGGAGGGAAGAGGCGTTCACAGCCGCTCCAGCGACAGCACCTCGACCAATTCGCCCGCGGTCGCGGCGGCGGCGGCGGCGGGGCGGCGGAGCAGGGCGTCGGCCAGGGCCAGCACGCTCACCAGCGAGGAGTCCTGGTCGGGGAAGGCCGCCACAGTCATGGTTCCGTCCGCGCCGAAGCCCAGGCGCGCCCGCATCCAGTGCTCGCGCGGGCCGGTGGGCGGCAGGGGCGCGGCGAGCCTTGCGGCGCGCATGGGCAGGGCCGGGTCGGCGCCCTGCCAGGCGCTCAGCAGCGGGCGCAGGAACAGCTCCGCGCTGACCAGGGCCGAGGCGGGGTTGCCGGGCAGGCCCAGCACCAGCCGCCCGTCGTCCAGCCGCCCGAACCAGGTCGGCTTGCCCGGCCGCATCTTGATGCTGGGCACGAGGATGGTCAGGCCGAGCCGCGCGAGCGCCGGCTTCACCAGGTCGTGGTCGCCGACCGAGGCGCCGCCGACGGTGACGATCAGCTCGGCGTCCGCAGCCTCGACCGCCGCGGCGATGGCGGCCTCGTCGTCGCGGGCGGGAGCCAATGTCTGGGCGACCCCGCCCCACTGCGCCACGCGGCTCGACAGGGCGGGTCCGCCGGAGTCGTAGATCTGGTCGGGACCGATCTGGTCGGGACTGGCGTGACGCCCCGCGGAGACGATCTCCTCGCCGGTGGACAGGATGGCCAGCCGCGGCCGCCGCGCGACCTCGACCTCCGCGCACCCCGCCGCCGCCGCCAGCGACAGCCGCCAAGGGTCAAGGCGCAAGCCGGCCGTCAGCAGCGCCGCTCCCGCGGCGAAATCCGCGCCGCGGCGGCGGACATGGTCGCTCTCGCCCCGGCGCGGGCCGATCCGCACCCGGTCGCCTTCCCGGGTCACGTCTTCCTGGATCACGACGACGGCCGCCTCGGGCACGGGCGCGCCGGTGAAGATGCGGACCGCCTGGCCGGGCTGCAGCGGTTGCGTCCAGCGGCGCCCGGCCGAGCTCTCGCCCACCACCGTCAGCGTCGCCTCGCCCGCGTGCAGGTCGGCGGGCCGGACCGCGTAGCCGTCCATGGCCGAGGCGTCGAACGGCGGCTGGTCGCGCCGGGCGCTCACCGCCCGCGCCAGCACCCGCCCCAGCGCCTCGGGCCCGACCCGCGTCGGCTCGCTCCCCAGCGGCGCGACCTCGGCCAGCATCCGCGCGCGCGCCTCTTCGACGCCGACCGGGGTGGAGGCCGGGCGGTGGTGGGGATCGCTCACGCTTCAGCCTCGCGGCGCCAGTCGCCCGAGGCGCCGCCCGACTTCTCGACCAGCCGCACGGCGTCGATGGTCATGCCGCGGTCGGCCGCCTTCAGCATGTCGTACAGGGTCAGGCAGGCGACCGAGACGGCCGTTAGCGCCTCCATCTCCACCCCGGTCGGCCCGGCGGTCTTGACCCGCGCGGTCACGCTTAGGCCCGCGCCGTCGGCCGTGGGGGCGACCTCCACCTTGACCGAAGTCAGCGCCAGCGGGTGGCATAGGGGGATCAGGTCGGCGGTGCGCTTGGCGGCCATCACCCCGGCGATCTCGGCGGTGGCGCGCACTTCGCCCTTCCTGCCGCCGTCGCTCAGGGCGAGCGCCAGCGTCGCGGGCGCCATCTTGACCACGCCCTCCGCCAGGGCCTCGCGCACGGTGGCGGGCTTGGCGGAGACGTCCACCATGCGCGCGCGCCCGTCGGCGTCGACGTGGGTCAGGGCGGCTATGGCCTGGGCTCCCACAGTTCGACCTTCACGCCTTCGGGATCGAGCAGCCAGGCGAAGCGCCCGTTGGGGTCGGCGTCCTCGCGGGCGAGCGGCGCCACGCCCTCTCCCGCCGCCCGCGACAGCACCCCGTCCAGATCGTCGACCACGAAGTTGATCATGGCGCTCGCCGTGGAGGGGTCGAAGTAGGGCGTGCTCGCGTCGAACAGGCTGAACGTTACGACGCCCTGCTCCAGCGGGCGGAACATCGCGCCGCCCCAGTCCTGCATTTCCAGGCCCAGCACCCGGGCGTACCAGTCCCGGGTCTCGGCGACTCGCGCCGCCCTCAGGACCACGCCGCCCAGCCCCAGCACCCGCGCCATGCTCAGCGCTCCAGCAGGCGCGGCATGATCTCGACCAGGTTGCAGGGCCTGTGACGACTGTCGAGCTGGGGCGCGATCACGCTCCAGCCGTCGCGGCAGGCGCCGTTGCTGCCCGGCAGGCAGAACACGAACACCCGCCCGATCAGCCCGGCGATCGCCCGCGACTGCAGCGTCGACAGCCCCACGCTGCGCCAGCTGACCATGTGGAAGATCACCGAAAAGCCGTCGAGGCGCTTGTCGAACAGGGGCTCCAGCGCCTGCGGGGTGACGTCGCGGCCGGTCAGGCCGGTGCCGCCGGTGGTCAGGATGACCTCGACCTCGCCCGCCTCGACCCAGGCGCGGACCTGGGCGCGGATCGCCTCGACATCGTCGCGCACCAGGGCGCGGGCGGCGATCTCATGTCCGGCGGACCTGGCCCGCTCGGCCAGCACGTCGCCGCTGGTGTCGCTCTCCTCGTCGCGGGTGTCGCTGACGGTCAGCACGGCGATCCTGACCGGGCGCAGCGTCAGGCTCTCGTCGATGCGCCCGCCCGGGTCGGTTGGCTGAGGGATGGGAGCGGCGGCGAGGGTGGCGGCGTCCATGTCAGGCCTCCTCGAGCTGCGGCGCCGTCGCGTCCCAGCGGGCGGCGTCGTCATAGTCCTGCGCCCGGGGCTCGATCCAGCGGGCGCCGCCCTGCCCGTGCGATTTCTTCCAGAACGGGGCGCGGGACTTCAGCCAGTCCATCAGCTGATCGGCGGCCTGGAAGGCGGCGCGGCGGTGGGCGGCGGCGGTGGCCACCAGCACGATGGGCTCGCCCGGCCGCATGAGCCCGACGCGGTGGACCACCAGAGCGTCGAGCAGGCCGAAGCGGGCCGCGGTCTCGTCGGTCATGGCCGCGACCGCGGCGTCGGTGAAGCCCGGATAGGCCTCGAGCTCCAACTCCCGCACGCCGCCGTCGGCGCGGCACAGGCCGGTGAAGCTGACCACCGCGCCCACGTTTTCGCGCCCGCGTGCGAAGCCGGCCAGCTCGGCGGCGGGGTCGAAGGGCGCGTCGGTCAGGCGCACGCGGGGCATCGGGCTCAGCCCCCGCTCATGGGCGGCAAAAAGGCGACCTCGCAGCCGGGTGGCAGGGGCGCGTCGCCCCGCACCACCGCGCGGTCCACCGCCGCTTGCACGCCCGGCCCGGCCAGGGCCTCGCCCAGCCGCGCATCCTCCGCCGCCAGCTGCGCCCGCAGGGCGAACAGGCGGGCGGGCAGGGGATCCAGCGGCCGCTCGCGCCAGCCCGCCACGTCCGCTAGCCGCCCCAGCATCAGCACTCGCGCGGCCATCGCTCAGCCTCCCGTGGTCGACATGCGCCGCGACACCGAAGGCGCGGCGCCCGGCGCGATCAGGAAGTCGTGGCTGCGGGGCTTGGCGGCGACGGCGGCGCGGATCGCAGCCTCCAGCGGCGCGTCGTCGCCGGGGTGCGCCCGCAGCACACCTCGTAGGTCGGCGGCGTCCTCCTGGCCCAGGCAGGTGTGCAAGGTGCCGGTGCAGGTCACCCGCACCCGGTTGCAGGTGTCGCAGAAGCTGTGGCTCATCGGCGTGATCAGGCCGAGCAGGCCGCCGGTCTCCTCCACCCGCCACCAGCGCGCGGGACCGCCGGTGCGGTGGGCGTCGGGGGTCAGGGTCCACACCGCCTCCAGCTCGGCGCGCACGGTCTGCAGCGAGACGTACTGGTCGGTGCGGTCGGCGTCGACCTCGCCCATCGGCATGGTCTCGATTAGGGTCAGGTCCAGCCCGCGCCCATGCGCCCAGGCCACCAGGGCGGGCAGTTCGGCGCGGTTGTCGCGGGCCAGGGCCACGGCGTTGATCTTGACCCACATGCCCGCCGCCTGCGCCGCTTCGATCCCGGCGATCACCCGGTCGAGGTCGCCGCCGCGGGTCAGGCGGCGGAACAGCTCGGGGTCCAGCGTGTCCAGCGACACGTTCACCCGCTGCACGCCCAGCCGCGCCAGCTCGGGCGCGAACTCGGCCAGCCGGGTGCCGTTGGTGGTCAGGGTCAGCTCGTGCAGCGCCCCGCTGTCGAGGTGGCGCGACAGGCGCGCGACCAGCTCCATGAAGCCCCGCCGCACCAGCGGCTCGCCGCCGGTCAGCCGCAGCTTGCGCGTGCCCATCCGGACGAAGGCGGTGCAGACCCGATCCAGCTCCTCGATGGACAGCACCTCCGCCTTGGGCAGGAAGCGCATATGCTCGGCCATGCAGTAAACGCAGCGCAGGTCGCAGCGGTCGGTCACCGACACGCGCACATACGCGATGCTGCGGCCCCAACCGTCGAGCAAGCCGTCGGACAAGCCGGCGGGGCGCGGGCGGCCGTAATCGACCGGCGCGGCCGTGGTCATCGGGTCGAGGGCGTCGTAAGGGCTCATCGGGGCTCCAACCGCCTGCGCATATAAGCGATCTGTGCGATGAGCGCGCCCGCTTTCGACGCGATCGTGCTGGCGGCCGGCGCGGGCAGCCGGTTCGGCGGCGGCAAGCTGCTGGCGCCCTGGCCCGCGGCGGGGCTTGGCGGGGTGGTGCTGGAGGGCGCTTTAGCCGCCGCCTTCGCCACGCCGGTGCGGCGGGTGACGGTCGTGACCGGCGCGGACGGCGAGCGGGTGGAGGCCGCGGCGCGGGCGTGGGCGGCGACGCACCGGCGCGACGCTCGGCTCGCCGTGTTTCACGTGAAACAATGGGAGAACGGGATGGGCGCCTCGCTCTCGTCCGCCATCGCCGCCGTCGAAGGGAAGGTGCGCGCCTGCTTCGTCTTCCTGGGCGACATGCCGCGCGTGCCCCCCGCCGTGTTGCCGATGCTGGCGGAGGCGGTGCGGGCGGGCGCTCCCGCCGCCGCACCGGTGTTCGACGGCCGTCGCGGGCATCCCGCCTTGATCGGCGCGGCGCTGTTTCCCCAGCTGCAGGCGCTGACCGGCGACCAGGGCGCTCGCGCGGTGCTGGAGCGGCTCGGCGACCGGCTGGCTCTGGTTGAGGCGCCCGACGACGGCGTGCTCTACGACGTGGACACGCCCGCCGACCTGGCGCGGGGTTGAGCGCGCCCACCCACCCCTTGTCATCCCGGAAAACGGCGGAGCCGCTTATCCGGGACCGTCGCAAGCTCCCATGTTCGCGCCTGTGAAGGTCCCGGCTCTTCGGCCGGGATGACACGAATTGCGTAGGAGCCCGCATGGACGCCTTTCCCGCCTTTGTGCCGCTGGCCGGCGCCCGCGTCGTGGTGGCGGGGGAGGGCGAGGCGGCGGACGCCAAGGCGCGCCTGTTCGACGGCTCGCCCGCGACCGTCGTGCGGCTGAGCGGAGCGCCCGCGCTCGATCCCGCCGCCTACGCCGGGGCGCGGCTGGCCTTCGTCGCGGGGGATGCGGCGTTCTGTGAGGGCGCGGCGCGGGCGGGGCGGGCGGGCGGCGCCCTGGTCAACGTGGTGGACCGGCCGGCGATGTCGGACTTCTTCACCCCCGCCATCGTCGATCGGGGAGCGGTGGTCGGGGCAATCGGCACCGGCGGGGCCGCTCCGGTGCTCGCCTCCCGGCTGCGGGCGGAGTGGGAGGCGCGCTGGCCGCCGGGCCTGGGCCGCCTCGCCGAGTTGCTGCGCGCGGTGCAGGACCAAGCGCGCGCCGCCCTGCCCGACGCCGCCGACCGCCGTGCCTGGCTGCGCGCCCTGCTCGACGGCCCTGCGGCCCGGGCGGCGCTGGCGGGCGAGGTCGACGAGGCCCGACGGCTGGCGACCGCCGCATTGGCCACACCGGAGCCGCGGCGCGGCAGCCTCTGCCGCTTGGCGGCGCCGGACGAGCCCGACCTGCTGACCCTGCGCGACCTGCAAGTGCTGTCGCGGGCGGATCGGGTGGTGATCGAGGGCGAGGTCCATCCCGCCGTGCTCGCCTACGCTCGCCGCGACGCGCTTCGCATTTACGGATCGGCCGCCGAAGCAGAGACGTTCGCAGGGGCGGGGGAGGCCGTGGTCCTGGTGCTCGCCGCCGTCGTCACCGGCGACGGGGGTTCTTGCGCCAGAATTCCTCGGTGATCAGGGTCGCAAAGGCGATCCAGCCGACAAACGGCGCGACCAGTCCGGCCGCGCCCGGGTCCAGCTTGGCGGCCTCCCGCCGATAGACCTCGGCGGCGCCGAAGGTCGCGAGCGCGGTCAGCAGCTGTGGGGCCAGCCGCCGCGGGCCCCAGGCCAGCCACACAGCGTCCAGCACCTGGATCGCCGCCCACAGGCCGAGCGCGCGGGTGCGGCCCTCGCTGTCCGGCGTGTTCCACACCCGCACGCCCGACAGCAGCAGGCCGGCGAACAGCGGCGGCCACACCGCGGCGAACACCGGCGCGGGCGGCTCGAAGCTCGGCGCACGCAACCGCTTAAAGTCACGCCGGAGCTCGGGATTGGCCTTGGACGGCGCGAAACGGTGGGAGATCAGGGCGGAGGCGAAGACTGCGGCGGCGCAGACGGCGACGCCCGTGCCGACGTGCTTGGCATCACGCCCCTCGGCGTTGCCGAGCCAGCGACCGAAGTCCTCGCCGCGGCGTGTTCCGCTGACGGAGAGCTGCGTCAGGGGCGGTCGGGGTCGCCGGCGATCTCGGGCCGCTTGAAGCCCAGCGCCCAGCAGGCGCCGATGGTCGCACCCTTGACGATGGGCAGCAGCGTCAGGGTCAGCACCGTCAGAGCGGGCAAGGTGGTCAGCAGCACCCACTGCACCGGCCAAGTCTCGATGAACCGGAACAGCAGCATGGGCGCGATCACCAGATGCCCGACGATGAAGATGGTGAAGTACGGCGGGGCGTCGTCGGCGGGATAGGCGGCCAGGTCCAGCCCGCACACGTCGCAAGCGGGCCGCACCTTCAGGTACTTGGTGTAGAGCCGACCCTTGTCGCACTCCGGGCAGCGGCCTTGGGCGCCGCGCAGCATTCCCGTCAGCACGCTCCGACCGTCCGCCATGACTCGCCCCCTCTCGATCCGACCGCCTATATGGGTCGGAACTCGTCGGAAGACTACGCTGGGCGGCTTTCGGGGGCGTCGGCGGCGGGACGGAGCGCACGCATGATCGAGGTGCTGACCCTGGCCGCGCCGGACGCGCCCGAGGCGGCGCGTGCGGTGGACGTCCTCGAAGCCGGCGGGCTTGTGATCCTGCCCGATCATCCCTTCGCGTTGCGGGTCGACGAGCACGCCTTCTTCGACGCCGCCGTGCTGGCGGACGGCTCCAAGAACGTCAGCTTGGCGCCCACGGGCGGTCTTGGCGGGACGGCGCTGGAGGGCGAGGCGCGAGCGAGGCTGGAGGCGATGGTGGCGCGCTATGCGAACTTCGCGCAGGCGCTGGTCGAAGGATTGGCGCCGGACTACGCCCCCGCCCTGCAGCGTCGCCGGACCAGCTTCCGCCCCGGCCCGGTCGACAGCCGGGTGCTCAGCCCGCGCAAGGACGACCGACGGCTGCACGTCGACGCCTTTCCGGCCAACCCGGTGCAGGGGCGGCGCATTCTGCGCGTGTTCACCAACGTCAACCCCGACGGCGAGGGCCGCTGCTGGGAGGTCGGCGAGGACGATTTCAGCGCGGTGGCCGGGCGAATGGCGCCGCGAGCGAGGTCGGCGTCCTGGGCCGCATGGGCGCGCGAACGGCTCGGCTTAACGCAGGGAAGGCGGACGGCGTATGACGCGGCGATGCTGGACCTGCACGACCGGCTGAAGCTGGACGAGGCCTTCCAGGCCACCGCGGCCCGGCGAGCCGTCGAGTTTCCTCCGGGCGCCAGTTGGGCGGTCTACACTGACTCGGTGCTGCATGCGGCGCTGCGCGGCCGTCACGCCTTCGAGCAGACCTGGCTGCTGCCGGTGGAGGCCATGCGCTCGCCCGAGCGCTCGCCTTTGCGGGTGCTGGAGCGGCAGGCGGGTCGCGCCCTGGCCTGACGCGCGAACGGAAGCGCCCGGGGCTTCCCCCGGGCGCCGGCGCTATCGTGA
>JAABUQ010008624.1_pt1 | contig 14197 bp, 9 predicted proteins | sample 5560001 | NCBI WGS metagenome assembly JAABUQ01 (sample SAMN10711888, study PRJNA513371) | rock metagenome | isolation source: Antarctica rocks | place: Antarctica: Victoria Land, Finger Mt nord | collected 2015-12-18
GCGACTTATGCCCTGCTGCTGGCGCGGGCGTCCGAGCCGCTGGTCATTCCCGCACTGAACCGCGACGGCGACTGCCTGAGCGACTTGGTACTGGCGTTCTACGGCTCCATCGCCGGCTCCGAGTCGCTCCTGATTGCGTTTGACGACAAGTTCGAGCCGAAAGTGGTCATGACCGAAGCGCCCCACGGCACCGCGCCGTCCTTGCAGGGCAAAAATCTGGCGAACCCGCTGGCGATGATCCTGGCGGGCGCGTCACTGCTCACCTATATCCCGACGCCTGCCGCGATCCGCGCCTCCCGTGCCATCTATGAGGCCGCGTTTGAGGCCATCCACGACGGCATCCGCACATCGGATTTAGGGGGTGGCTCGACAACTTCCGAGTTCACCGACGCGGTGATCCACCGCGTCCAAAGCAAAGTTGAAGTCTGGGAAACCCTGGGCGAGCGATAGCTTTTCACGAGGTATCTCTTTTGGCGTTGGTATTTCGGTCACATGCTTTGCGGCGTATGTTTCAGCGCGGCGTAAGCGTGAGGGAAGTCAGTGCAGCTCTAGCTGTGGGTGAAGACATAGAAGATTATCCTAATGACACTCCCTATCCAAGCCGCCTTGAGTTGGGTTGGAAACCGCCCTCTCCATTTAGTCGTCGCAGATAATGTAGTAGGCTTCGAGACAATTGTGATTACAGTCTACCAGCCTGACCCTGCCTTGTGGTCTAGTGACTTCAGGAACCGATTATGAGATGTATTATCTGCAAGCAAGCGGATGTCCAGCCGGGAACGGCGACAGTAACGCTGGAGCGCGGTGGCATGACACTGGTTGTCAAACACGTCTCGGTGCGTGTCTGTCCTAATTGCGGTGAAGAATATGTGGACGAAATGGCCGCGGCGCAGTTGATGGAGACGGCGGAGCAGGCTGCTGGGTCTGGGGTTCAGGTGGACGTTCGCGAGTATGCCGCTGCTGCCTGATAATCCGTTTACAAGTCTGACACTGATTGCCGCGCCAGCGGTGCTGACCAATGCGTCGTCGGTACTGGCGCTCGGCACGAGCAACCGCTTTGCGCGGGCGATTGACCGGGCGCGGGCGCTGTCGGCAATCTTAGAAAAAGAAACCGTCAGCGCCGACCCGCTGACCATTATGCGGGTGCATCATCTGAACCGGGCCGAAAAGCGCTCCCTGCTGCTGCTTCAAGCGCTGCGCTTGTTCTATCTGGCGCTGGGGTCGTTTGCGGCGGCGGCGCTAACTTCGCTGCTAGGGGCGACGGCGGCGTCTACCGACCATCGTTTCATCTTTCGCATCACGCTGGATGCGGCGGCGCTGACCGGCTTCATTGGCGTTGCCGGTCTGGTTTTTGGGTGCATCTTGCTCGTGGCAGAAACGCGCCTCGCCGTGCAAAGTGTTTCCGAGGAAGCACAGTTTGTGCGAACCCGGTTCAAGGACTACCTGACGGTGTCGGAAAAAGCCGGCGAGCCGGGATAAGCGTCCCCCCAGCCCCCAATAATGGGGGAGCCAGATTCAGGATAGAAGCGCGGTTTCCTGATTTTTCTCCTGCTCCCCTATTATCGGGGGCTGGGGGGGACGCTTTCTGGTACACTAGCGCTATGCCTAATCCAAAAACCCTTGCGCCGCGCCGCTACGTTCAGGCCGGTTTCTATTTCGCGCTCGGCGTTGTCCTGCTGGCCGTGCTGGCGCTGTTTGCCCGGCGGTTTGCGGAGGCGACCCTTGCGGTCATCTCGCCCTTTGCCGTCGGCCTGGTGCTGGCGCTGCTGCTGGACCCACTGGCGGACGGCCTGATGAAGCGCAGCCTGAGCCGAATGGCGGCGTCGGGGCTGGTCTTCGGCGTTTTCCTGTTTCTCCTTGTCGGCATCGGCTGGCTGGCGATCCCGGCGCTGATTGGGCAGGCGGGGGCGCTGGCGCAGAACGGGCCGGTCTATATCTCCGGGCTGCAAAACACAGCAGATCACTTCCTGGCGACCCACCACAAGATCGGCCCGGTCAAGATGCCGGCGAACTTTTCTCAGCTCACCAGTCAGGTATCGGGGCAGGTGTCGGGGTTTTTGCAGAAGGCGGGCGGCAGCATTGGGACGTTTCTCATCGGCTCGGTGACGTTCGTGGTTCAGTTCATCCTGACACTGATTATTGCGTTTTATTTTCTGGTGGATATTGACCGCCTGCGAGCGCGATTGTTTTACTTAGCTCCCGAAAAGTGGCGCTCCATGATGGGCCATGTCGGGGGTGATGTCGGCGGGGTCTTTTCCGATTACCTGCGCGGCCTCCTCATTGTCTGCGCCCTGTACGGCGTCACCACGATTGGCCTGCTGTACGGCCTCAGCGTGTTCCACCATTCCCTGGCTCAGTATGCGCTGCTGGTCGGCGCGGCGGCGGGCGTACTGTACGCCGTCCCCTATCTAGGCTCGCTTACGACAGCGTTAGTGACGTTTATCGTAGCGTTTGCAGCAGCGACCGGCGACCATCAAAGCGGCTTAGCATTCGGCGGCATTGCGGTGGCGGCGTCAATCGTTGTGAACCAGATTTTCGACAATGTTGTGACTCCGCGCGTGGTTGGCGGCGGGGTCGGGCTGCATCCGATTCTGGCACTCTTCGCGCTGGTCATCGGCGGCGAACTGTTCGGGATTGCCGGGATGCTGCTTTCGGTTCCCATCGCCGGCAGCATCCAGGCCATCTTATTCCGCCTGTATCCCCGCCTGACCCAGCCGACCCCCTCTCCCTTCCTCGCCGTCCAGGGAGTGCCGCTGGACGGCAAAGAGTCTTCCAAGATTTTGCAGGGCACCGACTCCGTCACCACCGAGCGGCAGGACGCCGAAAAAACGGCTCATTAGTTTCCGATCATCAGTTTCCGAATTATCTTCTATTCCACAAGGAGAAGCCTGTGGCTGAACGGGGCACAAGACTTCTCCCACTTTGAATGGTAAGCTATTGTAACATAGCTTTTCCTGCGTGTACAAGGCACGGGCGGAGTGGATACGCTCAGCTTCCCTCGCGCAGCGCTCTTTGCACAAAGTCAGAGCGGCGGAACTGGCCGGCGTAGGCAGACGCCGGGAAAAGGCGGCCCCCAATGCGCCAGCGGACCCGCGTCTCGGCACCCGGCGAATCGGCGTAGTAGCCGCCTGGGGTAAAGGCGATCCAGTCGGCGGACTGGCTCCCTGGCCCGCTCGGCGGCAGAACGCGAAGAGTAAGCCTCAGTGCGCCGGTGCGGGTATCCCAGAGCCGAACGGCATCGTCCCGGCTTGCCGTCAGCAGGCTTCTTCCGTCCGGGGCGAAGGCAAGAGCATGGACGCCGTAACGCGGGCCGGGCAGTGTCCACCGGCGCTTCCCGGTCGGCAGGTCCCAAACCTGAACAACGCAGGTGTCGTCCGTACTCAGGCGCTGGTCGTCGAGCCGGCAGGCCAGCGCAATTTGTTTGCCGTCCGGCGAGAACGCTGCCTCGTCCACAGAACACGGCAGCCGTGTCCAAGCGTGTTCCAAGTGTCCGGTACGCGCGTCCCAGATCTTGAACTCGCCGCCGGGCCGGGAGTCTTTGCCCGCGGCGATCTGCTTTCCGTCCGGCGAGAAGGCGACCGTTTCGACATAGCCGTCGTAGCCGTCCAAAGTCCGTTCCAGTTTTCCGGTGCCGGCATCCCAAATCTTGACGGTGTTGTCGTAGCCGCCTGCCGCGATCTCCCGCCCGTTTGGAGAAAACGCGACGGCGTTGATGCCTTCACTTGTGCCGGCCATCCGTCGCCGGAGCCGGCCCGTGTGCCCGTCCCAGGTCTTCACCTCCCCGCTCAGCAGACTCCCGCCGCCGCTTGCCAGCGTCCGCCCGTCCGGCGACCAGGCAAGGCTGTCCACATGCTCTGCGTGCGCGGCAATGACAACATTTACTCTGCCGGTTTTGACGTCCCACAGGCGCACGGCGGCATTCTCGTTTCCGGTCGCGATGCTGCCGTTGGGTGATACGGCGGCGACAAAAACTTTGGCCGGGTCGGTCAGTGTTTGAAGCAACGCTCCGGTTCCGGCGTCCCAGACACGCGCGGTGTGATCCGGGTTCCCCGTCACGAAAGTTCGGCCATTTCCCGCAATGGCGACTGACCAGACCCAGTTATTGTCGCCGTTCATCGCCCGGCGGAGCCTGCCCGACTGGACGTCCCAAAGCGCGATGTCCCCGCCCTTTGAGTCCGGCTGCGCGTCCCCTGTCCCGGTCGCAAGCGTCTCGCCATCTGGGGAAAAAGCGACGCAAGCCACTTTTGCCCGAAACCCTCTCAGCGTTTGCAGCCGCGCTCCGGTCACGGCATCGAAGATCGCCGCCGCGTTTTCCCCAGTGCCACCGACACCGACCGCGATTTTTCCGCCATCCGGCGAAACCGCCAGCGCTTGCAGAGTGACGACACGCAGATAGTGCACTGCGGGACTGCTCCACTCCGCCGGAACCGGCAGGGAAAGTGTCAAAGTGCGAATCTGCTGCCCGGTGTCCGTGTTCCAAAACTCTACTTCCTGTCCGCCGCCGGTGACGAGCGTTCCGCCATCGCTCAGAAATTGGAGGGCGGCGACATTGTGCGCCGGCAGGCTTCGAAGAAGCCGCCCGGTTTTCGTGTCCCATATCTGCACCGGCCACTGCTGGCCCGGCATCTGCTGCATGAAGTCACCGGCCACCGCAAGGTGCCTGCCATTGGGAGAGTAGGCAAGAGCGGCAACGGGCATGCGCGTCGCCAGCGTCCGCCGCCGCGCCCCACTTCGCCGGTCCCAGAGTGTCACTTCGCCGTCCGCCTGTCCGGGGTACACCGTCTCGCTTCCTCCCGCTACCGTGAGGCCGTCCGGTGACAGCGCGACGGCTTTAATGCTGCCCGCCGGCCCTCGCAGCGTCCGCCGCAGCGCTCCCGTGTGCAAGTCCCAAATCCTGACCGTTCTGTCTTCACCCGCGCCGGCAGCGACGGCATTGTCCGCCGCGACCGAAAGCACCGGCCCGTCCGGCCCGCTCAGGGTTCGCACAAGTTCTCCCGTCCGCGCGTCCCAAAGGTCCACCGTCCGGTCCCGGCTGCCGCTGACCAGAGTTTTGCCGTCCGGCGTAAACGCAACACTCTCGACATCGTCCTGATGCCCGACTTGCAGCACCAGCACTGGCTGCCCTACCGGCAGAGTGTTTCCCTGTGTTCTGGTTCCGCGAACGGAATGAAGCGGGGCGCAGCCGGCGGCAAGAAGCGCAAAAAGCAGCAGGGGAAGACGGGCGGATCTGAACGTGTTCGAGAACCTCTTGACGCTGATTATAATCTTTGATTATAGTCTTTGGCTGCGGGGATGTCAACGCACGCCGGATTGACTTGCGCCCGCGCTGCGTGTCATACTGAAACCGTCTTTTCACCCAAAAACACGCTTCACTATCTAAGCAAGCATTCAAGGAGAAACAGTTATCATGGCAGTGCGAGTTGGAATCAACGGCTTTGGCCGCATCGGGCGCATCACTTACCGCGCCATTCAGGAGCGCTACCCAAACGGCGAAATCGAGGTGGTCGCGCTCAACGACCTGACCGACGCCAAGACCAACGCCCACCTGCTGAAGTACGACAGCAACTACGGCCCCTACAAAGGCGGCGATGTCGTCGCCGAGGGCAATGACATTGTCGTGGACGGCAAAAAGATCACGGTCTTCGCGGAAAAGAACCCCGCCGACATCCCCTGGGACACCGAAGGCGTGGACGTCGTCGTCGAGAGTACCGGCTTCTTCACCGACGGCACGAAAGCCGTCGCGCACCGCGAGCATGGCGTCAAGAAAGTTGTGATCTCGGCCCCCGGCAAGAATGAGGACCTGACTATTGTGCTGGGCGTCAACGACAACATGTACGACCCCGCCAAACACCACGTCATCTCAAACGCTTCCTGCACCACGAATGGCCTGGCCCCGGTCGCAAAGCTCTTGAATGACAAGTTCGGCATTGAAAAGGGCCTGCTGACGACAATCCACGCCTATACGAACTCCCAGCGCACCGTAGACACTGCCGCAAAAGACCTGCGCGATGCCCGCGCCGCTGCCCAGAACATCGTGCCGTCGTCCACGGGAGCCGCCAAAGCCGTCGGCCTGGTCATCCCGGAGCTTCAAGGAAAGTTCACCGGCATGGCGTTCCGCGTCCCGACCCCGACTGTCAGCGTCGTGGACTTCACTGCGCTTCTCAGCCGCGACGTCACCATTGCCGAAGTCAACGCCGCCGCGAAAGAATACGCCGACGGCCCGATGAAGGGCATTCTAGAGTACACCGAAGAAGAGCGCGTGTCCACCGACCTCAAGGGCAACCCGCATTCGTCCATCTTCAGCGCCGTAGACACCATCGGCATCGGCAGCTTCATCAAAGTTGTCGCGTGGTACGACAACGAATGGGGCTACTCCTGCCGCGTCGCCGACCTCCTCAAGTTCCTCGGCGACAAGGGCCTGTAAGGCACTCCACAACCCTGTTGCGTCAGCACAACAGGGTTGCAAAACAAACAAGATAGTGGTACAATCTCAACATCGGTTGGGAGGTTCGACTTTAATTGGATCGCGAAAGCATGGTCTTTCCCTAACCGACTTTTTTGAGGAACTTTATGTACCTTCTTTATGCCGATGAATCCGGCACCGCAAAAGATGCAAGCCAGCAGTACTTCGTACTCGCTGGCTTTTGTGTTTTTGAGCGTCAGGGCTATTGGATCAGTGAAAAACTGGACAACATCGCGGCACGGTTTAATCCGGCTGATCCAAACTCAGTGGAGTTGCATGGAAGTCCGATGCTGAATGGCGGCGGGTTTTGGCGTAGGCAGCTCAGGCAGGACCGAGAACAAGCAATTGTGGATTCACTCCAAGCGTTCATGGACTCTCATGCCAGCAATCGTATCTTTGCCAGCGTCATCAAAAAGACCTCGGTATCGCCTCAAGACCCCGTAGAGGCTGCGTTTGAGCAGTTAGCAAGCCGGTTTGACCACTACTTGAAACGCCTCCACAAATCAGGTGATACGCATCGTGGCTTGATTGTGTTTGATAAATCCACTTATGAGACAACGCTTCAAACTCTGGCAACGGACTTTCGCACTGTCGGTTACACCTGGGATGTTATTCGCAACTTGGCGGAGGTGCCGCTGTTTCTCGACTCGAAGGCTTCTCGACTGATACAGCTTGCCGACCTCATTGCCTTTGCCATCTTCCGGCATTATGAGCGTGGCGACTCGCGTTTTTATTCGATCATTCAGTCCGGCTTTGATGCAGAAGGCGGCATCGTCCACGGCTTGTACGAAAAGCACTAACATAAGCAGTGGTGCCTTCTTCTATTCGCTGTTTTTCTGGTATAATCGCAGGACAGCAAGCGGGCATGGGCGGCTTGAGCGCCGCCTGGGAGGAACGCAATGCGGCTATTTGGTCAGTCCAGCAGTGATCCGTACATGGCCTCGGACCGGGGATTGTCAAACCCAAATTCGCAGCTTCTGCGCGGGGCCAGGTATCAGATTGTGCCGAGCGGGCGCGGGCTGCCGATGGCCCAGATTGATCTGACGTTCCGGCGCGAGCTGGGCGCGTTCGCAAACCCGGACATGACGCTTGCCGTGCTGCTGGACCGCAGCGGCTCGATGCAGGAAGCGTTTCGGGAGGGCCATGTCCAAAACGTCGCCGCCGCGATTTACAATCATGTCGCGCTGGCCGGCGTCGGCTATGATTTGACGTTCTACGATGACCGCGTCTCCTATGCCGGCCACATCAACAGCCTTTCCTCTCTTCAGAACGCGATTTATCAGAACGGACCGCGCGGCGGCACCCGTGTCACCGACGCGCTGCGCGGGGCGATCCAGAAGTACCGCAAGAAGCGCGGCCTGTATGTGATTGTCATCACCGACGGCGAGTTTTCCGATAAGCTTCAAGTGCGGCAGCTTATTTTGCAGGAGATTTTGCCGCAGATGACGCCCGAAAACCCCTATGCGTTCCGGCTGCACTTTGCCGGCGCAGGCGAAGGCGTCGACCATGAGTTCCTGCGGCAGATTGAGGCGGATGCTTCGGGTCAGGGCATTCCGCTGGTCACCCAGCATCACCATGCCCATCTCAGCCACAGCCACGTCAGCATCTTAGATGAACTCGACAAAGCGTTTCTCGGCGTCGGCACGGATGCCCGCTTCGGCTCGCAGGCGCTGCTGGCCGGTCCCGCCCAGCCCGGCGTGACTGACCCGGTCATCTCGCACACGGCGGAGCCGCTGCTGCGCCGGTCCTGGGACGGCGGGGTCGGGACGCCCGGCTTTCTGCCCCGCCGCGTCCTGCTGGGCTGCGAGTACGCCCCAATCCACCCGGAAAGCCTGCCGATTGCCGTGCAGTTCCAGGGCGCAGACCGCTACCAGCACCAGCTTGTCGTGCCTGTGCCGCTGCCGCGCTCGGCGTCTACGCCTCCTACGCTTGCTCCGTCTAAGAAGCCCGGCTTTCACCTGCCCTGGGGCCATCACACGCCGGAAGAAGACGCGGCAAAAGCGGAAGCCGAGCGGCAGCAGGCGGCGCTGGCTCAAAAAATCATTGATACCCAGCAGGCGGAGCAGCAGCGGCAGCATCGGGACTTGCAGCTTCTTGGGCAGGGCGGCATTCCGAGCCAGGCGACCGAGCGGCTGAAGGAAATCGGCACCGGTAGCACAGACGGCGTTCTATTTACCAGTGATCTGTCTCCCGACGAAGCCGCGCTGCTCCGGCGCGAAGGCTATCGGGCTAGGGGGCTGGTCACCGGCAGCGCCATGTACCATGTCGGCCAGGCGTATGCGTCGTCCCAGGGCGACTGCGAGGTAGACGTACTTTCTAAAGCCTATGACGCGGCCACGGCGCTTGCCGTTTCGCGTTTAGCTCAAGAGGCACGGCTGATCGGGGCACACGGCGTGGTCGGCGTCCGGCTGTCCGTTGTGCGCCATGAATGGGCGGACAAGACCGTCGAAGTGCAAGTGATTGGAACGGCAGTGCAGGGACCGGGGGCCGCGCCCGCCGACCCATGGATGAGCGATCTGTCCGGGCAGGAATGGTGGGCGCTGCACCGGGCCGGTTACGAGCCTGCGGCCCTTGTCTGGGGCCACTGCACCTGGTTTATCCTGACGACCCAGCAGGACGAATGGATCGAGCGCTCCTACAACAATCAGGAACTGACTCATTGGAGTTCGGCGCTGGGCAAAGCGCGAACGCTTGCCATGCAGCATTTAGTCGCCGAAGCCAAGCGCCGCCATGCCACGGGGATTACCGGCGTTCAGATCGCCCGCCGCATGGACGAAGTGCGCCTGTCCGGGCCAGGCGAAGACCCGGCGTATGAGCGCGAGCATCATAATTTGGTTGTCAGCATTATCGGCACGGCCATTCGCCTGCGGCCGGACGCCCCGCCGGGCGTCGTGCCGACCCTCGAAATCCTGTCCCTGCGCGACGGCAAGATTTCCCCTGTCGCCGCCATCGGCGCGTCCGACGCCAAGATTGAGTAGGCACCGAGTAAGCAAGATTAAACCACACTGCCTGAAGTCACCTGAAAGCGAGTAATACACTATGGACCAAACACTCACGACGGATGCGCTGATTACCGCCCTGCCGCAGCACGCGACGGAGCGGCTTGTGGAGATGCGCGGCAAGGGCGAGGGCAGCCGGCTGTTCACGAGCGACCTGTCCACCAGCGAACTGCTGCTGGTTAAAGAAGCCGGCTTCGACCCGGTCGGCCTTGTCGTCGGCTCCTCGATCTATCATGTCGGCTACCAGCAGGCGGCGTTCTCGCAAAACCAGGAGATGACGGTCTTGACCCAGGCCATGTACCATGCCCGCGAGCTTGCGATGGACCGGATGGAAGAAGAAGCCCACCAGCTAGGCGCGGACGGCATTGTCGGCGTGCGCCTGGAAGTCAACCACAAAGAGTGGGGCAATCATATTGCGGAGTTCGTCGCCATCGGTACGGCGATTGTGCATCGCAACGACCCGCACCGCTACAAGAACAAGCATGGCCGCCCGTTCACGTCGGATTTGTCCGGCCAGGACTTTTACATTCTGCTGCGTTCTGGCTACCGCCCGCTCGGCATGGTCATGGGCAACTGCGTGTACCATATCGCCACCCAGTCGTTCGGCAACTTCATGCGGACGTTCAGCCAGAACACCGAGCTGACCCAGTACACGCAGGCGCTGTACGATAGCCGGGAGCTTGCGATGGAGCGGATGCAGAAAGAAGCCGAAGATTTGGGCGCGAAAGGCGTTGTCGGCGCGAACATCCATGAGCGCACTCATGCCTGGGGCGCACACGTCATCGAGTTCTTCGCCATCGGCACGGCGGTTGAGGAAATCAGTGTAGACCATGTGATTGAGCCGCCGATGGTTGTCCTGCCGCTGAACAGCTAAGCAAGGCTGGAGCGAGAACGAGGGAGTAAACTCCCTCGCTGGAAGGTGTTCAGAAACACCGCCTGTCCGGGGGACAGAATACGAAGATAAACTAATTTCCACTGCGTCTCCTGGACGCGCGGGGCGAAGCCCCTTTCAGCGAGGGCGTTTACACCCTCGTGAAGACCGATCCGTAAAGAGACAAAGGGCACGGCTTTCGCCGCGCCCTTTTTTGTGATGGGAAGCCGTTACTTGGCCGGCTTGACCGCGCCTTCAAGCAGGCCGGGCTGATCCGTCAAGTCCACCACGATGTTCCTGGTGCCTTGTTTCGCCGCCTGCGCGAGTGAACGGGCCGCGCCGGTCTTCCAGGCGTCGGTGGATACGGCGGGCGGCAAGTAGACTTGAAGTTTCTTGTAAGCCAGTGCCGAGGACATCTTCTCGGCATTAGTTGCGCCCATGATTGGCTGCCCGTCGGGGCCGATCTGGGGGATAAACCGCACGAAGGGCGTAGGGTGATTGAAATCGTCCCAGGAACCGTAATTGGAGGCGTAGGTCTCGTTAGACGGCGGCAGCAGCAGCGGCAGCCGTGTTCCTGCACCTGTAAATGACGGCGGCAGAGCGGCAGCCAGAGTTCGCAGAAAGGTCTGGCCTGTATCCGCCCGCAGCTTTCGCCAGTTGGTGAATAAGCGCTCTTCGAGGTTCGAGTCGCTGTCAAAGCCCGGCACATGCACCTGTGCCCTCTCGTCGCTGTACGAGTTGTCCCAAACATCAACGGGGTCGGCATGGTCAACGCGCAGAAAGGCCAGCCGTCCCGCTTCCGCGTAGCCCAATGGGTTTTGGCTGGGATCGGTGCCGATGTTCTCGCCGGGTACGTTTGCCTCGTAACCCAACGCCAGCGTATCGTCCCAGACCATGCCGCCAATGCCCGGCACGCTGGCAGCGGTACGGACCAGGGCGCTGAGGCGAGTGACGGCGGCAGGCGCGAACGGCGAGACTGTGAGAGGAGACTGAGCGTTGTAGCGCGGGAACACCGTGCGACCCTGTATATCGCAGTCGAGCAGGTCTGGGGACACGTCTTTCGCCCAGTGCAGGAGGCTCAGGTCTGGAAACACCGCGATGCCGCGCTTCTTTCCTTCGGCGGCGGCCTGTGTCAGCCGCGCCCGCAGGGCGTCATCGCCGGATGCCGGACCGGGCTGTGTCGAAACCCAAGCCTCGTTGAAGCCAAGTGTTTGGAGCGCGTCAAATACTTGGGACGCTTCTTTGGCCGTGTTCGGCAGAGCCATCCGTGCGGCCCGGCGGGGAAAGCCGCGCAGGGTCTGCGTGAAGTCCAGGCCGGGGGTATTTGGCGGAACCATGTCAGGAAACTCTGCCTCCATGCGTTTCCGCTGTGCCTGCTGCTGCACCGGCGTCAGCGCGGGGTAGGGGAGGAGGCTCTGATAGCTCTCAAAGATCATCACGGGACCGTCTACAGATGGCAGCATGACTTCTACTTCCGGCTCGGTTTGGACTTGAACCGTGCTGTCAAGCATCGTGTGATAGTGCTGCTTTTCATTGGCCTCCTGGTCCATCTGCGCCGCTACCTGCTGGGCAGGCGTGAGCTGGGAGAATGGAACCGTGACATCTATACTCGGGTTGCTGCTTTCTCTTGCTTCTAATGTCCACTTTTTCCAGTATTGCTCCTTTTGCTTTGGCGTCATTGCCAGCGGGTCGTCGTAGTCCGGGATGTCCCGCACGGTGTACGGCACGTCTGGAACAGGCTTAATGTCGGGGAACATTTCGGGGCCATCAGGTAGCATACTGGTGGCTTTGTCCTCAAAGGCTTTCCAAAGAACGTGTTTTGTTCCTAACCCGATCACGTCGTCGGTCAGAACGTAGGCCGGGCCGACATGGCGGAAAGTGCCGCCGACGCAGAAGACCAGTGCCTGCAGCAGGTCGGCGGCAGAGGCGGACTGCGGCGTCGGGGACGAAGACAGCGTCACCAGCCGGGAGCCGTAGCGCGGGTCGGCGTAAATCTCGCAGTGGGTTATGCTGCTAATGCGCGTGATTAAGTCATCCACAGTCTTGATGTTCGCAAGCGAGACGGCAGCTTGGAAGGCTGAGGCGGCAAATGCAAGCTCTCCCGCTTTAGGCGCATTGGGTATGGCCTCGCGCACCAATGCGCCGTATTCTTTGTCAACGTCACGGGTCTGGGAGTTCATCATAAAGTAGCGCGGCGGGGCGTTTTGGGGCCGCAGCCCCATCGCGAACAGGTGGCTGCTGGGATTATCCTGCATTTGCAGCGCCAGCGACGTGATCGTGCCGAGGCGCAGATGGGCGGACAAGAGGGCGTCGCCGGACAAGTCCTGCTGGGTTTTCGGGTCGTTCTCGCCAGCCGGGTTGTCCTGGATCAACTTCAAGTGGCCGTCAGGAAACATAGCCTTAAACAGCGGCGGCTGGGTGTCGCCTGTCATGTCGGCGTAGGCGACGCCGGCGGGACTCATGAACGCTTTCCACTGGGCGGGCGTAAACGTCTGGGCCAGCAGCTTCATTACCTGGCCCGGCGGCATTCCGTCGTAAGGGTTTGGCGTCTCGGGCGGGGCGTACACCGCAGTGATTGTCGGCGGGGCGATGGCGAGAACGCTGCCGAACGTCTGGGTCGCCTGTCCGTACAGTGCGCCGACTTCCTGCGGCGTCATGGGGTCACCGGGAATGACAGCGCTTGGCGGCAAGGGTACTTTGGCGGCGTCTACGGCCAGCGCAACGCCGTCGGGACGCGCCTGCCGCAGCGCGGCATCCATTTTCAGCGGCGGGGGCGGCGTCAGGGCAGGGTCAGCCCGCAAGAGGGGCGCAAGGCAGAGAAGGCACAGGGCGTAACAGCACAAACGGCTTTTCATGGCAGGCTCCTTTGATCCATTCTTGAGTCAATTGTAACATGGCAACTGGGTATACTAACGCTGTTTTCGCATTTTTGATTTGGGAGATAAACGATGAGTTTTAACAAAAAGACCGTGGAAGATGTGGATGTGGCGGGGAAGCGCGTGCTGGTGCGCGTGGACTTCAATGTGCCGCAGGATGAGACCGGCGCGATCACCGATGACCGGCGCATCCGGGCCGCGCTGCCGACAATTGAGTATCTGATCGCCCAGAACGCGCGTGTCATACTGGCGTCGCACTTGGGCCGCCCGAAGGGCGGGCCGACGCCGAAGTACAGCCTCACGCCGGTCGCGGAACGGCTGTCTCAGCTTCTCGGAAAACCCGTGCCGCTGGCCCCGGACAGTGTCGGCCCGCAGGTGCAGGCGCTCGTGAGCGGCCTGCAGGACGGCCAGGTTCTGCTTTTAGAAAACGTGCGTTTCTACCCGGAAGAAGAGAAAAACGATCCGGCGTATGCCGAGCAGCTTGCGTCGCTCGCGGAGATCTATGTCAATGATGCGTTTGGAACCGCCCACCGCGCCCATGCCTCCACCGAAGGCGTTACCCACCATCTGCCTGGTGCCGCCGGGTACTTGATGAAGCGCGAGCTGGACTATCTGGGCAGCAACGTCGAGAACCCGGAGCGGCCTTTCGTGGCAATTTTGGGCGGCAAGAAAGTCGTAGACAAAATCTCTGTGATTGAAGCCCTGCTGCCGAAAGTGGACACGCTGATCATTGTCGGCGGCATGGCCTACACGTTCTTCAAGGCCCAGGAAAAAGAAATTGGGAAGTCACTTTTAGACGCCAACAGCATTGACTTCGCGAAGCGCCTGCTGGCAGAGAACGGCGACAAGATCATGCTGCCGGTAGACGTGGTCGTGGTGGACGGCAACCCGTTTGACACCGACCCCTCTACGCTCAGCACGAAAGTCGTTTCGGTTGATGAAATCCCTGCCGACTGGGAAGGCGTGGACGCCGGCCCGGTGACAGTGAAAG
>JAABUQ010008625.1_pt1 | contig 14196 bp, 8 predicted proteins | sample 5560001 | NCBI WGS metagenome assembly JAABUQ01 (sample SAMN10711888, study PRJNA513371) | rock metagenome | isolation source: Antarctica rocks | place: Antarctica: Victoria Land, Finger Mt nord | collected 2015-12-18
CAGCCGCCGTACGGCGGCTAGTTTGAACTCTTTCGTGAACTGCCTGCGAGACAATCCCATTGACTCAATTCTCCATTCGATGGATTTCGAGTCTTAACCGTTTGTCTCAAAATTGGGGGCAAGTCCACTCTATGCCGAAACTCTTTGCGACCCCCTCTGAACACAGACTACGGTGCATATCGTAATGGCATCAACTGTGCCGGATCCAGAAAATACGCGCGGATCAGAGAGTGAACTCGGAGCTGCCAGCGAACCGTATCTGCCCGACAACGTTACTCTAACCCGGGATCGTGCTCTCCTAGGCTTTCTTTCAAAGCGCTACTACAGGCCAGAGGCCGTCGAGCACTTTTTGCGTAAATCGTACGATCCAGTGCCATTGTCAATTGCGCCGCCCTGGTCGGTTAAAGCACTGGTAGCTATCTTTGTCATCGCACTAGTCGCGGTCGTTTGTGAGTCTCTTATGCACATAGACCTGAGGACAAACGGCACGCTCCTCACCGTTGCAGGTCATCCGGCGCTAGCAATTTCGTCAGACGCGCCCGTAAGCGTCGGCGCAACCCTCACAGTTTCCGGAATTTCCCAGGATGTTCGCGTTGCATCCATTGAGCCACCTGGCAGTGTTAGGTTCAAGCACGTAGCGCCTTCCGGAAGCTTGCGGGAGAGACCTAATACCCAGATTCTGCTACTTGGCTGCGGTTCCTTGCCGGGATCACCGACTCCGGTCTCAGTTCGCTTAAATGCCATCCGCCTAATCACTATTATTACCGCCGCGCTAAAGCTAAAGTGATGCTTGCAAACTTCTTCCGGCATGGACTTACATTTCGTCCCCAAACATCCAGCACCGACTGCGGCGCCGCATGCTTGGCGATGATTCTCAATTACTACGGTTGCCGCCGTCGAGTCTCGGATCTAGCCGCTGAGTGTTCGGCTGGCCGGTCGGGCATCACTGCTGCAAGCTTAGAGCGAGTGGCGTCACTTAATGGCGTGAGACTTCAAGGCCACGCCCTCTCCATCGATGAGCTCTCGAGTATAACCACGCCAGCTGTGCTGCATTGGGGTTTCGAGCACTGGGTCGTTTTAGAGAGCTTCCACAGGAACTTCTCTGTTACGATTCTAGACCCCGCTCTGGGGCGACGACGAGTAGAGCGCAAAGAACTATCCGACAAGTTTACTGGCGTGGCTTTGCTACCCAAGCCTCCAGCCACACGGGCGTTCTCTTTGCCATCGTCCTCGTCAAGCCGCTTCTGGGCGCAATTTACTATCAGCCGCACTAAATCACTCTGGCGAATTGGCCTTCCCCTAACGGCAATGATCTTGGTTGCAACAGCTTTGGCACAGATACTGGGCGTTGCGGTCGCTTTTCTGACCGGCGCGCTCTTTAGCGAAGTGACCTTGCTTGGAGGGGCATCTCTCCTTGGTCTTTTAGGTCTGGGTATACTCGCGGTGCTCGTCATGAGGGTTGCACTGGAACAACTCCGAGCCGTAGCCGTGCATTTCGCTCGTTGTCTTATTGATGGATCACTGCTCGTTAAGATAGTACGGCACATTCTCAGATTGCCCTTCCCTTTTTTTTTAGCGCGCGGTGCCGGCGAACTTCAAGAACGCGTGCACAGCTACTTCTTCATTCGACAGCTTCTCACTGACGATGCGGCGTCCGCATGCATTGACCTCTTCTTCGCGGGCATCTACGAATATGCGTTGTTCACTGTCAGTCATTCGGCCGCATTGGCGGCTGCCGTTTGTGTGGTACTTGTGCTTGCGGTGGCGCTCGGCAGATATGCCCCTGAGAGGGACCTGTTAGCCGTTGAGTTAGAGGCCGAGACAGAGAAAAGTAGACGGTTATTCGAGATTCTCAGAGGCGCCAAGCGTCTGAAGGCTTCTGGTCTTGAATCGGAGGCCATCACTATTTGGAGCTCAGCGCTGAATCGACACATCAATGCAGCTGCTGCGCGCGGATATCTTTCGGCTATGTGGGACGGTTTTGGGCTGGCCTTACAGGGCATGTTACCGCTCGTTGTGATATATATTGGCGCTGTCGGCGTGATCGGTGGACACAACAGCGTCGGAACTGTCCTTACTGAACTCTTCCTCACAACTGGGTTGCTCGCCCCACTGGGGTCTGTTGCACGTACGACTCACCAATTCCGGGTCGCTGGAGCGTACTGGAACAGAGTGAGCGATCTGGTGCTTACCCCGGCCGAACGGAGTGGCAATCAAGACGTTGGTACTGACGGGGACATCGAGTTATGCGACGTAACATTCACTTATCCTGGAGAACCTTCCCCGGCACTAAAGAACGTCAGTTGCAAATTTGAACGAGGTCAGACAACCGCAGTTGTGGGTGTATCGGGATCAGGCAAGTCTACGCTTATTTCGGTGTTGTTGGGATTGTTTATACCGCAGTCAGGTAAGGTACTCTCCGGGGGCAAGCCCATCGATGAGGGGAATCTCGAGGCGTATCGCCAACGTCTCGGCATCGTGCTGCAGGATGAAACGATCTTCGACGGCTCGATATTCTCGAACATTGCACTCGGCTGCAAAGCGGCAACCCTAGAGGAGGTGGTCTCTGCCGCCAAAGCAGCAATCCTTCATGAAGAAATATTGAAGATGCCCGCAGGATATGAGACCTACGTAGGCGAAGATGGTCGGAATCTGTCGGGTGGCCAGCGACAACGGCTTGCACTTGCTCGGGCACTCGTCAGACGCCCCAAGTTGCTGATCCTTGATGAAGCAACCTCCAATTTGGACGAGGATAGTTGCGCCAAGGTCGACCAGTCCCTCGGGCTTCTGACTTGCACTAGGATTGTGATCACCCATCGTCTCTCTCTCGTCAGAGATGCCAATAAGATTCTTGTACTGCACGCAGGCAAGATCGAAGAGGGAGGGTCACATGAGGAATTGCTGAGAGCACGCCGCATGTATTCGAAATTGTGGGATGCCCAAATGGTTGGTGCCCCGAACAAAAACAAGGATGGTTCTCTTGCCGGGACGTTTTAAATGCGAGGCCTGAGCGACCTTTCCTAATTCCTGCGGCGGATTGCTGTTCTGGCGTACGGTTCTGGCCGCAGAGGACCGAAGCCACATCTTACAAGAAAGGAGGTAACATCATGAACGAAGCCGAGAGAAGTCAGAGCCTGATAGAGGAATGGAAACAATCCCTCTTTGACAGAGAAGGTCCTGGAGGAAAGATAGAGATGGACGAACTCGAACTCGACACCATTATAGGTGCCACGTCTATCGCTGGTTCCTGCACCAGCCAATGCCCAAGTTGCACGTCTAACTGCTGCTGAGGTATAACAACCATCCCGGGTTGCTTCTTGCTCACGCTGAAGTGACCCGGTCCCCTCTCCAAATCCCTAAACCTTCCGTAATGAGTAAGATTACCGACACCAAAAGTGCCTTACGTGAAAGCCTTGCGCTTGCCGTTCGACTTGACGAAGTGGCACTTACTGAACGTGAAGCCAAACTGGCGGCGCACACGGTTCACTCAATAAAAGCGACGATTGATGAATCCGAGAGTAAATTTCGCCTACCAGCAGGATCTTTGCTCCCAGCCTTAGAAATCACCCTCGGCGTAGGCGGAGATGACGTAATTAGCCTCTTACAGCGTGACCGGCGCCAAGCGTTTGATCGCGCTAATTGGGGTAAGATCGCCCTGGAGGCTGCACAGCAATCACAGAGGGATAGGTTCGGGGAAGTTGATACGGAAGGAGATCTATTCGCTTTATGCTCCCCCGCTTGGCCTTGGCTCCGTTGGGCCCGCAACCAACTCGAAGCTGCGGTCGCCAAGAGGTTCGGGGCGGTTGCGCCGCGAGGCTTTGCGCCTCATGATGCGACCAAGTTATTTTATCCGGCGCTCTTGATGGAATGCCAGGAAATCATGCTCCGGACCATAGCGCTTGAAGTAAACGTGGCGCGTGTCCGTGGGGAGTTAATAGGCGAGAGCGGCGAGAAACGATTCAGTTACTTCTGCCGTAACCTCACAAAACCAGACCGAGCTCTTGTTTTCTGGTGCGAATACCCAGTCCTTGCCAGATTCGTAGTCGAAGCGTGTATACGTTGGGTCACGCGATGCGTGGAGTTGCTAGAGCGTTTAGATCGAGACTGGGACAGCTTGGTAGAAATGGATTTGGTGAGTCGGGGTTCACCACAATTGGTAAAAGTCTTGCCAGTCGGCGATCCTCATTGCTCGGGCAGGCGAGTCTCCATCTTGAACTTTGATAAAGGTCCCAGTCTTGTTTATAAGGGTCGGCCCGTTGCAGCCGAGAAATTGTTTGGGGTTTGGCTAACGTGGCTAAATGATCGCGGTTTGGATCTCCCTCTTGAAGGGCCGCAGCTTTGTGATTGCGGCGAATATGGTTGGGCCCAATTCATCGATTATGTCGGAAGCTCTGAACCCAGTAGTAGAAGTGAGTTCTACTTTCGTTCTGGTGCTGTTCTGGCCCTTGCCGATGCTCTTGGAATTAGAGACCTGAGCCAAGACAATATTATTGCAAGGAGAGAGACACCTTATTTTGTAGACGTGGAGTGCGTGTTATCGCCCCCGGTTCGCGGACTCAACCTCGAAATATCATGGAGTCAAAGCGTTCTAGGGATAGGCCTGCTCCCTGGCTTAGAGTCTAGGGAAGGTATCGATCAGGGCGGCCTCGTTCCCAGTGACGACGCGACACTTCCGAGTCCGCTACCAACCGTGACTGGCTGGAGGACGGATCGGATGTGTATAGAATTGCTCCCGGCGAAACTACCACAAACAGCCAACAACACGCCTGGTAAGATTCGCCCTTACGATCTCAGCAGATACGCTGACGATCTGGCACGAGGATTCAGCTCGGCATATAAGTTGATTGCCGCGGACGGCCGAAGTCTCCTGAAGACCGTGAGCGATCTAGCGGAAAAGTCAGCGCGAATCCGTTACATACCGCGGACCACAGTCGCCTACGCGGCAGTTCGCGACGGGCTAATGCACCCTAACATACTCCGTGACGCGTATGAGGGGGAGACGCTAATTGGAAAGCTAGCGGTCTCTTCAAATAGAACACTCCTACCGTTGCTACCCTCTGAGCGAAAACAGCTATGGTGCCTTGATATTCCTGTTTTCTGGACAAGAGCAGACTCACGCGATCTCTGGACGACGGAAGACAAAAGAATTCCCGAAATATTCTCTCTCTCTGGCCTTTCTCATGCGCGCCACCAAATTCGGATCGGGCGTAAGCGAGAGTATATCGATTACTGTTCGCGTGCCATGCGCGCGACAATGTTGAATTCTAAACCGAATGATAGTTTTTCCAATTTTCCAAAGGCGACAGGTGACATTGCCACCGACTGCTTAAGACTCGCTCATGAAATTGGGCAGCACATATTGGGTAAGGCGTGGACGGGAGATAATGGCAAGCTTCAGTGGATCGACCGTGCCGAGAATGTGACAAGCCGGATTCCGGGACGACAAACTGTCCGACCCCTCACGGACGAATTGTATTCTGGCCTCGGCGGCATCTTGATGTTTTATATATATCTGTTTGCAATGACGTCTGAGCCGCTCTTTGGAAATGTGGTCGACAATCTGAGCGCGCAGATTGAAATGTCAGTACGTACCAGGTGCCGCCGCGCGTTGGACGGCAGATGGGGTGATCGAATTCAGCGCGCCGGCGGCTTCACTGGAATAACTTCTGCAACATATGCGCTGCTACACGCATCGCACTTACGAGGTAAATCAACAATCGTTCGAACCGCGCGCCTCGTAATTGAAGCCCTATCACAATGGCCTGCACAGGAGACTACCCTCGACTGGGTTGGTGGCGACGCAGGCGTTATTTCGCTTCTCTTATCGATGGATCGCTTACTGCCGGGAGTAGGTGCTCTCGAACTTGCAGGTGCATGCGGGCAGCGACTTCTATCGCGCGCACAGAAAGTAGGAGATGGCAGCGGTTGGGTGACAATTGAAAAGACGCCGCTGACTGGCCTTGGGCACGGCGCTAGTGGCATCGCGCTGGCGTTGCACAGGTTATGGCGCGTTACTGGAGACCCGACGTTATTGGCAGCAGTAGAGGGTGCTCTTCGATTTGAACGCGACCATTACAGCACTGAGTTATGCAACTGGCTCGACCTCCGAGGTTGGACTCCTGGTGCGAGAACAGTGGGCGCGCTCGGATGGTGTGCGGGGGCTCCCGGCATTGGCCTAGCTCGGCTCGGGATGTGCGATTCCGGATCGCTGGCCTATTCAGATGAGATAACCGCTGCTTTTAAGACGACTGAGGTTCATATTCGCGAGCTTGACAGCGACTGCTTGTGCCATGGCCGTTTCGGAAACCTTGAATTTTTGTTCGCTGTTGCATGGCAGTACGGGAATACAAGTCAACATGAAATCGCCATCGAGTGCCTTGGTGATGCTCTCGAAACGTGCCGAAGAGCTGGCTTTCGATTTTCATGCGGTGGTGAAACACTTAACTTTATGCTGGGTCTTGCAGGGATAGGATATGCATTGTTGAGGTTCGCGAGCGGAGGTGCCGTGCCATCTGTGTTGTCTCTCGATTTGCCGCAAATCCTGCAGCCGTCTACGTCGCTGCAACTAAACCAGCAAACGCCATGCAGTTTCGTGCCAACCGCAAAACGAGATTCAGGGATGGAGGATCGATCTCAACAGGTTCGCAGTAGAGTTGCTCGGGCCAGGAGATCTGCAGAGTGATTGTTGACCGAACGGATTCAAAATTGTCGACCTCGAACTCGACACCATCACAGGTGGATCGTCTAGCTCCTGCAACAGCATTTGTCCAAGTTGGACGTCTAACTACTGCTGATAACAACCATCCCCAATTGCTTCTTGCTCACGCTGAAGTAATAACCCGGCCCCTTCCTTAATTCCCAAAGCTTTCGTATGAGAAGCCAAGCAAGGCCGCAGATGTACTGCGCGACTGCTGGCGGCGAGCAACAGGTTAGAAATTGTGATATCACTTGCATGTTTAGATACCTGCCTTCTTCGCGGTGGAACTCCCCGCGAGACCGTCCAAGCCTCGGTTTTGACAGCCAAGCAAGCTGAATGGCTTGGCTACTCGCGTTATTGGTTAACTGAACACCACACTCGGGATGTGGCGCATTCCACTCCGGAAATATTGATTCCGATAATAGCCGGCGCCACGAGCGCTATTCGCGTTGGAGTGGCCGGAACACTGCTTCGATACCATAACCCATACCGCATTGCAAGATCTTTCAAGTTTCTCGAGGCGCTTTTCCCCGGACGGATTGATCTCGGCATTTCGAGGACTCAACTAAACAAGGCTACTGCTAGTCTATTCCATGGAGAATGCAATTCGGATGAGCTTGAGATACGGGTAAAGGAACTTTGCGGTCGTCTTGCCCAGGAAAATCGCCCACCCGCGTTTCCGCAAGAATCGGTCTGGATGTTAGGCGGCCTTCACGGAATGCGGTCGGCCGTTCAGAATGGACTTGCCTTCTCACTATGCTTATTCATCGGAGAAGTCTCTCAAGCAACCGCACGCGATATACTTACAGAGTACACAGATACGTATAAACCGAGCCTGTTTTGTTCTACATCAAAGCCCAGCATAGCCGTGGCAGGAATCTGCGCGGAGTCCTTTGATCGGGCAGAAGCTCTATTCCGAGAAGCGACAAGGGCGGGATTAGTTCACGTCACCCCTACAATCATTGGCAGCCCTGAACACTGCAAGGGCGTCCTAGATGGATTAGCAAAGGCTTGTGGAACGAATGAGTTTGTATATCTCGACCTGTGTGCCCGTGTTGAAGATCGCCTGCGATCCATGTCACTCCTGGCGGCCGAGATGGGCCTACACCGATTCGAGACGCTTCCGCTGCGTGTGACACCACAAAGAGAGTCGGGCAAAGATGAAAACTCCTCCTTTACCGAAATTCCAAGATAAGGGATAGCTTGACACACTCGGAACCACGTGCCGCCCAGAGCAGCATGTCTGTTACTTGCGCCGTTCAAGTTTGTTCCTGAACGAACAGGCTACAGCCGGAGAAGCCAAATAGGGTCCTACTATTTCCGCAGTTTGCATATTTGAAAGGGCATGTAGCTGAGTGGGAAAGCGGGTGCTCTGGCAATATGCTGGTAGCGCGGCGAACTTACGAGGCCATGCGGATCGAACGTGCGCAGTCTTCGAAGGCGCGCCGTCTGGGAGACTAAGAACGCCAAGCAGCGGCCTGCAAATTCGCGAGTTGCTTCCGACCGAATACTTGCAGAAAATCCAATGAGAACTTTTGCTGTCTCAGATGCAGTGGGCATGTTTATCCGGTACCATGGCAATCATTCTCGACCACCCTCTGTCAAAGTAGACACTCCCTCGAGAACTAATCCAACGCGCCGGGCACCTGAGACTTGGCATCATCTTACGCTGCGTAAATATTCTTTGGAGAACCCGACGGAGACAGTCTATGCGATGGCAGACGACCACTGTCTACGTTATCTCGCACGTGTATTTCACGACAATCGCATTCGAACGCGCTTCCTAGTACCCCGGGATAGATCAGAAACAGAGTTGCTTTCGCTTTGTCCCACAGTGCAAGTGCTGAGCGCCACGAACAAGCTCGATGATGTAATCTTCCCTGAAGCCGTAGAAGCACGGATCGCGGTAATCACCCAAGACCTAGGGTTTGGCGATTGCCTTGCCCTGCTGTCCGCCCTGAAGGAAGTGGAATTCCGGATCAGACGCCGTGGCTTAGTTCCCAAAGTAGCGATCTTCGCGAATTTTTGCTCTCCCGTCATTGACCTCTTCCGACTCTGTAAGAGCGTGGCCGAGATTCACCTCATGCCTCAACCTCTGAGTATGTTCGCAACTTACAGTGCTGTCATAGACTTGAGCAAGGCGCGCTTTAGCTGTGAACGCTGCCTTGTTGATTCTATGCTGGAGGCCACAACCATCAACCCACTCGATGTGCCCCGTGAGCGAAAACGGGTGGTCATCGATCAGGTCCCAAAACCCTCAGCGCGTATTCGACGGGATATTGCAAAGGTGCGCCAGAAATATCGTCGTCTCGTTCTGCTTAGCCCCATCGCTACGGGGCCAACGAGATGTATGCCGCTGAGTGCTATGAGCAGGTTGAGACTGGCTATGAACAAGCAGAAGGAGTGGCTTATCATAACCACGCACCCAGGGTTAGTACCTCAAGGATTTCTAGATTTGTCTTATCTGGCACACGGGTTCACTGACTTCATATCCATCATATGGATGTGCGACGCCGTAATCAGCGTCGATACGTCGGCTTTTTATGTAGCCGACGGCCTAAACAAGCCGGCGGTGGTGCTGTTCACGACGAACCACGCAGATGTATGGAGCGCTCCGTACCCGAAGGTGTGGCCGATTCAAGTAGGTCAAATTGGTCCGCTCGGCGACGCCCATAGAAGTTCGGAACCAAACCTGGTCAGGTACGCTGAAAGCCAATGGGACTACGTAGATTTTGATCGTGTAGTCTTCTCTCTGGAACGCACTCTGCAGGAGGAGGAACTGGCATCTGCTGACCCGACCAGCCGCTCTCAGCCAATAGCTGCGGTTGGAACGTCCGTGATAGATAGTCAGAGACTCAGCGACAACACACAAACGTGGGCTACTCGGTTTCCTGGTACTCTTATTCGACCAAGTTGATCGGTTCTCTTCTTCGGCTAATTGCGAAAAGTCGCTTTCAGGATGACCGTGAACGCAGAAGCTGCTGACATGATCGTTCGATGAGAAACTTTCGCGCCAAAACGTCGTTCTTTGGAGAACCAGCCGACTTTGGCTTGTACCATGAACGAAACAAGGTGCGCGCCGCACGTCCCGATCTTTTAGCGGTGTCGCCGCTAACCACATTGGACCAGAAAGAAAGCACGACGGGTTTGAGCAGTGTCAACGTGACCCACTGCAAGGCTCATTACGAAACTCGGGACGTGACAGGGATGCTTTGGGAAGAAAATAAAAGGAGAGCCGATGGCTGATCTGCTTAATGATCTTCGTTATGGAGTGCGAATGTTGCGGCGGGACCGAGGATTTTCCACGATCATAATCCTTGTCCTGGCCTTAGGATTGGCCGCGAATACGGCTATGTTTTCCGTCATCAGATCTGTACTTCTGCAGCCCCTCCAATATGCAAACTCCCGACGGTTGGTGGCTATTCAGTTGTTGATCTCCAAGGTAGCGGGAGAATACCCGATGTTTCCGGTGAACCCGCTGCTCTATTTGGCGTGGTCGCATCACGCGAAATCCATAACTGAGATCGGTCTCGTCCAAGAAGGCGTCAAGTTGAATCTGACGGGTGCCGGCGAACCAGCGCTGCTAAATGCAGATTCTGTCACCCCTAATCTTTTCGGGCTTTTAGGCGTGCAGCCTCGGGTGGGGCGCAATTTCTTGCCAGATTCGGATAAGGCTAGTAAGAACCACGAAGTGATTCTCACAGATACTCTGTGGCGGAGCCGATTTCATGAAGATCCAGGCATTATCGGGCGTTCCGTTGCGTTAAACGGCGAGTCTTACGCCGTCGTGGGCGTTCTTCCTCCAGCATTCTACTTTCCCGAAGGAAATCAGCTGATCCCAATGATCGGTCCTACGGCCAAAGCTGAACTCTTCGTGCCACTTGTCTTCACCGCAGAGCAGCTTGCCTCTCCTAACCAGTTCAATTTTGCTGCCATCGCCAGACTAAAACCCGGCGTGAACGTGGCGTCGGTGACAGCCGAACTGAATGCGACGCTACATGGACTGCCCAATGAGTTATCGCTTTATCCCCATATCAGGGCAGCGATGATGCCGCTGCGCGACATGATAACCCGCTCTTCCGAACGTGGACTCTGGGCGCTGTTTGCAGCAGTGCTTGCCCTGTTACTTATCATCTGCCTGAATCTCACCAATTTGATGTTAACGCGAGTTACGGCTAGGGCGCACGAGATTGCTATTCGAAGTGCGATTGGTGCAAGTCGCGCTCGGCTCTTGCGCCAAATGCTGGTGGAGACATTGCTCCTTGGCATACTGGGCGGTGCGCTAGGGCTCGTATTTGCCCGCTTGCTTCTTCAGGTGCTACTGGCTGCGATCCCTGCCGGCTTGCCACGCTTGCAAGACGTGCGCTTAGATGGGACGGTCCTTGGCTTTACTTTGGCACTTTCGCTTCTTGCTGGGGTGCTCGCCGGATTGCTACCTGCGTGGCGGATGGCGCAGAGTGATCCTCAGGATGCATTACGCTCGGGCACCCCACGCACCGGAGATACTGGCTCACGGGTGCGTGCACGGGAGTTCCTGGTTGGCACCCAAGCGACTCTCAGCGTTGTGCTGCTAACTGCGGCCGGACTGCTGCTCGTGAGCTTCACAAAACTGCAGGATGTCCCGAAGGGGTTCGCGGTTCAGCATATCCTTAACGTCCGTCTAAACCCATCTCCGATCGAATATACACGAAGTCAGCAGCGGAACGAGTTCTGGCGCAAGCTTGTTGCGACAACTGCGGCGCTTCCTGGCGTCGATTCTTCTGCAATTACCAATGTTGCACCATTAGGCGGTACATACGATTATGACGTTATGACAGTGCCTGGAGACACCCGTCCGATTGCGGAGCAACCGTGGGCTAACTACCGGCGCGTCAGTCCCGGGTATTTTAGAGTCTTGGGCATACGTCTGTTGAGTGGACGAGACCTCACTTGGGCAGACGCGGGGTTAGGCAATGTCGTGATCTCTGCGTCTACTGCCAAAACGTTGTGGCCTGGCCGCAACCCGATCGCTCGGAGATTTGGCGCGGGCGTATCTTCCGGGTTTACGGTTATTGGGGTTGTTGGCGACACCCGAAGTATTAAACTTTTCGACGCCCCGGGGCCAATGGTTTATCGCCTTTATGACAGCAGGGACGACAACGATTCGGAAGCGGAGTTGCTCCTGGGAACGCGCTCCCCCCCAGCTGCGGTGAGCCCCGAGCTACGGCAAGCGATTTGGAAGCTCGATCCCAGCATCCCGGTTCCCGAAATAAAGAGCATGGTCGAAATCATCTCCGACTCCCTTGCGCCTCGGCGGTTCGAGACGTTGTTAACTTCCATCTTCGCGGCTGCGGCTCTTCTGCTTGCCTGCTTGGGCGTTTATGGCGTGGTTTCATATTCCGTCGTACGCCGCACCTACGAGATCGGGATCCGCGTCGCACTCGGTGCACGCCCATCTGAAGTTTATCGTATGATTCTGACCCAAGGCCTGCGACCAGTAGTTTTAGGCCTTGTAGCGGGAATCGGCGGGGCGGTAGCTGTCGCCCAAGTTATCGCCAGCTTTCTCTTCGAAGTCCAGCCCTACGACCCAGTAATGATCTGTACAGTGGCCGGCACGCTACTAACCACCTCGGCGATTGCCTGCGCTCTGCCTGCTTTTCGCGCTAGTCGGATTGCCCCAAACGAAGCAATTCGCAACCAATAGATTAGGGTGGAAATCGCTGCTTGCGAAGCGATCAGCTCGACATCGAGAAACTGGCTTGTTATGGGGTGAGTCGGTGCAAGGTGTGTGGATCTCTTTACACCTCGCAGTAAAGAGATCAAATACTCTCTGCTCGACCGATCGCGTTCCGAGCTAACTCGGGCCAAAGTAAGGGCACGCCATTGAGATCGCTGAACGCGGCCAAAGCCGGATCGACAGACAACCGAGCCGCATGGTGTATCTGATGAACGGATCAGGACGTGGTCGTCAATGTCCTATGTCACCGCTTTACGCTCAGCGTTAGCGGCAACTACCTCATGACCGTCAGTTCACACGGAACTTGAGGGACCTGTCCACATACGGATCTGGCATTCGACCATATGGTGATTTGAATCGGTGAGGACAAGCGATAAATAGTGGGTCGACGGCCATGCATATGAATGACTTCTTATATCTACGCAGTCCGCGTACTACGGTTGCGGCACGCTCCAGCGACTTGCTCTACCTTAGCCCAAGCCACGCCGACTTTCGCTGTCTACACCTACGCCGCAACCAATCAGCGGTTCATCGCCTCTTGAACATTTTGCGGGAACCGAAATCTCTGGACGAGCTGGTCGCTTTAACCGCACTGCCTCATGTCAAGCTCAACCGAATTCTATCGATCTTGGTGCGCGAAGAAATAATAGTGTATGGTCCCGCCGAAGGAATGCAATCGACGCTATGCCCGAGGAGACAGAACGGCCCAGGACTTGCAACGTGTAAGCGGCTAGTTTTGGGGGTGTCGGGCAGTATCTATGCCTCTCAGGTGATTAGTTTGACATTGCTTCTTAAGTACAGTGTGGCAGAGGCCATCGATGTCATCCTTACGAAAGACGCCTTGAGGTTCGTTAAGCCTGAAGTGTTTGAGTATTTCGGCATGCGCGTATGGACGGACGCGTTCAACATCCGGCAACGCGCCCGTGTACCCCATATCGACTTGGCTTCACAAGCGGATATTGTGATGATCGTCCCTGCGACTGCACGAACTATTCATCGCCTAGCAACAGGTGAGTGCTCCGACTTACTATCGCTGGTGACGGCAGCAACGGACGCGCCCGTGTTAGTTGTGCCGGTTATGAATCGCCGTATGTTTGCCTTTCCTCCAATCAAGGAAAATCTTGAGACCTTGAGAGCTGCAGGAATGTACGTGACTGAGCCTGGACTCGCTTGTGAAGCCGGTAATGACAGGGGAGATTTGTTCTTTTCGGGCGCTGGAGTGCGAGACGAGACTGTCACGCAGCTTCTCGCCGCGATCCTAGCGATGCACGGGAAAGGCCTAGAGGAGCCCCAGCTTTCCGGCATCAGAAGGCATAAGGTGCTCCCCACGCCCCGCCACCAATGTGACTGAAGAGAATCACTGTTTTGCCTCAAGATGGAAAACAAAAGATTGCTGAATTTGCTGGAAAGTGAGGGACACCCTGAGCCAGATTGATAATCTGAACTGGAAGGTTAACGCACCGATATCGGAAAGCACGCCGATGAATTGGCTGGATTCTTGGAGCGTGACTCCGCAGTTCTTAAGGCGCATGAGGCAACGAAACGACGCCGACAATGACGCTCTTTCGCGGAATTCCCAGCGGATATTCTACTCTCGGTCGATAGGAGAACAGGACCCAGGGCTCTCTAGGCAGGGCTTTTTTGACAAGGTACGGGCTGACCTTGCCCGAAGGAACTGAACCACTCTAAGCTGGGATTTTCCGGAGCGAGAAAGATCGCAGAAGGAGAAGGGCAGTGAAGAACAGCAGGTTCAGCGAAGAGCAGATCATCGGAATACTGAAGC
>JAABUQ010008626.1_pt1 | contig 14195 bp, 10 predicted proteins | sample 5560001 | NCBI WGS metagenome assembly JAABUQ01 (sample SAMN10711888, study PRJNA513371) | rock metagenome | isolation source: Antarctica rocks | place: Antarctica: Victoria Land, Finger Mt nord | collected 2015-12-18
GCTCCAGACGCGCATAGGAGACCTCCGTCAGCTTCGCCGATCCCGCCCCACTCCCCCCATCCACGTACCAGTGCCGGAAGGGAGCGTCGCTCCCGCCGGTCGCCGATCCCGCTCGCCCCATCGCCGCCCGCCGCCCACCCTCCGCCAGAAGAATCGCCAGCCCATCCTCAGCCTTCACCCGGTTGAGATAGAGCCCATGCGGCCGCAGCTTCCGGAACAACGGCCCACCGCTCCACTCCACCCCCGCGCCGATCACCACAAGCCCCATCCGCGGCATCCGCGGCTGCTCCTCGCGCACACTCCCTTGCACCGCCCGCGCAAACCCCTCCGCCGCCGCGCGAAACCGGTCCATCTCATGCGCGCTCCACAGCCACGCCGTAAGCTGCTCCATAAACGCCCATGGCTGGTTCACCCAGTCCACTCTCCCCAGGTCAGGTGTAAGCGGCAGCTCCCGGAAAGCCCGCAGGGTCGCCTCCCGCTCGGCATCGTCTAAGCCCGCCAGAAATCGAAGCTGCGTCTCCAACTCGCGGCGCTCCGCCGGCAGCTTCCAGTCATACGCAATCAGCTCCCGCAAAAGGATCGGGAGGAGCACCGTCGGCAGCTCCCGCAGCACCGGGAGGTACTCATCCGCAAGCGCTCTCGCCTGCGGCGGGTAGCCGGCAAACGAGCTCGTCGTCAGCTGCGTCGGGAGCATCGCCTACAGCACCTCATGGAGCGGCTTACCCTTCGCATACCTGGGCGAAAATCCCATCAGCGATCCCAGCGTCGGCACGAGGTCGAGCGAGTCCACCGGCCGGTCCACCACCGCGTTCTGCCGAACCCCCGGCCCCATCGCCAGCATCCACGTCGTCCGCGAAAGCGCATCGCCCGTCCGGTGATGCTGAAATCCATTCCCCGCGGGATTCGTGTCCGAGTCCCTCCCAAAATCCGGCAGGATAAACATCGTCGTCCGCCCCTTGTACTCCGGGTTCGCCTCAATCGCACGCCAGATCTCCGCGCACAGCCGGTCCGATCGCCGGATGCCGTCGAGATACAGCGAGTACGCTCCAGAGTGCGCGATGTCGATGTCATGCAGCGTCAGCCAAAGCAGGCTCGGCGCAACCTGCGCCATCAACTGCCGCGCGATATACACCGACAGCTCGTCCGGGCTCGCCAGGCTCCGCGCATGCGTCGTAAAGTCCTCGACCGAAAGCTTCAGGATCTCGGCCGTCCTCCGCAAACCCACCCCCGTCGCGTCGATCGCCGGCGCAAACAGGGGAGTCTCATAGTTGTCCCGCAGCAGATGCTCATAATCCAGGTTGGATCCTGTGGACAGCGCGGCCGCCAGCAGCTGCTTCGGCAGCACCACCTCCGCCCCAAACGCAGGCCCGTACCCCGTTCTTCTGCTCCCCCCAATCCGGTTGAACCCGTTACTCGGCGCCACTACCCACGCGTCCTCGGCGGGCCGCTTCAGGTCCCGCCGAAAGTACTCAAACACCGTCGGGTTCTCGGGTGCTGTCGAGGCAAAATTGTTCAGCGTCTCGTACGCTCCCGTCGCCAGCGACGCCGTCGCCACATAATGCCCCAGGATCCCGTGATTGATCACCTGCGTGTAAAACGTCCCCTGCGGAATCAGCTCTCCGAGCATGTGCGGAATATTCTCCTGCCCCTCCGCCGCAAACGTCTCCTCATCCCGCGCTCCGCCCCCGAACGTCACCACCACCACCTTCGGCTTGCGCGCAATCGCCATCGCCCGCAGCGGCATAAATCCGCTCACCGCGCCCGTCGCCGCAGCCCCCACCGCGGCACGCAGAAATCGCCGCCGGTCGATCGACCGGCGAGACGCGATCTCGCGCAAACTACCGTTTAGCTCGGCTTCAGCAAAAATCGCACCACCTCCTGCATCTTCGCATCAAGACTGTTCTTGGCCTGCTCCGAGTACGTCTCATGCAAGGCGATCTGCGCCTTCGCCTCCTCCCGCCTGCCCATGTGCGTATACGCCCGCGACAACCGGTAGTGCGCCTCGGGCGACCCCGGACGCAGCACAATCGATCGCTCCAGCGACTCCGCGCTCTCCTTCCATTGCAGCCGCGCCTGCTCCAGCACGCCCATCTGGAAGTACGCCTCCGCATACTTCGGATCGGCCGCAATTGCCATCCGCAGCAGCTCCGCCGCCCGGTCGAGATCCTGCCGCTCCTTCGGCTCGTGCAGAATCGCCACCGCCGCATAGGTCGTCGTAATCGCATTCCCCGGGTGCCGCACCGCAAACTCATACATCCCGCTGCATCCTGCCTCCACCCCGTCCGCCAGCAGACTGCAGCTGCGCCCCAGCAAATCCGCGACCGCGGCGTTGTTCGGATCCTTTTGGAGCAGACCCGAAAACACCTTCACCGCCCCCGCGTAATCGCTCTTGCCGTAGTACGCCACCCCCGCCGCCATCGGGAAATGCGTGCTCGCCGGATACCGCGTCGCCCCGAAGTTCGCCACCTCGATCGCCTCGGCCCACGTCCAGTGCCGCAGCAACTCCGTCACCAACGCATACAGATTCCCATCGCTCGGATTCATCTGCGCCGCCGCCTGGAAGTGCGCCAGAGCCTTCTCGTAGCGCCCCGCCCGCTCCTCCGCGTCCCCAGCCAGCGCCTGCACCTCGTCGTTCCTCTCCGCCGCCGGTATCCTCTCGAGCAGCTCCGCCGCCTCCCGCGAGGATCCGCTCTCAAACAACGCCAGCGCCCAGTTATACGTCACCGCCGCGTCCCCCGGCGAGATCTCCGCCGCCGCCGCGAACGCCTTCGCCGCGGCCTTCGGCTGCCCCCCAGCCATCAACACGCCACCTAGGCTCGACTGCGTGCTTCCATTGCGCGGATCAAGCTCTACTGCCCTCTCAAGCTCATCGATGGCCTTCGTGGTCTCACGCAGCTTCAGGTACGTCGCACCCAGATTCGCGTGCCCGATCGCCTCGCCCGGCGCCAGCACGCACGCCTTTTGCAGGGAAGCGACCGCGCGCCCGAGATCTCCCGCCTCGGCATACACACTGCCCAGCGCCTCCGCCGCCTCATAGCTCTTCGGGTAGCGCTTGGTCAGGTCCAGCAGCACAGGCTCGGCTTCCGGCAATCTGCCCTGGTCATAGGCGTCCAGCGCCGCACGCAACGACGCCTCATCTCGGACCGGTATGCGCTTGGATGAGGTTGCGGACCGGCTGCCGCGCGGTGGTGGGGCCTGGGCGAGGAGAGCGCCTGAGCAGCTGCAGAAGAGCAGGATGGTTGTGAAAGGTCGGAGCCTCGCGGGAGCGAGGGCTCTTCGAAGGGTGAACATATCCTGGATCCTGTCGGACGCCGTTCCTCTTGCGGGGAAACGGCGTCCGGCCTGGAGTCTACACCTCTAGTACAGGTACTTCAAAGCGAACTGGAAGAAGCGCGAATCAGGCGTGTTGGACTGGAAGAATCGAGCGCCGGTGATCAGACCACCGGTGCTCGAAATCCCAGTATTGGGGTTGCCATAGGCCGGCGTGTTCAGCACGTTGAAGATGTCCGCGCGGAACTGCACCGACTGCTCCCGGAAGGTGTGGAACGACTTGAACAGCGAGGCGTCCACCCGCTCGTAGCCCGGGCCACGCGTCTGCCCGCGGTTGCTTCCAACATAGGCATAGGCAGCCTGGCCGGAGATGCTATTCGGAATGGGTGTGCCATCCGAGTACCTCCCGCCGGCCAAGCCGATGTTGTCCGCCCGCGGGTTGGCAAACGCGCACGGATTAAACCAGTGCTGCACGGTCCGAACCTTCGTCGGGCAGGTGATACCCGGGTTAGAGGGGTCGGGAACTCCGCCACCCTGGAACGGATCGCGAACCCGAATGGCATTGTAAGCAGCTCCACTAGGCGTCGTGATTCCATTTGTTCCAATCGTGATCGGCTGCCCGGTCTCCGCGCGAAAGACGAAGCTGCTCGACCATCCGCCGATCGCATAGTCCAGTAGGCCACCGTTGTTCGCGTACCTCTGCCCGCGTCCAAACGGCAGCACGTAGTTGCCGTTCAGCGTGAAGCGATGCTTCACATCGAAGCCCGAAGGTCCGTAGTCGGCGGCAAGGCCCAGGATGTTGAGACTGCGGGTTCCCTGATCGCTGGTGCTGCCTAGCGGGGTATTCGCGTTATCCAGAGACTTCGCGTACGTGTAGGTGGTCAGGAAGTTCAGACCGTGCGTCAGACGCTGCTCCACCTTGGCCTGCAGCGAGTTGTAGTTGGAGGCTCCGTCATAAGCGGTAAAGGAGAAGCCGTTGAAGTGCGGGAACGGCTGGAAGGGATTGGTCTTGTCCCCGTTCAGGTCGGTATATCCGGAGAAGCCGTTGGGCGTCAGCGCCGTCGCGCCGTTCGGGTTGGGGAAGAACTGCAGGTGCCGTGAGACCGCGCCCACATACCCCACGGAGGCCACCATCGAATTGCTAATGCCGTACTCCACCGTCAGGTTGTACTGCTGGCTGTACGGTGTGCGAACCTGACCTTCGCCACCGCGCAGCGTGGGAAAGGAGGGTGACTGGATGTTGGTCGGAAGTCCGCTCTGCAGCGTATACCCGTTGTTCGGGCAGGCCCCGTTCACATTGCAGCTTGCCGCGTTGTAGTTGGAGTCGAACTCGAACGGAAAGTTCTCTCCGAAGTTTGGATAGTATCCCGTGCTCTCCAGACCGCCGAAGAAGATACCGTATCCGCCATGAACCACCGCCTTTTGGGTCGCCTTCAGGGCAAATCCGACACGCGGCGCGACGTTGCTCTTCTGCGGCTCCACCAGGTAGCGATTGCTCACGTACTTTAGGGTGATGTGGTCTTCCGACAACAGCTGCAGGAACTTCGCCGGGATCACAACCCCTTGTTTACTGACCGGAATGCGATACTCCGCAGTGGCGTTGCCGCCGGCCACGTACCCGCTCGTCGGAACCACCGCGGCCTGGTTGTCGTGGCGCTCCAGGTACGGCGTCGAATAGTCATACCGTAGGCCGTAGTTCACGGTCAGGCGTTGACTTGCCTTCCAGTCGTCCTGCACGTACCCGGCACGGTTGAAGCGAACATCGTCCGAGGTGAACACATTCGAGGTAGCCGCCATGTTCATGTTGTCCGTTAGCAGGTCGGCAATACCCGATCCGGTATTCGGGGAACCCTGCCGCGCGGTGTAAATGCCGATACCGTTGGCATTGGGTACGCCGTAGGTGTAGGTGCCGCGCGCCTGCGTGGGCTGTGAGGTGGAAAACCGAATCCGCTGGATGCTCACGCCCGCCTTGAGGCTGTGATTGCCCGCGATCTTGGTGACGTTGTCGAGAATCTGATAGACGTTCTCGTATTCGTTCGTCGCATAAAACTGCGGAGATCCGAAGTTCGAAAGTCCGGCCACGCTGAAGAACGGCAGCCCGCTGTTGTTTTGCGCTGTCGCCACTCCACCGAGGCCGAGGCTGCTGGCCAGCGTGGGATTGTTGGCGTTCTCATGCAGTCCGGCGAAATGGCCATAATTGTAACCAAAGCGAAACTCATTCGTAAGCGACGGGGTGAAGATGTGCGTCTCGCTCCCGGCGAAGTTCTCGCCCAGTGTCACGAGCTGGCCCGTGTCGCCGAAGCCGCCGCCATCAAGTACCGGACCGAGCGGCGCCGGGTGCGTCGACGGCTCATGGTTGTAGCTGTACCGGGCAAACGCCTGGTCCTTCGAGCTGGCATTCCAGTCCACACGCGTGTCCCACTGAAACGTATTGTCCACCGTATTGGTCTGGCTGGTGTAGTTGTTGAAGGTCTGTCCCGGTAGGCCCTGGTTCGGCAGCGGAAAGAGACTCAACAACCTGAGCGCGACCGGGCTCAGCGTGACGCCTGCCTGCTGATCCAGCCGGTTGCCCGCAACGGCAACCTGACCGTTGTTTGTTGCGTTGGGAACGAAGATCTGTCCTGGCGTCGACCGTCCGCTCAACGCCGGGTTCAGCAGTTCACTGAAATTGCCGACCCGCTCCAGTGCCGTAGGCACCTGCAGGCCAGAATGCGTCACCCCGAACACAATGCGGTTAGCCTCCACGTCGCCGAAGAAGAACAGCTTGTCCTTGAAGATCGGAAGTCCAAGCGTCGCGCCGAACTGGTTCTGGCGATACTTCGGCACCGGGGAAGCACCCTGAAAGTACTCCCGTACATCGAACGCATCGTTGCGGATGTACTCCCACAGCGCTCCGTGAATCTGGTTGGTGCCGGACTTGATCGAGGCGTTGATGACCGCACCGGCCGAATGTCCGAACTCGGAGCTGTACGATCCCGTCTGCACCTTGAACTCGGCCAGCGCATCCGGCGGGGGCCGAACCACATAGCTCGCGCCATTGAAGAAGTCCACCACGTTCACGTTGTTGTCAACGCCGTCCATGATGTAGTTGTTTTGCTCGGCGCGCTGCCCATTCGCGTTGAAGTCTCCACCCTTCTGCCCGCGAGCTCCGTTCGCCGGCGCCACGCCCGCCGTCAGCTGCGCGATAAATACCCAGTTGCGCCCATTCAGCGGCGTATCGTTGATCGTCTTCGACTCGATCACCTGCCCGGTCGAACCCTCTTCCGTCTGCAGCAGTGCCGGTGCCGTGCTCACCGTGACCTCGGTGTTCGAAGATCCCGTCTTCAGCTGCAGATTGGCTTCAATGCGATCCTGCACATGCACCTGGATATTCTCCTGCAGCGTGGGCGAGAAGCCCGCCGCCGTCGCCTCCACCTTGTACGTGCCGATCTTTATCGGCGAAAAGAAGTAGTTCCCGCTCGAGTCCGTGTGCACATGGAGCACCAGTCCCGTATCCACGCTCGTCAGCGTCACATCCGCGTTCGGAATCACCGCTCCCGTGCTGTCCTGGATGAGACCCGTAATGGCGCCCTGGTCAGCTTGCGCCGCAGCCCTGCGAGTCGCGCCCCCGACGAGGCATACGCACAGCAGCGCCGTCATCACTCTCAAACGCCTCACAAAGGTCTTTCCTTGGCCTACCTTCATCATTGAAATCTCCTTGGTTGTCTCACTCATCGCCTACACTCCCGGCAAACTCACGCGACAAATCTGACCTGCGTCATGCGTGCGGAACCGGAAAACAATCACGACCCTGGACGTCCACTGCGGGGAAATAGGTTTCGTGTAAGCGGTTGCAAACCTAAAGAAAGCGGATAAAGGATGTCAAGCTATTTTTGCCTGACCAACCCCGAACTCCCGCTCACCACAAAACTTTGTCCCGGCCGTTGATAGCAGAAGCGCATCGAGCCCTACATCCACCCAGATCAACAACCCAGATCAACGCACGCCCACCCCACCCACCTCGCCACCAACCAGGAGCACGCTCCCCAGCATCCTCGACCCACACCCGACCCACCCGCCCGTCACGCAAACGGCATCTACTGCTTGCCCCGGCACCCAGACCGGTACACCTTCGGCTTCCGCCACTCCTCGTCCGTCGCGAAAATCACACAGGTCTCCCCCGTATCCGTGTTCAGCCGCCACGTCAGATCGCCCTGCCGGTACAACTGAAAGTGTCCCGAGCCCCCAAACGTCATCCCGTTCGGAGGGTTCGGCGCCACCGTGTCCGTAGCCGGCGCCGCCACCCCGTTCGCCCCCGCTCCACCCTGCGCCACCTGTGGGTTCGATCCCGCGTCCCCGCCGCCCGTCGCCGGCATCGCGGGTAGGCCCATCGCCGCACTCGACCCGCTCGGCTCCGCCTTCACACTCGCCCGCACCCGCCCGCCCGACACCCCATCCGCGTAGCTGTCCCCCCCCGCCGCCGCCGCGGACCTCCCCGTCGCAAATCCGCTATAGCCGATGTAGGCAAATACGGCGAGCACCAGGATGCCCAGCCCGATCGACACACTCTTCAGCATGCCAGCCTCCGAAGCCCGCGGGAGCATCCCGTCCCGGCGCCCGAAACAGACGGAGCCCTTCCGCTCCCGGGACCGCTCGACCTCGCCGATATCCTCCGCCCAGCTCGCACGGCAGCTCCCATCTGCAACATTTTGCTGCAAGTATCATCGCTCCGAAGACCTGCGAAAGCCAGCCAAAACTTGACCCACCCCAGTCCAACCGACCCCAGGCAAACCGGCGCCAAACAGAATGGAAGTGTCTCGCCCCGCCATCGACTCCGAACCGCGAACACCGCTTGCCTCATCAAAGAATTGTCGGGGCCGCTTCGGCCCACCAGCCTCTCTGATCGCCATCAACAAAGGAGTATTATCTTCCCGTGCCGAAATACTCCGTGGTCGTTCCGTTCCATAACGAAGAAGAAAACGTCACCACTCTCTACGATCGCCTTAAGGCCGTCATGGAGCAGGTCAACGACCCCTTCGAGCTCGTCTTCGTCGACGATGGCTCCCGCGACCGTACCTACCGCCTCCTCGAAGAGATCGCCGCCGTCGACTCCCGCGTCCTCGTCGTCAAACTCCGCCGCAACTACGGCCAGACCTCCGCCCTCGCCGCCGGCTTCGACCACGCGCAAGGGGAGTTCCTCCTCGCCATGGACGGCGACCTCCAGCACGACCCCGACGAGATCCCCGCCTTCCTCGCCAAACTCGAAGAGGGCTACGACGTCGTCAGCGGCTGGCGCTCCCAGCGCGGCGACAACCTCCTCCTCCGTCGCATCCCCTCCCGCGCCGCCAACAAGCTCATGGCCCTCCTCTCCGGCGTCGCCATCCACGACTTCGGAACCACCTTCAAGGCCTATCGCCGCGAAGTCATCCAAAACATCCCCCTCTACGGCGAAATGCACCGCTTCATCCCCGCGCTCGCCTCCTGGTACGGCGCCAACATCTGCGAGATCCCCATCTCCAACCCCGCCCGCACCGCTGGCAAAAGCCACTACGGCCTCTCCCGCACCTTCCGCGTCTTCTTCGATCTGCTCACTATCCGCTTCCTCTTGAAGTACATGACACGTCCGCTCCACTTCTTCGGAACCATCGGCTCGCTCGGCATGCTCTCCGGCAGCGGCATCGCCGTCTGGCTGCTCGTCCTCAAGCTGCTCACCGGCCAGCACATCGTCCAGCTCCACGGACCCATGTTCATCATCGCCGGCGTCCTCATCCTCGCCGGCATCCAGATGCTCGGCATCGGCCTCCTCGGCGAGCTCCAGGTCCGCCACTTCCACACCGCCAACCACCGCGCCCCCTACGCCGTCGATCGCGTCCTCCGCCTCCGCTCCAGCGAAGAAAGCCTCCTCCAGTAGCTCCGCCTCCAACCGAATCCACCGGGCAATCCGCCTGAGCCAAACATCCGGCAGCCCGAGCCAACCTCCTGCCCGCACAGCCCGCCCTCCATACCCCCACCGCATCCGCTACTCTAGAAAGCGAATGCCCTACGAGATCCTCTCCCCCTCCGCCTCGCCCAACCCGCGGTTCGCCGGCAAGCACGCCCTCGCCATCATGGCCAAGGCCCCGCGCGCCGGCAAGGTCAAGACCCGCCTTTCGCCGCCGCTCACCCTCGCCCAGACCGCCGCCCTCAACGTCTGCTTCCTCCAGGACACCGCCGAAAACATCGCCGCGGTCCAGCCCGATGCCGTCGGCCTCATCTGCTACACCCCCGTCGGTGACGAGCAGGCCTTCGACGGCCTCCTCCCCGCATCCTTCCACCTCATCCCCCAGCGCGGAGACGCCTTTGGCGAACGCCTCCTGGCCGCCGCCCAGGACATCCTCCGCTGCGGCTTCAGCTCCGTCTCGCTCATCGACTCCGACTCCCCCACCGTCCCGCACGCCGCCTTCGCCCAGGCCGTTGCCGAGCTCGCCCAGCCCGGCGATCGCGTCGTCCTCGGCCCCTCGCACGATGGCGGATACTACCTCATCGGCCTCAAGCAGTCCCGCCCCGAGCCCTTCGACCGCATCTCCTGGTCCACCTCCACCGTCGCCGAAGAGACCCGGGAGCGCTGCCGGGAAGCCGGGCTCGACCTCGTCGAGCTCCCCCTCTGGTACGACGTCGACGACGCCCCCACCCTCAACCTGCTCAACGCCGAACTCCTCGAGCGAACCCCGCCCGCCTTCACCACCGTTCCCGGCTACCCCGCCCCCCACACCCGCGAGTTCCTCACCGAGCTCGACAGTCCCGGCGACCTCGTCGCGCAGCCGTCAGGGCAGGGAAGCACCCCCGCATGAGCCTCGCCCAGGCCTCCCGCACCTCCGTCTCGCCCACAGCAACCCACTGGTCCAGCGCCCGGCCCTGGCACACCAACGCAGCACTCGTCCTCCTCGGTCTCTGCCTCTTCCTCCTCTCGCGCCACCTCACCTCCGAGTACAACGAGTACACCATCGGCTTCTCCGGAACTTCCAGCTGGTCCGCCTGGTGCTACCTCCTCGCTGCCGTCCTTGTCCTCTTCGGCCCCACCGACCGTCTCACCTTTCCCATCATCCTGGTCGTCGCCGCCGTCTGCCGTCTCGCCACCCTCTTCGCCGACCCCGTCCTCTCCTCCGACATCTACCGCTACGTCTGGGACGGCATCGTCCAGCATGCCGGCATCAACCCCTACCGCTACCTCCCCCTGGACGACCACCTCGCCTTTCTCCGGGGCGCCTCCGACGGCGATATCTATCCCCTCATCAATCGCAAGGAGTACGCCCGAACTATCTACCCGCCCTTCGCCCAGATCATCTTCTGGATCACCACCTGCATCTCCCCCACCATCACCTGCATGAAGACCGTCATGGTCCTCTTCGAGTGCCTCACCCTCTGGACCGTCGTCAAGCTCCTCCATCTCCTCGGCCGGCCACGCGAGCAGGCCATCCTCTACGCCTGGTGCCCGCTGCTCGTCTGGGAGATCGCCGGCTCCGGCCACCTGGACGCCGCCGCCATGGCCTTCATCGGCCTCGCCCTCCTCTTCCGCTACCGCCAGCGTCCCGTCCTCACCGGCATCTTCCTCGCCCTCGCCGTCCTCACCAAGCTCTACCCCCTCGCCCTCTTTCCCGCGCTCTACCTCCGCAAGCCTCCCGTCGACGAGGCAGGCAACCGCCGCTCCTTCCTCCAGACCCTCGACTGGAAGATGCCCGCCGTCATGCTCGCCCTCGCCCTCCCCGCCTACGCCCTCTACGCCTCCGTCGGCAAACTCGTCTTCGGCTTCCTCGGCGGCTACGTCGAGGAGGAGGGCATGGCCACCGGCGCCCGCTACTTCCTCCTTGAGCAGACCCAGCACCTCCCCGGTCTCCGCAACCTCAGCCCCACCGTCTACCTCCTCTTCGCCGGCGCCGTTCTCGCCGCCGTCGCCCTCTGGGCCTTCCGCACCTCCTCCCCCGTCTCGCCCCAAGGCCATCCGCTTCCATCCCCCGAAGCGGGTGCCCCATCCATGGCACTCCCATCGCCATGGGTGGGTTCTTCCAGGGAACTCGAAGGCCAGCCACCCCAGGTCCTCGGTACCTACCGAGTCTCTCCAACCGACCGCGCCGCCTTCCTCCCCGCCGCCTTCGCCCTCGCCGCCGCCCTCATGCTCCTCTTCAGCCCACACTATCCCTGGTACGTCGCCTGGCTCATCCCCTTCCTCGCCCTCCTCCCCAACCTCCCCGCTGCTGCCTACATCCTCGGCCTCTTCTATCTCTGCACCACCTCCCTCGCCGAGGGCGCCGGCCCCAGGCAGTTCCTCCTCAATCAGATCCTCTACACCGGCCTCGCCATCGCCCTCCTCCTTCACCTCGCCCTCCGCCGCTGGCAACACTACCGCGCTCTCTATAGCTCCCAGGCCCGACCCCACGCCCCCCGATCCCATGCCGCCTGACCCCCAACACCGGATCTCCGTCATCATCCCCGCCCTCAACGAGGCCGAAGCCATCGGCGCCGTCGTCCGCTCCATGCCCTGGCCCCTTATCGCCGAGTGCATCGTCGTCGACAACGGATCCACCGACCAGACCTCCGCCAACGCCGCCGCCGCCGGCGCCCGCGTCGTCCAGGCCCCCCGCGGCTACGGCTCCGCCTGCCTCGCCGGCTCCAACGCCGCCCTCCCCAACTCCGACATCCTCGTCTACCTCGACGGCGACGGCGCCGACACCATCGAAAACTTCCCCCGCCTCCTCACCCCCATCCTCGCCGGCGACGCCGACTTCGTCATCGGCTCCCGCATCCGCGGCCGCCGCGAGCCCGGTTCCATGCTCGCCTCGCAGATCTTCGCCGCCCACCTCGTCGGCACGCTTCTCCAACTCATCCCCTCCGTCCGCCGCCGCGCCCGCTACACCGACATGGGCGCCTTCCGCGCCATTCGCCGCTCCTCCCTCAACCAGCTCCGCATGTCCGAGTTCACCTACGGCTGGAACCTCGAAATGCAGATCAAGGCCGCCCAGCACAACCTCCGCATCCTCGAGATTCCCGTCGACTACCGCAATCGCATCGGCGGCGAATCCAAGGTCGCCGGCAATCTCCAGGCCTCGCTCAAAGCCGCCACCCGCATCCTCGAGGTCCTCTTTCGCGTCGGCTTCAACCGCCCGCGAAAGACTCTCCCCCGCCTCCCCTAACCCCTCTCTCGTCACCGTCCCTCCGGCAAATTGCCGCTCCCGTCCGCCGCCTTCCGTGTTCGCGGCATCACAGAACTGTCACATTCCGTATCAATCGAGATAGACTGAAGTCTCTCCCGAACATCGTCTTCCTCGGGTGCATCTCAATCGGACTCCGAGCCCGACCAGCTGCGAGCGACTCAACACCCCAATGCCCGATACCGTCCAAGACCGAGTCCTCAAAGTCATCGCCACAACCAAGCGCATCCCCCTCGAAACCGTCCACCCGGACGCCTCGTTCGAGTCGCTCGGCATCGACTCGCTCGACCGTCTCAACATCCTCTTCGACCTCGAAAGCGAGTTCGACATCGAGATTAACGACGACGACGCCAAAAAGGTCAAAAGCATCGACGAAATGGTCGGCGGCATCCAGCAGCTCGTCGACGCAAAATCAGCGAAGCCCGCCACTTCGCCCTCCGAGTAAACGTGCACCGCGTCGCCATCACCGGTATCGGGGTCATCAGTCCCCTCGGCCACGACATCGCAACCTTCTGGCAGGCGCTCGAGCACGGACGCTCCGCCATCTCCGAGATCGGGAGCGTCGACGTCGCCCAGGTCCGCTTCAAAAACGCCGCCGAGGTCCGCGGATACCTCCCCGAAGCCCACTTCTCCCCCAAAGACGTCTCCTTCATGGACCGCTTCGCCCAGTTCGCCGTCATCGCCGCCCGCGAAGCCATCACCCAGTCCGGCCTTGAACTCACCCCCGGCCTCCAGGAAAACTCCGCCGTCGTCACCGGCTCCTGCCTCGGCGGCCGCGGCACCGAAGAGACCGGCTACTGGGAGCTCTTTCACAACAACCGCAACCGCGTCCATCCCCTCACCATCCCCCTCTCCATGTCCAACGCCGGCGCCAGCCACATCTGCATGCAATACGGCATCCAGGGGCCCGCCTACACCATCTCCACCGCCTGCTCCTCCTCCGCGCACGCCATCGGCCAGGCCTTCTGGATGGTCCGCTCCGGACAGGTCCCCATGGCCATCGCCGGCGGCAGCGAAGCCCCCTTCTTCGTCGGCGGCCTCAAAGCCTGGGAGGCCATGCGCGTCATCTCCAAAGACACCTGCCGCCCCTTCTCGCTCGAGCGCTCCGGCATGATCCTCGGCGAGGGCGCCGCCATGCTCGTCCTCGAACCCCTCGACGCCGCCCTCGCCCGCGGCGCCCAGCCCCTCGCCGAGATCGTCGGCTTCGGCATGACCGCCGACGCCGCCCACATCACCCAGCCCGTCACCAGCGGTCCCGCCCGCGCCATGGTCCTGGCGCTCCGCGACGCCAGGCTCGCCCCCGAGCAGATCGGCTACATCAACGCCCACGGAACCGCCACCGAGGCCAACGACCGCACCGAGGCCGCCGCCATCCGCTCCGTCTTCGGACCGCACGCCGGCCACCTCGCCATCTCCTCCACCAAGTCCATGCACGGACACGCCCTCGGCGCCGCCGGGGCCCTTGAAGCCGCCGCCAGCATCCTCACACTCCGCCACGGCATCCTCCCGCCTACCGCCAACTTCCTCACCCCCGACCCCGCCTGCGATCTCGACGTCGTCCCCAACCACGCCCGCCCCCTCGAGGTCGAAGCCGTCCTCTCCAACTCCTTCGCCTTCGGCGGCCTCAACGCCGTTCTCGCCTTCAAAGCCCTCCCGTAGCCACACATCCGATCCAACTGACGAGAATGTATGGTCCGCCGCGCGACTGCAAGGGGAAGTTCGGTCGAGAAGACAAGTCTGCGCAAATGTATTCGGCCTTTA
>JAABUQ010008627.1_pt1 | contig 14195 bp, 9 predicted proteins | sample 5560001 | NCBI WGS metagenome assembly JAABUQ01 (sample SAMN10711888, study PRJNA513371) | rock metagenome | isolation source: Antarctica rocks | place: Antarctica: Victoria Land, Finger Mt nord | collected 2015-12-18
GCTCTTAGCGGTAAGCTCTGGCCTGTAGATTGAACAGTTCGGCGTAGCGGCCGTCGAGCGCCATCAGATCTTTTGCTAATCCCCCTGGCAAAACACTCCTATGTGGTGCAGGTCCTCCAGACATAACTGATCGATGTGCAAAGTTTTTCTTCTGTAGCATTTCGCATGTTGATAGCGACATAGAGGGTGAGATCTCAAAACGTTTCGGGTGTGAAAAACACCCTATGGAGGAAAAAGGGATGCACTCCCCCCAATCCAAAGTGAATCAGCTTCCGTCTGAAATGGGTGATTCGCCGTCTGAAAAGCTGTACGCCCTGCACGCGTCGGCTATCTTTGCCTATGTGCGCCTACATATTGCTTCGCGAGAAGCGGCTGAGGACATTGTAATCGATGTCTTTCTCTCAGCTCTCGAACATCCTTATTTGCTAGAGCGCAGCATAGAGACCCAGCGTGCCTGGCTGCGTAAGGTAGCGTATTACAAAGTGGTTGATTACTATCGACTGCAAAGTCGTCGCCCGTTTGTAAGCCTGGAGTATGTTGCGGAAACGCTCTATGAGGATGAGGCGCTCTCTCCAGAGCAGTCAGCTCTTCTGCACGAGGAGTATGAACAGGTTGTAGCCATCGTAAAAGGTTTGTCCAGGTTTCAGCAGCAGGTAGTGCGTCTGCGTGTTGTCTATGGGCTACGTAGTACCGAGATTGCTTCTGTGTTGGGTAAAAAAGAGAGTACAGTGCGTACCTCACTCGCGCGTGCGCTTAATGCGATTAGAACGATCTATGAGAAAGAATAAGGTGAAATGCACTATGCAGCAAGAGGAAAAGCGCTTCACTGCCTACCTGGTAGATGAACAGTTTGAACAACTCACGCAAACTGCCCCTTCAGTGTCAGATACACTAAACAGCCGTGTAGTAAATAGCCTACGGACACTGTATAACGAAAACTTGCAACAAGAGCAACAGTCTATTGAGCGGATGCGCCAGCGGCTAGCTCTTTCCGTTACCACTAGACAAGAAGAGAAGCAAGAGACAACAGATAAACATATGGCTGCTGTGCATGAAGTGGTAAACGTACCGAAAAAATCGGTTCCTGTGTCTCCAACCAGACTACGTCTTCCCTGGTTTAGAGGTTTGGAGCAATGCATGGCTGCGCTTATGCTTCTTGCGGTCATTGCTGGTTGGTTTGCTCTTAGCCATTTGCCTCACTCATCGAGCGGTTCATCGATAGTTTTCAACGATGCCAGTGCGCAACCCCTTAGTGAGCCGATCTCTACGATCAAAGCCAATTTTAGTGGTGTGACAGGATGGTCGCCCGATGGCCATACGCTCGTTTTATTGCAAGTCGATACACAGAAGCGCGAACTGAATGTACACATGATAGATATCGCCAGTAAACACTCCACCATCTACCCTGTGCTTGATCCTTCCTGGATGCCGGCTTTAGACGTGTTTAACCCTTTCCAAATCCTCATGGGACGTTACCTGCTGGCTGTACGCGCTAAGGGAGAAAATCAGGCGACCCTGGAGATCTGGGATATCACCGAGCAGCATGCGGTCTCAATACAAACTATACCAGCACTGATTGCGTCAAATGGTCAGGTTGAATTACCCCAGATTGCGTCTTCGAAGAACGAACAGAAGCTGGCTGTGCTTTCACCTGATGGAACAATTACGATCTGGAATGTTGCGAACGGGCAGAAGTTGCTTACCTGCGAAGGAAAAGTCTCCTTTCGTGAACATCTTTTTCCTTCTCTTATCAGGTGGTATAACAACGACCAGAGCTTGCTTTTCTCTCGCAATGATACTGACTCCATTACGGCGTGGAATACAGCTACCGGGATGTCTTTATTCAACCTGACTGATGCGAACAAGGCATCTTCAATGCCGCTTGCCTCACCGGATAACAAATACTTGGCATTGTCTGTAGGCCCTCGTCCACCGGCAGGTACATCATTTCATGCCAACATACTGGAAATTTTAGATGCACATTCCGGTCAGGTGCTGCATAAATATAATATAAATGCGCCGAGCGATATAGCAGTAAGCACTACCTGGCTGTCCGATAGTATGCGCATGTTACTGACGTATATGCCCGACAATAACGTTGGCACTTCACCTTCGCTTCAGACGCAGGTATATACCTGGAATGTCTCCACTGGCCAGAAAACGTTTGTGGTGTCCTTCTCTCAGACCATTTCTCGCGGGACTACACCGGATGGTCAGTATCTCATCTTGAGCAATAACAATGGGCGTTCTATGGAGATCTGGCAAACAAATAGCGGTCACAAAGTCGCTACAGTGACAACGCCAGGGACATATGCCAGGACAGACTCGTTCTTTTACACCAACAACCAGCAGATGATCATCGGCCAAAAAGGGAACTTTGACATCTGGGATATCACTACCGGGAAACTGCTGTACAAATATCACGGTTCCACGCCCTTCTCCATTGATGGCGTTAACGGAAGCTTTGTGTTCTGGTCACCTGATGAGAAATACTTAGTTATGATGGCTGGAAAATCTATTTCCATCGGTGATGGAATGGTATCTATCTGGCGTATACTCTGAGCCAGAGCTTTGCACCACATTGTTACTTTACACTTCTCGTGTGGGCTGAGAGCCATATGGCTCTCAGCCCACACGTTTGCACTAAAACTCGTAAGGGATCGAAACAATGTGATATACTTATTAGCAGGACCCGTCGAATCATTAGCAGCCACTCCCTGGAGGAAACGACTATGTCCCGGCTTTTCGCACACAACGATGATAACACAATACTCGCTGACGAGGATAAACGCACAGATAGTGCACTTGAGCCATCTTATGACGGCGCACGCGTCCGACGTGTACAGGTAGCGATCCTGGGTACAGGCTTCGCCGGGCTGGGGATGGCGATCAAGCTTAAACAGCACGGCTATAAGAATTTTGTGGTGATCGAGCGGGCGGCGGAGATCGGGGGAACGTGGCGCGACAATACCTATCCAGGCTGCGCGTGCGATATCCCTTCCCACCTGTACTCTTTCTCGTTCGCGCTCAATCCAGATTGGAGCCGCGTCTTTTCGCCGCAGCGCGAGATCCGCGCCTACCTGCGCCGCTGTGCGCGGCGCTTTGGCATCCTGCCCCATATCCAGTGGAATAGCGAGCTGCTGGACGCTGCATGGAGTGAAAAGGACGGGTGCTGGCATATCACCACCACACAGGGACAGTTGATCGCGGAGATTCTCATCCTGGGCAACGGTCCGCTCAGTCAACCAGCCTTTCCCTCCATTCCAGGGCTGGAGCGTTTCGCGGGAGTTCTGTTTCACTCGGCGCAGTGGCGGCACGATTATGATCTGACGGGGAAGCGCGTGGCCGTGATCGGGACCGGCGCTTCGGCGGTCCAGTTTGTGCCAAAGATTCAGCCACATGTTGAACACCTCTCCCTGTTCCAGCGCACACCGCCCTGGATCGTCCCGCGCCTGGATCACCCGATCCCTCACTGGCAGCGGCTTATGTTCCGCCTGCTGCCGATCACCCAGCGTGCCGCGCGTGCCAGGATCTACTGGCGCAACGAGCTTACCGGACTCGGGCTCGTCTACCGGCCAGAGATGCTGGATAAGGCGATGGAGATCGGCCAGCGGCACATGGAGAGACAGGTGCCGGACCCTGTGTTACGCGCGAAGCTCCTGCCGCAGTACAAAATGGGCTGCAAACGTATCCTGTTGTCCGACGACTTCTACCCGACCCTTACACGGCCCAATGTCGAGGTCATCACCGAACGTATTCGCGAGGTCCGTGCACATAGCATCGTGACCGAGGATGGGAGAGAGCACGAGATCGATACCATCATTTGCGGAACCGGCTTTCACGTCACCGACGCCCATCTTCCACAGTGCATCTATGGTCGCGCCGGGCGATCACTCGCCGACAGGTGGAGTGTCAGTCCCAACGCCTATCTGGGCACGACGGTGGCCGGGTTCCCCAACCTGTTTTTGCTCATCGGTCCCAACACCGGCCTGGGGCACAACTCCATGGTCTACATGATCGAGTCGCAGCTCTCCTATATTCTGGACTGCCTGCGGAAGATGGAGCGGCGAGACGTGCAGGCTGTCGAGGTACAGCCAGAGGTGGAGAAGGCATTCAACGAGGAGATGCAGCGGCGCATGAAGCGTACCGTCTGGACCTCGGGCTGCATGAGCTGGTACCTGGATGCGAATGGACATAATACAACACTGTGGCCCGGTTTCACCTTTGAGTTCCGTCACAGGACGCGGCGCTTCGATGCGCGACACTATACTTTGATCCGTCGTACAGCAGAGACTGCTGCTCTTGTTTAATGCTTTTCAATTGAATTGAGCGCAGTTTTTTGGGACAACACGTGATGAACAAGGGAAACTGCCGCTGCTGCTGCTAACGGTTGATGTTGTCCATGCTTTTTTCCATCTGCCCAGTCGCAAATTGATTTAACGAGAATCCATGCGACCCCAACCCGTCCAGAAGCGGCGCACAAGCCTGCCCCTTCCATCTCACCACCAATAGCTTGTGGAAATTGGTGGAAAAGTTGTTGCTTAAACTCAGGATTATCGACTAATTTTTCACCTGAGAGAAGCGGACCGACAAGAAGGGAGCAATCCTTTCCATCAGGGCGGACAAAACGCCAGGTTGTAGTGTTTTCAAAGCGATTAAGTAAAACTATATTGCTTGGTGGGATGGCACCGCGAAATATCTCTTGTGCGCCGACTCGCATTTGCTCGTAAGGGATAATTTGTGAGGCGACGAGGACATCAGCTATTTTTTGCTTCGCCGGGTCTTTCCCAAATGCGATACCGACCATAATAATGGCTTTAGGATGCCACACATGCTGTGCCTGCTGTGTCGCCAAAATAACTGAACCTTCACTGACAGATCCCATACGGCACCTGGTCACAACGGTCCTATATGCTCCGAATTTCCCAATATAATAGGTTTCCGGTCCAATGAATGCGCGCAGAACACTTTTTCTTCTGGGATAGACTTCGAGGAAGCGTATGACAGCCTTCAGTTCTATGTCAGTCGCAGTGAAGATTACCACATCAATCTCTTTTTTGAGGGCGTCAATCTGCATCTGATCAATCTCTGCCGTTTGTGGGAAGATTGGTAGATACCAGGGTTGATCTTCGATATTGTACTCAAGAGGATCTGAAGTGAGGATTACCTTCTCCTGTGCCACAACACTTTTCTCCCGTACAATCTCTTGATCAGAGGGACTATGCACTGATGCCATCGCTGTATCTGGCTGCTCGCTTCCTGATACTACTTGTAGCTCCATGACAATTCTCCTGATACCTTTGACTACATCTACATAAGCAGCATTACGATTAGACCAATCGCTTATGAATCTTCCATTGTAAGGCAATGGAGCAAGTTTACCAAATGCTGAATCTTCCCAATCAACAAATTGGAGGAGAACAGGTACTATAACTTTCGCAGAGGCTCTTTTGGCCATAGCACGCAGTGCGAGGTTATAGACATCCTGGGATGCTATAAAATTTGCACTTAAGAGGAGAAGGAAGACAGAGGCAGTTTCAAGGTGACTATTGATTGTTTGTTTCCAATCCGTGCCAGCAACAATCTGGCTACTATCCCATACTGTAATGATATCTTGCATTTCCAGAGATCTTAAATGATTTTTTAGTTCTCTAAGAGAATTTACATCTTCTTTATCAAAAATGATGAATATCTCTACTTTACCATTCATAAGCACCTTCCCTAATAAGCGTTGCTAATTGAGACAATACTAAAGCTTCTCTTGATGAAGAACTTTCCAGCTAACTCTCTATCATACACAGGATTGATAGTACGACGAACTGTATTATACTTCATAAAGCAATAAGTGAACGACTAACGCTGCCTCGCACTATCACGCGCAATTATAAGCGCCGGTTAAAACATTTGTTTCATGGGAAAAAGAGAAAGTTTAATATATACTAAAAATATATAAATATGCTTGATTAAACACTAACTCGGACCAGAGAATAAAAGGAGTTCCCTCGCTTCGGTCGGAGGTTTCATATGAAATCATATCCACACAATATCAAGGAGGAGGGAATTCTTCATGAGCTTGCTCAAGCCATGCGGCGCCAGCGTTGTGCTTTACTCATCGGCCTGGGACTCGCATTATCTAGTAATATAGCTGAAGAGTTGCCATTGAGCCATATGAAAGAGTTGTTGAAAAGGATGGTCCTGTGGTGCACAGAGAGTAAAGCTTTCACGGAGAGTAAAGCTTTCACCAAAGACATAGCAAATGACTTTGAGAAAATGCTCGCAGCCGGTGATCTAGACAAGGTAGAACGAAAACTCCAGGAGTACCTCGACACAGAGCAGAGACGGCAGTGCATCAGTGAGGTGCTCTTACAAAGCCATGCCGAGGTACGATATATTTACCGCCTCCTCGCACAGATGCCTTTCCGAGCCTATCTCACAACAGGCTTTGACGAGTTTCTTGAAACTGCATACGAGGACTTAGACAAAGCACTTCCATTACAGAAATATTATAAAGCATCTATAGATGATGCACTTGCGTCTTATCAGAATGAAGAACCATTTATCCTTAAGTTACATGGTGATGTAGCCAAAGACAATCCAGAGGGGCTCACGTTAGGCAACCGCTTCGTTAAAAGTCGCTTACCCGAAGCTATCATCTATCCCAAGCAGCTTCGGGAGTTACTTGCTGACATGTGTACATTATTTGTGGGATTTGAACCGGGTGACCCTGATCTAGAAGGGCTCAAAAGTGCGGTCAATAAAAAGGATGAACTGAAACGATGGTTGTTGATACCTGAAGGGCATCTTAGCGAGCAACAAGCAGATATACTGTGGAAAAATGATAAGATTATTACTCTTTGCTATGCCAATCGAGAGAAACTCGTGCTTTTTTTAAAGAAGTTAGAAGAGGTTGCCGCCACTCCTCAATCAATAGAGGTCTATGTATCGTATGCTCCCGAAGATGATGAAATGCGCATCAGGCTACAGAAACATCTCAGCGTCATGCATTATCCAGGATTGGACATTACCTGGAGTAATGGAAAAATCGGGCCGGGACAAGAACAAAAACGCGTCATAGAGGAACGACTCAAGAGAGCGCAAGTAATTCTTTTGCTGGTTAGCATAGACTACCTCACATCGATCGGTCAGAGCAACATTAAAATTGAAATGACGCGCGCGGTCCAGAGAGACCGTCGGGGAGAGGCCCGCATTATTCCCATCATTTTCCGTTCTTGTGAATGGAAATATGCTCCCTTCGGCCGTCTAGAAGCACTCCCTTCAAAAAAGATACCTATAGACCTTGCTCCCAACATTGATCAAATCCTCCTTGAGGTTGCAAGGGAGGTTAAAATTGCTATTGAAGAGTGGGTGGAGAAGCATGAAGATTATTGTTCCTCAACAAGCACTCCATCTTCAAAGTCGATATTGCCAGGCCAATAAGCCTGCCTCGATGTAATAGTATTACGTCTACATAAGACAAGTTCTATCAGGTTAGAAATATCTTTAGAGAAAGTGCCTCGTCAGTCAGCAATCCTGCTCACTGAAGCTCTCACCTCCAGCAGATCTTTGAGCGTCAGCAGGTCATATTCAAGCTGGCGGCGGACCGCGCGTGCGACGATGGAGGCGGTTGGCTCCGCCATCTCCTCTGTCAGGTGCAGCATTGCCTCCTGGAGGAGCGTGGTGCCGCCGTCCGCGCGCGGCTCGAACTGGTAGCAAAAAAAGCTGGGCGCGATCCCCGAGATACTTTTGAGCGTCAGGTAGCGGGCCGGCTCATACTCAACAATTTCAAACGTAAGCGTCATCCACTTGCCCCAAAACCTGATGGTACTGCTCACCCTTGTTCCCACCCCTATAGAGCCGGATGAGAGCTTCCTGACCGTGATGGCGGTACTTGACCAATCAATAAGGTTATCAAGGTCGCTCATATAGTCAAATATCTCTTGCGCAGGCTGGTCGATGTCGAGGCTCTGCTTAAACCGTATGGTAATCATAGTTTCTCTACGCCCTCCACAAATATACTCTTTTTATTGCCTGGAACAGGAAGGCAGGGGGTCATTACCAAATCCGCGCAGAGAAGGCTCACAATATCTTCTACCATGAGTTGGGCGTTCTCCAGCTCGTCTGGCAGAACTTCAAAAAACTTCGCATAACACCGCATCTGAACCTGAAGCATATACATGCTGACTTCTTTCCCTCTCTGTTGATTTGCTATGTGGATTTAAGTATACTGATAAAAACTCTACGATCCATAGCCCGTGGTAACCCGATGTCCACGCAAAATCCACCCAACCCCATGTTATAATGGACGACAACGATCTGTTCGTCACCAGGATGTGTAGCTATCCAGAAAAACGTGCATACAGCGTTAAGCTAGCAAGGAGCCAACGTGAAAAGCCACAGAGACGCACAGGCGCAGACATTTAGCGATTGTGTACAGGAGCACCTTCGCAGCAGTGGCTATACGCAAAAAGAACTGGCGGACGCGCTTGGCCTGCACCCCAAGGTCTTGAGCCGCAAACTGAATGGCAGCGGCAATGCTCACCTGACCGGGCTGGAGATACAGCGCATTATCCTGACGCTGGCAGGCTGGCATACTATAAACAGCCAGGATGAAGTCCTCTTCTTGCTCGAACTGGCGGGGATGGACGACAACATCTTTAGTGCCGACGAGTGGCGAACACCCCCGCTCAGCACCCTCACAAAGAAACGGGCACCCACCATCTCCTCCACCTCTCAGCCCTCCCCGCAACACAATCTGCCTGCCCAGACCACGCGACTTATCGGGCGCGAATGGGCGGTAGAGCGACTCCAACACCTGCTGCAACGCGACGACGTACGTATTGTGACGCTCGTCGGGCCAGGGGGGAGCGGCAAAACGCGCCTGGCCCAGCATGTCGCATGCGAACTGGTCGATGCATTCGCGCAGGGAGCATGGTTTGTGGCCCTGGCCGGCGTAAGTGATCCCGCTCAGGCACCCATAAGCATCAGCCAGGCGCTGAACATCAAAGCGCCGCCGGACGTATCGCCACTGCAAAGCCTGGTAACACACCTGAAAAAGAGACAGCTCCTGCTGCTGCTGGACAATTTTGAGCAGATCGCCGAGGCGCGGACAGGGCTGGAAGAGCTGCTGGCAGGGGTGCCAGGGCTCAAAGTGCTGGTAACCAGCCGGGTCGTCCTGCACCTGTACGGTGAACACGAGTTCAGCGTCCCACCGCTGGACCTGCCCGATCCCACTATCGAGCAAGAGACAGGCGAGCTACTACACTATGGGGCAATACAATTATTCGTTAAGCGGGCGCAGGCCGTACAGCCGGACTTTGCTCTCACGAACGAAAACGCAACGACTATCGCCCAGATTTGTGCCAGGGTGGATGGTTTACCGCTCTCGCTGGAACTGGCCGCCGCCCGCGTGAGAGTACTGCCACCCGCGCTGCTCCTGGAACGCATCACCCAGGCCCGGCTCCACGTGCTCACCAGAGGGGCCAGGAATCTGCCCGATAGACAGCAAACGCTCAGCAATACAATTACGTGGAGCTATAACCTGCTTACCCCGACTGAGCAAGCGTGGTTCAGCCGCCTGGGCGTATTCACCGGCGGCTGGTCGCTTACGGCAGCGGAAGCGATGATGTCCAGCATAGCTGCGAATCAGGAAGGGACAGACCCTCTCACCGCTCCACTGGATATGTTAGAACAGTTGTTAGACAACAGTTTGCTGGTACAACTGCCACTCACGGATGAAGAACCACACTTTACCATGCTGGAGACGCTGCGTGAATACGCGCTGGCACAATTAGCAGCGCGGGGCGAGTTTGAGCGGCTGCGTGACTGGCACGCGTGCTATTACCTGCAAAAAGCAGAGGCCGCCGAGCTGGGTGTGCGCGGTCCACAGCAGCTCACGTGGCTGGCACGACAGACAACTGAGAGCGACAATTTTCGCGCCGCCCTGGAGTGGTCTCTGCACAGAGGCAGAGAGCGCATGAGGATGCAGGCATTCCCGGCTCAAACGTTGTCCGCGCAGGGCACCAGGGTCGCGGGGAGCATCCTATTAACCCGTCAGGGAGCTCTAGATGCCGGTCTGCCCGCCGTTGAACTGGCCCTGCGCCTGGCTGCGGCCTTCCGACCATACTGGGAGTGGCAGGGGTACCTGCCAGACGCGCGCAACTGGCTGAGCGCGGCGCTGGCAATACCACTTGCGAGTGATGATGATGAAACAGTGATCGCCGCACGCGCCAAAGCGTTGAGCGAGTACTCGCGCCTGATTTCCCTGCAAAATGATCAGGTCAGAGCAGTAGCACTGGTGGAAGAGAGCATCACACTCTGGCGGCGACTGGATGACCCGGACGGGTTAGCAAGCGCGCTGCTGCATCGCAGCTATATCGCTCATGCCATGAGCGAGTACGAGAAGGCCAGAGATGCATGCCTGGAAGCTCTGGACGTGCTCACGGCGGCTGACGACCCCTGGTTACGTGGTCAATTGTTCTGCTACCTGGCCGCAGCGGCAGGCTTCACCGGTAATTTTGAGCAGATGCACGCGTATTACGCGCAAAGCAGAGCACTCTTTGAGAGGGTGGGAGACCGCAGCTCCGTCGCTGATGTGCTGAAAGATGAGGGCGGCATGCTCATTCTGGAAAGCAGATATAGCGATGCTATTGACTGTCTGCTGGAGAGTCTTCAGGTGTGCTACAAACTGGACCACAAACAATTTATAACAACGGGCCTCTGCTGGCTTAGCATAGCCTGCGGCATGAGAGGGGAGCCTGATGCGGTTTCCGCCAGCCTCTACGCGGCACAACTTGAAGGCGTCGTCGCGGGTCTGCAAGAGACGATTGGCCTGAACTCCTGGACAAAGACCCATCCCTTCATACAAATGGTGCAGCAGTATATTCGTTCCCGGGTGGACGAAGAGAGCTGGCAGGCCGCGTTGAACGCGGGGCGCGCGCTCACACTGGAGCAAGCAATTAGCCTGGCATACAAAGCAGGCGCAGATGTGCAGGCATGATTGTCGTAGCAATAGTCCAGGCCGCATCTATACCAGCGGAACGGCAATGCTCAGCAGCCCCCGGCCGTAGTTGATAGTTTTCTGGGCATGCAATTCGCAGCGCTTCGTTCAATAGGAGTGATTCACGTTTTGGAAGCTTCCAATGTGATGGTTTGATGCACAACACCCGCACGCTGAGAACAAATAGCCAGTTCAATCTGTGATCCACTTGGTCCTTGAATCACCCATTCTATCTTACGCTGGTTATCAGTTGGAGTACCACTGCTGAAAACTGCCCACAGTTTGTTTGAACGTCCTTCTAAATGACCAATCTCTTGCCATCGCTGTCCACTCACAATACTGACCATCTCTGGCAATATCAACTCTACCTCAATTGGACGTACTGCTTTCCGCTCCAAAGCCTTTTTGCTCGTATAAGTCGGTAAGAAGCCATTGTTCTGAACTACCACCACTACGTGGAAGATGCCATCACTCAATTGCTCAATCTTTACATGATGAATGTCAAGATAAGGACATAACGCAGCATGCGTAAGTGTAAATTGGCTATGTTTCTCACAGAGATCAGGCAAATACTTCAAGGGTGCATTCTTCTCGTAGAGCTTAGACTTCCATCCTCCTATTTCAACATTGCCTAACTGTGGATGATTAAATGATTGCCAATTCTGGAATGCCTCACCTCCCATTTCCTCATCATTCCAGCGCATCAGCTTCAGATCATCCTCTTCAGGATGCGAGCGTGCCCAGACAAAAAATTCACGGGGCTCTATACCGGCTATGGTAGGCATGTCCCATAGTTCTGCAGTAATGCTGAACCAGCCAAGATGGTCATAGACGTAATCTTGCATAATACCGTGATTTACATCATTGGGGTAATAACGAAAACCATGGTAAATTGACACACAAGGATACTCTGTAATCTGCGTGCCACGTTCACCCAGAAGTTTATACACATCCAGATCTTCGAGTGGCAAATGATCATCTGGGAAAGCTGCATACGGTCGTAAGAGTACTCCAGACTTCGTATGATAGGAGAGAGATCCTGAGATATTTGGGTGAGTTCGCCAGAAATCCGCTTCCGCACGCGTCTCTGGTTCTGAGAGTGGATAGGGACCGGCACCCTGCTCTGTGCTCTCTGTTTCCCAATTAAAAGGATAGTTCCGATTGATGTCTAACCCTTCACGTGCTGGCGCAATCGGAATTATGTAGCCATCAAAATTACGAATAACTCCTTCTGTCATCAAAGAATAATATTCTCCACCTTCCTCGTCAAGACCACGACGGCGCATGATGCGAGAGTCTTTCTCTGAACACTTCCATGAACCATTAGGGTCCTTCACGCGCATCTGCAGGATATGCCCATCGCCATCAATATCTTCAGGGTAGAGTCCATCCTGCTCTTCCTCATAAGGATAATAACGTGTACTACTACGCAAAAAATATGGGCTGGTGAGGTAGCGTTCCGACCCATCAACACTAATACGCGGTAAAAGGTAGAACACAGAACGGTCGAGCAGACGGGTCACCATTTCGTCGTGTCCATATCTAGTAAGATATGACCAGATGGTATAGAGCACAACAGTTGAACCTGTTACCTCACTCGCGTGGGTGTTTCCATCAATCCAATAAGCTGGCTTTTCTAATACAGCTCCTGTCTTCTGATTGGTCAATGTAACAAGCCACAATTCCCGCCCCTCGAAACTCTTGCCAATAGACTCAATCTGTGCTAGTTGTGGATACGACTCCACCAATTGATGTAATAGCCCTGTCAGAACTTCATAGGTGTAATAGGAAAGATCTCCATTTTCAGGGTCAAACTTCTGATGAACGATTGCTTCTGACATCGCCTGCTCCTCTTTTTCTCATACTGACAAACAACTACTGCGCTTTTTCTAATAAGACGTAAAGGCAACATTTTTACAAAAAAGTTCAAAAAATTTGGAAAGACTGACGGTGAAACATTGAAGGAGCCATGAAGTCAAGATTGAGGATGTAAGAGGCTACAGAAGCTTTATTTTAAATCCTTGACTTTCACATCACATAAAACTTTATGCTATAACAGTCTCATAACATAGAAGGATACAATTCTAAAATATGTAAATAAAATGCTACCAATTTCACAGAGACGGAGTAGATCATTATGCCCACGAACGCCATTCATGGCAGAGCAGCCTCTCCCGGTATCGCCATCGGACACATCCGCCGCTTTGACGTGCAGAAGCTTGTTGTTGAGCAGATACGTAGCAATGACATGGCGGGTGAACTCGCACGCCTGGACAATGCGCTGGAACAGGCCAGGCGGGAAGTACATACATTATACGAGCAGGCCAAGCGCGAGGTCGGTGCCCATGAAGCAGCTATCTTTGAGGCCCACGAGCTGTTCTTGAGCGACCCGGAGCTCCTGCAACAGGTACGAACGACCATCGAGCAGCAGTCCAGCGACGCGGCATACGCGTGGCAGGAGGGAACCCGGCAGTACGCCGACCAGTTGCGCGGGCTCGACGACGAGTATCTCGCGGCGCGCGCGGTTGATATGGAGGATGTGGCCCAGCGCGTGCTGCGTATCTTGCAGGGCCAGCAGGAGCAAACGATCCAGTTGCAAGGACCGACTATCATCGTTGCATCGGATCTTACACCTTCGCAGACTGTGCGCTTCGACAAAGCACAGGTGCGCGCGTTTTGTACGGCGGCCGGCGGGCCAACCTCGCACGTCGCGATCCTGGCGAAAGCGCTCGGCATTCCAGCGATCACTGGTCTGGGAACAGCGCTTGATGGGCTCCAGGACAACCTCCAGGCTATCGTGGATGGCACGACTGGCGAGATCCTGCTTGAGCCAGATACGGCAACGCTCGCTACGTACAGCAGCCGCGCGCAGGCCCTGGTCCAACAGCAGCAAGCCGCCCTCGCGTCCGCCTACCAGCCGGCATACACACGTGATGGCACACACGTCGAGATTGTCGCCAATATCGGCGCGCCCGGCGATGTCTCTGAAGCGCTGGCGTATGGTGCCGAAGGGATCGGTCTGCTGCGCACAGAATTTCTCTTTCTGGATCGAGCAAACGCTCCCAGCGAAGAAGAGCAGACCGACGTGTACAGATCCATACTGGAGGCGATGGGTCCGCGACCGGTCGTTGTGCGCACATTTGATATCGGTGGTGATAAGCCGGCTCCGTACCTCCAGATGCCTGTAGAGATGAACCCT
>JAABUQ010008628.1_pt1 | contig 14195 bp, 10 predicted proteins | sample 5560001 | NCBI WGS metagenome assembly JAABUQ01 (sample SAMN10711888, study PRJNA513371) | rock metagenome | isolation source: Antarctica rocks | place: Antarctica: Victoria Land, Finger Mt nord | collected 2015-12-18
CGCCAGACACCACCGCCCCCCCCCCCCGGGGGGGGGGGGGGGGGGGGGGGGGGGCCCAAGGCTCGGCGACGCCACCCGCTTCGATTGAGCAAATGGCGATGCGAAGCCTCCCCACCCCGGCCCTCCCCCGCGAGGGGGGAGGGGGTCAATCAGCAAGCCCCGAGCACGGTCCCGGGCGGATCCGAGGGTCGCTCGCTCCCCGCTCCGCCCCTTCACGTCACGGAAGGTCGAACGCCATGACGATCTCCGACGTCTGCATCAAACGACCCGTCTTCACCTGGGTCCTGGTCGCCCTGCCGGTGGTGCTCGGCGTGGTCTCCTACGGGAGCCTGGGGGTCGACCTCTTCCCCAACGTCGACTTCCCGGTCTGCACCGTCACCACGGTCCTCCCCGGCGCGGGGGTCGAGGAGATGGAGACGACCGTCACCAAGCCGATCGAAGACATCATCAATACCGTCTCGGGTATCGATGAGTTGCGGTCGACGACGCAGGAGGGGGTCTCCGTCGTCACCGTCCAGTTCCTGCTCTCCAAGGACGGCGACGTCGGCTCGCAGGAGGTCCGCGACAAGGTCAGCTCGATCCTGGCGAGCCTGCCCGACGGGACCGAGACGCCGATCGTCAACAAGTTCGACTCCGACGCCATGCCGGTGATGACCATCGCCGTCTCCGGCCGCCGCGACCTCCGCGAAGTGACCGAGATCGCCCGCCGTAAGATCAAGGAGCGGATGGAGACCGTCGCCGGGGTCGGGGCCATCAACCTGGCCGGCGGCCGGACCCGGACGATCAACGTCACCGTGGAGGCCGACAAGCTCGCCGCCCACGCCCTCTCGATCGACGACGTCCGGACCGCGCTGGAGCGGCAGAACCTCGAGGAGCCCGGCGGCCGGATCGACCAGGGGTCGCGCGAGCTGGTCCTGCGGACCCTCGGCCGGCTCAACACCGCGCCCCAGTTCGACGACCTGATCGTGGCCAACCACGGCGGCTACCCGATCCGGATCCGCGACCTCGGCCGGGCCGAGGATTCCAACGAGGAGCCCCGGACCAAGGCCCGGCTCGACGGCGCCAACGCCGTCAGCCTGGTCATCCAGAAGCAGTCGGGCACCAACGCGGTCAAGGTGGTCGACGACCTCCACGCCCGGCTCGAGCAGATCCGCGCCACGCTCCCGCCCGACATCCAGACGTTCGTCACCCGCGACCAATCCCGGTTCGTCCGCAAGTCGATCGACGAGGTCAAATTCCACCTCCTGCTGGCCGCCGTCCTGGTCTCGGCGACGATCCTCCTGTTCATCCGCGACTGGCGGACCACGGTGATCGCGACCCTGGCGATCCCGACGTCGATCATCCCCACGTTCCTGTTCATGCAATACATGGGATTCACGCTCAACAACATCACGATGCTCGCCCTGATCCTGGCGATCGGGATCGTGATCGACGACGCCGTGGTCGTCCACGAGAACATCTTCCGCCACATGGAAGAGGACGGGATGGGCGCGATGGAGGCCGCCCGGGTCGGCACCTCCGAGATCGCCCTGGCCGTCCTGGCGACGAGCCTTTCCCTGGTCGTGATCTTCCTGCCGATCGCCTTCATGGGCGGGATCGTCGGCCGGTTCTTCTCCAGCTTCGGCCTGACCGTCGCCTTCTCGGTGATGATGAGCCTGTTCGTCTCGTTCACGCTGACGCCCATGCTCTGCTCGCGGTTCCTCAAGCTGGAGCCCAAGGGGGACGGCCACGCCGGGTCGAAAGATGGCCTGATCTGGAAGCTGATCGATCGGAGCTATGGGGGCGTGTTGAAGTTCTCGCTCCGGTTCAAGTGGCCGGTCGTCCTGATCGCCCTCGGGGTGATCGCCAGCACCGGCAAGATCGCGGCGAACCTCGAAAAGGGCCTGATCCCGCGCGACGACCAGAGCGAGTTCGAGGTCGTCATCCACACGCCCGAAGGCTACACCCTGGAGCGGACCGACCGCGTCCTCGCCGAGCTGGAAACCCGGCTCCGCAAGCTCACCGGGGTCCAGCACCTGTTCACCACGACGGGCGAGCTGGCCGGCGGCCGGTCGGTCAAGGGGGAGGGGAACGTCACCCGGGGGTCGATCTACGTCCGGCTCGAAGACCTGGAGGCGCGGAAGACGCCGTACACCCAGTTCGAGGTCCAAGGCGAGGCCCGGAAGGTCCTGGAGGACTACCCCGACCTCCGGGCCAGCGTCAACGACATCTCGCAGTTCCAGGGGGGGAACCGCCCCCAGGTCTTCCAGGTGAACCTGGCCGGGCCGGAGCTGGCCAAGCTGGCGGGCTATGCCGAGCGCCTGGTCGCCGGCCTCGATGAGCAAGGCGGGATCGCCGACCTCGACACCACCCTCTCGCTCCGCAAGCCCGAGGTCCAGGTGGCCATCGACCGCGAGCGGGCCAGCGACCTGGGGATCCCCGTGGGGACCATCGCCGACTCGCTCCGGATCCTCGTCGGGGGCCGGCCCGTCTCCCGCTTCAAGGACGGCGACGAACAATACGACGTCTGGCTCAGGGCCCGGCCCGCCGACCGCGACTCGGCCGGGAACGTCGCCAACCTGTCGCTCCCCTCGACCAAGGCGGGCCTGGTCAAGCTCACCAGCGTGGGCCAGCTCTCCGAGTCCCGAGGCCCGACCGAGATCGAGCGGATGGGCCGCGAGCGGATCGTGACCGTCCTGGGCAACCCCGAGGGGATCCAGCTCGGCGAGGCCGTCGACCGCGGGACCGCGATCCTCAAGGGCATGGACCTCCCGCCCGAGTATCGATATAGCTTCACCGGTCAGGCCAAGACGATGGGGGAGACCGGCTTCTACTTCCTGGTCGCCTTCGGGCTCTCGATCGTCTTCATGTACCTGATCCTGGCCGCCCAGTTCGAGAGCTGGACCCAGCCGGTGGCGATCATGATGTCGCTCCCGGTGACGATCCCCTTCGGCCTGATCTCGCTGATCCTGTTCCGCTCGCCGATGGACATCTACGCGATGTTCGGCCTGTTCATGCTGGTCGGGATCGTCAAGAAGAACGGGATCCTCCAGGTCGATTCGACGAACCAGCTCCGATCGGCGGGCATGCCCCGCCACCAGGCGATCCTCGAGGCCAACCGGACCCGGCTCCGGCCGATCCTGATGACCACGGCCATGCTCGTGGCCGCGATGGTGCCGATCGCCCTGGGCCAAGGCCCGGGCGCCGGGGCGAGGGCGAGCATGGCCAAGGTGATCATCGGCGGCCAGTCGCTCTCGCTGGTCCTGGCCCTGATCGTGACCCCGGTGTTCTACGTCCTGCTCGACCAGATGGTGAACCTGGCCCGGGGCGCCGGCCGCCGCCTGACCCGTCGGCATGGCCCGATCGCCGTGGCGGCCCCCGTCGCCCAGCCCCCGGCCCTGGAGCCGGCCGAGGCGCCCTCGTGATCGGGCAACGGCCGGGAACCATTGCTCACCCGTCGCCGGTCGCGGTATCTTGGTCCGGTCGAGGCGGCGCCGGGCTCGCCTCGGCCCCCGACCTCGGCCGCGACCGCCACGGCCCGCCGATCAGGACCGAGACGATGGCACCCTTGGATGAGGACCGGCCCCGGGCCGAGGTTTCGACCGTCGGCCCGTCGCCCGGCCGCCCCGGCCGGCCGAGGCTCCGCGTCGCCTCCGCCGGCCTGACCCACCCGGGGCGGGTCCGGGCGAACAACGAGGACCAGTTCGTCATCGCCAGGCTGGCCAAGTCGATGCAGGTCGAGGCGTCCAGCATGGATCGCCCCGATCGCCCCCGTTACGGCGACGAGGACGGTTATCTCCTGATCGTCGCCGACGGCATGGGCGGGGCGGCGGCGGGCGAGCGGGCCAGCACCCTGGCGATCGAGACCATCGAGTCCTTCGCCCTCGACACCCTCAAATGGTTCCTGCACCGGGGGCGGATCGAGGAAAGCGCCTTGCTCGGCGAGCTCCGCCAGGCCGTCGAGCGGGCCGACCGCTCGGTCATCGGCGAGGCCGATGCCGACCACAAGCTCGCCGGGATGGGGACCACCCTGACCCTGGCCTACAGCGTCGGGGCCGACCTGTACATCGCCCACGTCGGCGACTCCCGGGCCTACCTGTCCCGGGGGGGCAAGCTCGACCAGGTGACGAGCGACCATACCTTGGTCCAGATGCTGGTCGACGAGGGGGCGATCCGGCCCGAGGATGCCAAGCACCACGCCCGGCGGAACGTCGTGACCAACGTCGTCGGCGGGCCCCACCCCGGCGTCCGGGCCGAGATCCACAAGCTGGCGATCGACGCCGGGGACGTCCTGCTGCTCTGCTCCGACGGCCTGACCGAAGTGGTCGACGACCGCCAGATCGCCGCGGTCGTCTCGTCCCCCGAGCCGCCCGAGGCGATGGCCCGCCGGCTGGTCGACCTGGCGCTGGCCAACGGCGGGCCCGACAACGTGACCGTCATCGTCGCCCGGTACGGGCCCGCGCCGGCCGCCTGATCCCGAGGAGGTTGGTCGCCGTTGGGTCGAGAAACCGCCGTGATTTCGGGCTTCACCCTCGTCGCGATCCTTTCCGGGCTCGCCGGCTGGGCGCTCGCTCGCGCCTGGGCCGCCGCGGGCGAGGTCGAGCGGGGCCTCCGCTCGCTGGCGTCGGGCAAGCCGGTCCGCCCGTCGAGGACCCGGACCTTCGGGCCGCCCGGCCGGATGCTCGCGGCCCTCGACTCGGTGGCGCCGGAGCTGGAGGCGCGGGTGGCCCGGCTGGGCCGCGACGTCGAGCAGCTCCGGGTGGTCCTGGGGGGGATGGCCGAGGGGGTCATCGCGATCGACTCCCGGCGTCGGCTGATGTTCGCCAACGCCAGCGCCGATCGGCTCTTCGGCCTCGGCGTTCAGGCGGTCGGCCGGCTCCTGCCCGAGCTGATCCGCAGCCCCGAGGTCCAGGAGGCGGTCGACGCTACCCTCGGCGGCCTGGACGGCTATCGGGGGGAGATCGCCCTGCCCGGCCGCGAGCTGATCCCCCGATCGCTCCCGCGGATCCTCGCGGTCCACGGGGCCCGGATCCCCGGCTCGGCCCCGCCGGGCGCGGTCCTGGTCTTCCACGACGTGACCGAGCTCCGCCGGCTCGAGCGGATGCGGCAGGACTTCGTCGCCAACGTGTCGCACGAGCTGAAGACCCCGCTGGCCTCGATCAAGGCGTACACCGAGACCCTGCTCGACTGGGCGCTCCACGACGAGGACGTCAACGTCCGCTTCCTCAACCGGATCGAGGAGCAGGCCGACCGGCTCAACCAACTGATCCTCGACCTGCTCAGCCTGGCCCGCTTGGAGTCGGGCCACGAGGTCTTCCAGCACGGCCCCCTGGCGATCTCGGCGGTGGTCGAGGCGTGCGTCGAGACCCACCTCGGCCGGGCCGAGGCGAAAGGCCTGGTCCTGAGCCTCGACCTCGGCCCGGTCCTGGAGTCGATGCTGATCGTGGCCGACGAGGAGGCCGTCCACCAGATCCTCGATAACCTGATCGACAACGCGATCAAGTACACGCCCGAAGGGGGCTGGGTCCGGATCACCTGCGGCCTCACCAACGACTCGGTGCTGCTCGAGGTGGCCGACTCGGGGATCGGGATCCCCCGCGACGACCTGCCCCGGGTCTTCGAGCGGTTCTACCGGGTCGACAAGGCCAGGAGCCGCGAGATGGGCGGCACCGGGCTGGGCCTCTCGATCGTCAAGCACGTCATCCAGTCGATCGGCGGCCGGATCTCGGTCGACAGCCGGGTCGGCGAGGGGACCCGCTTCGACGTCCACTTCCCCCGGTTCCTGGCCGAGGGGGAAAATTCGGAAAAACGGGGCCCTTCATGAAACGCACATCGAAGGGTGTTACCGTGAGGCCGAAGACCGACCCAAACCGCCCGGCCCGGACCTTCAACCACCCCGCCCGAGACTCCTCCATGATGGCCGCCGCTTCGCCCGTGATCCGCCCCCTCGCCGGCCTCCGCCGGGCCGCCCTGATCTTCGCCTGGGCCCTGGCCGGCTGCGGCGGCCCGGACGCCGAAGCCCCCGGCGCCAAGTCGGGCGGGTCGGACAACCCGCTCGTGGTGGTCGACGGGTCGAGCACGGTCTACCGGATCAGCAAGGCGGCCCAGGAGGACTTCGACGCGGTCGACGCGAAGGTCGAGGTCACCGTCGGCAATTCGGGCACCGGCGGCGGCTTCACCAAGTACCTGGCCAACGAGATCGACATCGTCGACGCCTCCCGCCCGGCCAAGAAGGAAGAAGAGGCCAAGGCCAAGGAGCAAGGGCTGAACTGGGACCGCTACCTGGTGGGCTACGACGGGATCACCGTCATCGTCAACCCGAAGAACGACTTCGTCAAGGAGCTGAGCGTCGCCCAGCTCAAGCGGATCTGGGAGCCCGAGAGCAAGGTCAAGACCTGGAAGGACCTCGACCCGTCCTGGCCCGACCGCGAGATCAAGCTCTACTCGCCCGACGACAAATCCGGCACCTTCGAGTTCTTCACCGAGGCCGTCAACGGCAAGGCCAAGAGCCAGCGGAAGGACGTCCAGCAGAGCGCCGACGACAACACGCTGGTGATCGGCGTCGGCGGCGACCCCGACGGGATCGGCTACTTCGGCTACGCCTACTTCAAGGAGAACGAGGCGAAGCTCCGGGCGATCCCGATCCGGAAGGCCCCCTACGCCCCGGCCGTCATGCCGAGCCCCGAGACGATCCTGAGCAAGGAGTACAGCCCGCTCGCCCGGCCGCTTTACATCTACGTCAAGCGGTCGTCCTTCCGGCGGGAGGCGGTGGCCAAGTTCGTCAGGTATTACCTCGACCATATCGCCGAGCTCGCGGTGAAGGCCAAGTACGTGGCGCCGACCGGCGAGGATGTCAAGGCGAACAAGGCGACCCTCGACGCGGCCGGGGTCGTCACCCCGTCCGCCTGACGACCGGGACCCCCCTTTTGGCCCACGCGGCGACCCCAACCACGAGCCAGGCGACCCCGGACCGCTGGTCGGGCGTCTCGCCGCTGCGCTCGGCCCAGGAATGGGCCGTCAAGGTGTTGCTGCTGGGTTGCGCGGCGGTCACGGTCGTCACCACGCTGGGGATCGTCGGGGTCCTGGGCACGGAGACGGCCCTGTTCTTCCGGACCTCGGGGGAGTCGCCCTTGGGCTTCCTCTTCGGGACGAGGCTGGACCCGGTGGCCACCCCCCCCCGGTTCGGGATCCTGCCGCTGGTCTGGGGCACGCTCCTGATCGCGGCCGGCTCGTCGGTGATCGCGTTGCCGATCGGCCTGCTCAGCGCCATCTTCCTCAGCGAGTACGCCCCCCGCTGGCTCCGGGCGATCCTCAAGCCGACGCTCGAACTGCTCGCGGGGATCCCGACGATTGTTTATGGGTACCTCGCCCTCCTGCTGGTCACGCCGGCGCTCAAGGCGTTCTTCGAGCCCCTGGGCGTCCAGGTCGAGACCTTCAACGCCCTCAGCGCCTGCGTGGTCGTGGGGGTGATGATCATCCCGATGGTTTCCTCCTTGAGCGAGGATGTGCTCTCGGCCGTCCCCCGGGGGCTCCGCGAGGCGGGGTACGGCCTGGGGGCGACCAAGTTCGAGGTGTCCACCCGGATCGTCCTGCCGGCGGGTCTCTCCGGCGTGGCCGCGTCATTCATCCTGGCGATCAGCCGGGCGATCGGCGAGACGATGGCCGTGGTCCTCGCCGCCGGCTCCCGGCCCCAGCTCACGCTCAACCCCTTGACCTCGATCGAGACGATGACCGCCTACATCGTGGCCGTGACCGGGGGCGAGGCGGGCGCGGGATCGCCGGAGTACCTTTCCCTCTTCGCCGTCGGGATGGCCCTCTTCGGCTTCACCCTGAGCTTGAACCTGATCTCCCTGTTCGTCTTGCGGCGGTATCGCGAGACCTACCAATGACCGACGGCTCGACGCTCTACCAGCCCGACCGGGGGGCCCGGCGATTGATGGGCCCGCTCTTCGGCGCGGCCTGCTTCGTCGCCACCCTGACCGGCGTCGTCGCCCTGACGATCCTGCTCGGGGCGGTCGTCGGGGCGGTCTTGAAGGGGGCCCCAGGGCGGTCGGTCCCGGCGACCCTGCGGTTCCTGGCCACGCATATGCAGTCCTCCAACCCGAAGATCGCCGGGTTCCGCGCCGGGGTGGCGGGTAGCCTCTGGCTGCTGGGGCTGGTGTCCGCCTTCGCGATCCCGATCGGCGTGGGCGCGGCGGTGTTCCTGGAAGAGTTCGCCCCGCTGGGCCGGGTCCGCTGGTTCATCCAGCTCAACATCGCCAACCTGGCGGGCGTCCCCTCGATCGTCTACGGGCTCCTCGGCCTGGCGGTGTTCGCCCGGGGGATGGCCCTGGGGTCGACGCTCTGGGTCGGCGGGCTGACCCTAGCCCTGCTGATCCTCCCGGTGATCGTGATCGCCACCCAGGAGGCGTTACGGACCGTGCCCGGCTCGCTCCGGCAGGCCGCGATGGCCCTGGGGGCGACCCGCTGGCAGGTCGTCCGCGACCAGGTCTTGCCGGTCGCGATGCCGGGGATCTTGACCGGGGTGATCCTGGCCCTGTCCCGGGCGATCGGCGAGACGGCTCCGCTCTTGATGGTCGGGGCCGCCGCCTCGACCTTCCGGATCCCCCGGGGGCCATCGAGCCGCTATACCGCGCTGCCGGTCCAGATCTACAATTACGCCAAGGAGCCGGCCGTCGCGTTCCAGGCGGTGGCCGCCGGGGGGATCCTGCTCCTGCTGGCCCTGCTCCTGACGATGAACGCGACGGCGATCGTGATCCGGAACCGTTATGCCCGATCCTCGCGAGCCTGAGCCACCCATGAGCCCCCCCGACGCCCAGGCGGCACCCTCGCCCCCGACCGGCCCGCCCCAGATGCCCCCGGCCCCCGAGCCCGGGGTACTCGCGGCCCGGGGGCTGTCGGTCTGGTACGGGTCGTCGCTGGCCCTCCGCGACATCTCGATCGAGATCCCCCGGAACCGGATCACCGCCCTGATCGGCCCCTCGGGCTGCGGCAAGAGCACCCTGTTGCGCTGCTTCAACCGGATGAACGACCTGATCCCCTCGGCCCGGACCGAAGGCCGGATCAGCTTCGACGGCCGCGATATCGCCGACCCGGCCGTCGACCCGGTCTCGCTCCGCCGCCGGATCGGGATGGTCTTCCAGAAGCCCAACCCGTTCCCCAAGAGCATCTACCAGAACGTCGCCTGGGGGGCCCGGATCAACGGCTACCGGGGCGACATGGACGACCTGGTCGAGAAGTCCCTCCGCCGCGCCGCGCTGTGGGAGGAGGTCAAGTCCAAGCTCCACCGCTCCGGCCTGGAGCTTTCCGGCGGCCAGCAGCAGCGGCTCTGCATCGCCCGGACCCTCGCCGTCGAGCCCGAGGTGATCCTGATGGACGAACCTTGCTCGGCCCTCGACCCGATCTCGACCGCCCGGGTCGAAGACCTGATGGACGACCTCAAGGCCGACTACACGATCGTCATCGTCACCCACAACATGCAGCAGGCCCGCCGGGTCAGCGACATGACGGCGTGCCTGATGCTCGACGAAGGCTCCGGCGGCAACGGCCACCGGACCGGGATCATCGCCGAGTTCAGCCCCACCGGCCGCCTCTTCACCAACCCCACCGACCCCCGGACCGAAGCCTACATCACCGGCCGGATCGGCTGAACCTCGCCTGGTCCGATCTTCCGCCGGGGATCACCGGATCTTCGATCGGTCTTCATCCGCCCGTCATCGCGGCTGTTAGAATAGAGAAACATGAAGACGGTCGAGCGGTCCCACCCAGGCGAGCTTCCCTCCGATGCCCAAGCCGAAGATCCTGGTGATTGAAGACGAGCGGGCCCTGGTCGAAGTGCTGTCGTATAACCTGGAGCGCGAAGGGTTCGAAGTCCTGGTCGCCCACGACGGCCAGGATGGGCTCCGCCAGGCGCAGGTCCGCCTGCCCGACCTCGTCGTGCTCGACCTGATGCTCCCGCTCAAGGGCGGGCTCGAGGTCTGCCGCGAGCTGCGGATGGGCGCCCGGACCCGCGAGATCCCGATCGTCATGGTCACCGCCAAGGCCGAGGAGACCGACCAGCTCGTCGGCTTCGCCACCGGGGCGGACGACTACGTCACCAAGCCCTACTCGATCAAGGTGCTGGTCCAGCGGATCAAGAAAGAGCTCCGGCGCCGGCAGCTCCAGGATGAGCCGTCCTCGGCCACGGTCCACGAGAGCCAGGGGGTCGTGATCGACCGCCACCGGCACCGGGCCCTCTACAACGGCGAGGAGCTGATCCTGACGCCGACGGAGTTCCGCCTCCTGGAGACCTTGCTCCGCCAGGCCGGGCGGGCGTTCACCCGCCATGAGCTGATGGACTCGGCCATCGGCGAGGACGCGGTCGTCCTGGAGCGGACGATCGACGTCCACGTCAAGAGCCTCCGCAAGAAGCTCGGCGACGCCGCCGACCTCATCGAGACGGTCCGGGGCGTGGGCTACCGATTCCGCGAGCCGCGCCTGGTCGAATCCTGAACGAGAGCAAGGGAGGGGGCACCGCCGAAGGGGCCTCGGGCGGGGCGGCGACCTCCCGGCCTTCGACCAACTCGGCGCGGACGACGGAGACCGCGCGAGGGGCCTCGATCCCCAGCCGGACCTGACCCCCTTCGAGCCGGACGACCGTCACGCAGACGTTGTCGCCGATGTAGAGCTTTTCCATCAGCTTGCGAGTCAGGACCAGCATCGCGGTATCCTCCTGGTATCCGGGGTCGCGAGCGGGCCGACGCCCGATCTCCACGGCCCGTTCGCCTTGTTTGGTCGGGTCTTCGAGGGAACCCTAGCTCACGACGCCGCCGGCTCGCCGATTTTGCCCGCGACCGCCGGCCGGATTGGCCCGTTCCCTGGCCGGGCCGCGTAGATTAAAGGTCGGGGCATCGGCCGCGAACGAGCCTCGGTCGGCCGATTCGGGTCGGGCCGCCCGGCGGTCGGTTGCCAAGCCGACGCGCCTTCTGGCAGCATGGGCCATCCATCATTTCGGGGTCGAGGAAAGGCGAGGGCGGACCTGCTCAACGCGAGCCGGCCCCGCCGTCGGGCGAGGAAACGATGCCGCATTCCAAAGTGATCGTGATCGGGTCGGGGTCCGCCGGGCTCACCGCCGCCCTCTACACCGCCCGGGCCAACCTCGCGCCGCTGGTCTTCGAGGGGAAGGAGCCCGGCGGGCAACTGACCTGGACCACCGAGGTCGAGAACTTCCCCGGCTTCCCCGAAGGGGTGCTCGGGCCGGAGCTGATGGACAACATCCGCAAGCAGGCCCAGAAGTTCGGCGCCGATTGCCGGTTCGAGAAAGTGACGAAGGTCGACCTCTCCCGGCGCCCCTTCCGCGTCACCACCAACAACGACCCGATGAACCTCGAGGGCGACTCGGCCGAGTACACCGCCGACGCCCTGATCATCGCCACCGGGGCCACCGCCCGGACCCTCGGACTGCCCGAGGAGATGGAGTACATGGGCTACGGCCTGGGCACCTGCGCCACCTGCGACGGGGCACTCTACCGCAACAAGAAGGTCGCCGTCGTCGGCGGGGGCGATACCGCGGTCGAAGAGGCGATCTTCCTCACCCGCCACGCCAGCCAGGTGACCTTGATCCACCGCCGCGAGGAGCTTCGGGCCTCGCGGATCATGCAGGACCGGATCTTCGCCAACAAGAAGATCGACTACGCCTGGAACGAGGCCCCGGTCGCCTACCTCGGCGAGAAGGAGCCCCACAAGTTCCTCAAGGGGGTCCAGATCAAGTCGACCAAGGACGGCTCGACCCGCGACCTCAGCTTCGACGGCGTCTTCCTCGCGATCGGCCACCGGCCCAACACCGACGTCTTCCAGGGGCAGCTCGCCATGACCCCCGAAGGCTACCTCCTCAACCGGACCGCCTTGGCCTGGAAGGAGGTCGAGGCCCCCGCCGGCCTGCTCGACACGATGCCGAATCACGGCACGTCCACCAACGTCGAAGGGGTCTTCGCCGCCGGGGACGTGGTGGACACCCACTATCGCCAGGCGATCACGGCGGCCGGCTCGGGTTGCTCCGCCGCCATCGATTGCGAGCGCTGGCTGGAGGCGCGGCACCAGTGATCGGCGCGGGCAAGATTGCCCTCGATCGCCCAGCTCCCCCAGCGGTCGCCCGCCGGGCCGAGCCGGGCACCTTGCCACGCTGACTTTTCCGGCGCGACCGACTACAATAGGAAGGTCCCGGCCCCTCTTCCTCGCGGATGTCGCGTGACCATCGCCGGGCGGTCGCGGCCGGGTCATTAGGGAACGAGATTGATATGGAGAGTCGCCCGCCGCAGGAGCCGCGTCGTCCCACGACCGCACCCCGCAAGCCCACGACCCCCGGCGGCCCGCCGACCCCGCCCTGGATCTGGGTCTTCCTCGTCGCCGTGATCGGCCTGATCACTTATGTGTTTACCGGCGGCAAGGAGACTCCGGTCAACTATAGCCCCTGGTTCCTCGAACAGGTCGCCGCCGACAACGTCGAGTCGATGACGACCGATGGCTTGCAGGTCCGGGGCAAGCTCCGCCGGGCGGTCCCCTTCAACCGCCCCGCGCCCGAGAAGGCGATCGAGAAGGTCGAGCGGTTCACCGTCGGCATCCCGACGCCGGAACTGCTCGCCAAGGCCATCGCCGATCTGACCGACCGGAACGTCGACGTCAAGGACGGCTCGGCCAAGAAGATCGACGCCGAGCTGACCGGCCCCGTCGTCAAGGACGGCTCGGCCAAGAAGAACGAGAAAGTCCTCATCGACAGCACCTCCGCGCAAGGGGCCAACGGCCTGGTCTGGCTGTCCTTGCTGGTGCCGACCCTGGGCTTCGTCCTCCTGGTCTACCTGATGATGCGGCGGGCTCGCGACCAGTTCGACGGCGGGATCCTCGGCAACTTCGTCAAGAACCAGGCCAAGCGGCACGACAAGTCGAAGCAGCGGACCACCTTCGAGGAGGTCGCCGGCCTGGAGAACGCCAAGGCCGAGCTCCAAGAAATTGTCGAGTTCCTCAAGAGCCCCGAGAAGTTCCAGCGGCTCGGCGGCCGGATCCCCAAGGGGGTCCTGCTCAACGGCCCGCCGGGCACCGGCAAGACCTTGCTCGCGCGGGCCGTCGCGGGCGAGGCCGGCGTCCCCTTCTTCTCGATCTCGGGCTCCGAGTTCATCCAGATGTTCGTCGGCGTCGGCGCCAGCCGGGTCCGCGACATGTTCAAGACGGCCAGGGAAAGTAGCCCCTGCATCCTCTTCATCGACGAGATCGACGCCGTCGGCCGGGTCCGAGGCGCCGGGCTCGGCGGAGGCCACGATGAGCGCGAGCAGACGCTCAACCAGATCCTCACCGAGATGGACGGCTTCTCCCCCTCCGAGAGCGTGATCGTCCTCGCCGCCACCAACCGGCCCGACGTCCTCGACCCCGCCTTGCTCCGGCCCGGCCGGTTCGACCGCCACGTCACCGTCGATCGGCCGACCAAGAAGGGTCGGCTGGAGATCCTCAAGGTCCACACCCGGAACATCCCCCTGGACGACGACCTCGACCTCGAGGGCGTGGCCCGGGGGACCGTCGGGATGAGCGGGGCCGACCTGGCCAACCTCGTCAACGAGGCGGCGCTCCTCGCCACCCGTGAGGACAAGGACAAGGTCGACATGGCGGACTTCGACGCCGCCCGCGACAAGGTCATCATGGGGGCCAAGCGCGAGGAGATCATCACCGAGGAGCAGAAGCGGCTGACGGCCTACCACGAGATCGGCCACGCCCTAGTCGCCTGGCTGATCGCCGACGCCGACCCGGTCCACAAGGTGACGATCATCCCCCGAGGCCGGGCCCTGGGCGTGACCCAGTTCTTCCCGCCCGAGGACCGCGTGAGCTACAACGAGCGCGAGCTTCGGGCCCGCCTGGGGATGCTCCTGGGCGGCCGGGCCGCCGAGCGGGTGGTCTTCGACAACCTGTCCGTCGGCGTGGCCGACGACCTCAAGCAAGCCACCCGGATCGCCCGGATGATGGTCTCCCAGTGGGGCATGAGCCAGCGGGTCGGCCCGGTCTCGTTCCGCGAGTCCGACGATCATCCCTTCCTCGGCCGCGAGATGGGCGAGGTCCGCGACCACTCCGAGCACACCGCGCAGCTCATCGACGAGGAGGTCGCCCGGATCCTCCGCGAGGAAGATCACCGGGCCTTCAGCCTGCTCAGCGAGCATCGCGACGACCTCGAAAAGCTGACCGAGGCCCTAATCGAG
>JAABUQ010008630.1_pt1 | contig 14191 bp, 11 predicted proteins | sample 5560001 | NCBI WGS metagenome assembly JAABUQ01 (sample SAMN10711888, study PRJNA513371) | rock metagenome | isolation source: Antarctica rocks | place: Antarctica: Victoria Land, Finger Mt nord | collected 2015-12-18
ACGAGTGCCTGGATTCATGGTGGTTTCCCATAGTTGAGTCGGCATCATTTCACCCAAGCCTTTAAAGCGCTGGATGTTGTAGTTAGCATTGTCAGGAAACTCATGTTGAATCAAGTTGGTGAGTTCGCGCTCGCTATAGCAGTAGTAGTGGTTACGTCCCCGCTCGACTTTATATAGTGGCGGACAGGCGATGTAGATATAGCCCTGCTCGATCAGAGCGCGCTGATAGCGATAGAAGAACGTTAACAACAAGGTTCTGATGTGCGCTCCATCTACATCAGCGTCTGTATTGTGTGCGCATAAACCACCAGTGCCACAGATGAAGTTTTCATCATCTTGGACAGAAAAATCGTAAACATACTCGCCGACTGGTTCAATTTCCTCTGCCATAATTACCCGCAGCCCCATCAAGTCATCGCTGATTGGCACGTAGTCTTGAGTTTTGCGAGCTGGGCGCGCTAGATGTACCTCAAGCTTCCAGCTATTAGCATGGCGCTGCCAAATCTGACGACATAGCTCGACCTGATTTTTGCCACAAATTCTGATGGTGTAGTAAGGGTGGCGTGTTTGAATGGGTGCATCAGGATGGGTTGACGGCTGATGCTCAGAGCTTGCGGCAATAATCCCCAGTTGTCCTAACAGATATAGCAACCCGTCCTTTAGTTCTGGAGAGTTGGTGGTAAATGACAAATTGCTTCCGCCTGTTGTGCCATCGCCCAGGAAATAGCCCTCTAGAAAAGCCAGTTGAAGTTCTTCACCAAGGCTAAATAGAATGTCTGGCAGCTTTTTCTGGTGCGCCTGCTTTGCTAAACCATAAGCTTGTAGCAATCTAGCTGCAGCAACGCTATGAAAGTAGAGTTTGATGCCATCGCTAGCAGGATCGTTGTATTGGCGCGCAGTTTCACCGAAAACGGATGCGATCGCCGCTTTGAGTTCTGGGATGAAGCGCTTATCTTTCTTCCCCAGGTTTAGGCTGACTTGGTGAGCGCTCAAGGTTCCCTCAGCAACGTACCAACCCAAAAACCAGAGCAATTCACGAGTGATGGGTAAGTAACGGGCAAATGCCTTCTCGCCATGTGCCTGTGGTACTAGTTTTACGTCAGCTCCAAGTTGAGCGATCTCACTCGCTGTAAAGTCGTCCAATGGCTTGTAGCAACTAACTTCTCGCCAACGAGCATTCTTACTCGTATCGTCTTGGGCAAGCCTTTGATCAATCTTGGACGGCAGTTGTTCATATACGATGTTGTCATTACCACCAATAGCCTCAAGATAGCTCAAGAAGTGAGACAAAATTGGGCGATTGATGCCGCGCTCCCAGTGACTAATCGTAATTGGTTGCTTTACTTGACAATTCTTGGCAACTTGCTTCTGAGTTAATCCTGCTGCGTGACGCTGGTTAACTAGCCGTTGCCATCCCTCTAAGTCTAGCAAGATCCTTGGTTCGCTCCACAAATCAGGTCGTTCTACCTTTGCCAGCAGGCGTTGACTTGAAATTTGCCGCACATCCTCACCTTCGACATAGAGTGCTTTGGTTAATTCAGCCCGATATAATGTTTCCAGTAAGTCAATATGAGTTAGGGTGCTTGTTGGACGCGGGAGATGCCGACTTGCAACTAAAAGATCTCCATGTCGGACTTCGTTGCCTTTCTTGAGAATAACTTGACCGTTCTCAAACACAAAGACGCTATGAGATGATGTCACCTTAATTGAGCGGTTATAGCGTGTCGTGAGTTTGTACATTGGCTCCTCATGTCCGTGGCGAATTACGGCTTTGAGGGGTCGGAAGCGCGTAGCATGGGTGGTGGGGTCGAAAGAAATCACCTGGTATTCGTCAGTTGTCCGACGACCTTCAACGCAATCATCAATGAAACGACCAATTGAGACAAATTCAGTACGTCCTGCATTGTCCATCACCAGGGTTGGTTCATCACCAGCTACGCTCATAATTACGATGCGGTGGTAGCGAAGTTGGGTGGCATCAAACTCCTCACCTTTGACTCCTAGCCCTAAAGCGGTAATCAATGCCTGAATTTCGGTATTTTTGTAGATTTTGGCATCGTCGGTTTTTTCAATGTTGAGGATCTTACCGCGTAAAGGAAGGATGGCTTGGAAGCGGCGATCGCGTCCTTGCTTAGCACTTCCTCCGGCTGAATCTCCTTCGACGATGAAGATTTCTGACTCGCTAGCATCACGAGTACTGCAATCTGCCAACTTACCTGGTAAGGGAGAAGACTCTAGAACTGATTTGCGTCGCACTAACTCGCGGGCGTGACGAGCCGCTTCAGCCGCTTTGAAAGCTTGAATGGCTTTATCCAAGATGGCATCACAGACACTGGGGCGAAACTCTAAGTACTCAGTTAGAACTTCACCCACTAGGGAATCGACAATTCCTCTTACCTCGGTGTTACCTAATTTTGTCTTAGTTTGACCTTCAAACTCTGGATCTGGCACTTTAACTGAAATTACCGCCGTCAGACCTTCTCGAACGTGTTCTCCACTCAAGTTAGGTTCGCTTTCTTTGAGCTTGTTGCGCTTGCGAGCGATCGCGTTCATCGTCCGCGTCAACACTGCCTTTAGCCCTTCCAAATGCGTCCCACCATCCACTGTGCGGATGTTGTTGGCAAAACCTAGCAGATTATCGGTGTAAGCATCAGTACACCACTGCAAAGACACTTCGATTTGCACATTGTTGCGTTCCCCTTGCACGTAAATAATCTCTTCATGCAAAGGCTGCTTGTCGCGGTTCATGTAGGCGACATATTCTCGAATACCGCCCTTATACTCATAAATTTCCACCTTTGGCTCATTTTGCTTAAGCAGTTCCAGGCGGTGGTCAGTAAATGCAATCTTGACCCCAGCATTTAAATATGCTAGTTCTCGCAAACGACCGGATACAGTTATATAATCAAATTCAATACCACCAGTAAAGATTTCAGTATCCGGTTTGAAGGTAACTGAAGTACCAGTGCGGGGTTCTTTGTATGGTTTAGATTGCAGCTCAGAGACTGGGATGCCGCGCTCAAAACGTTGTAGATAAACTCGCTTGTCTCGCCAAACCGTGACTTCAACCATCTCTGACAAAGCGTTAACTACAGAAATCCCAACTCCGTGCAGTCCTCCAGAAACCTTGTAACCGCCACCGCCGAACTTACCACCAGCATGAAGAACTGTCATGACAGTTTCCAAAGCTGATTTGCCAGTACGAGAGTGAGTATCGATCGGGATGCCTCGACCATCGTCTGTGACTGTAACAGAGCCGTCAGCGTTTAAGTCCACTTCTACATGAGTGCAATATCCAGCCAGCGCTTCATCAATCGAGTTGTCCACTACCTCGTAAACTAGATGGTGGAGTCCTCGCGGACCAGTGGTGCCGATGTACATCCCCGGTCGCTTTCTTACCGCTTCCAGACCTTCCAGAACTTGAATCTGATCGGCGCTGTAACTGCTAGTCATGCAAAGTATCTCCGATAATTAGTGAGGTATGAGCCGATTGGTGGCTTTAAAAATGATAAATCATTCCAAGATTATAACATAAAAGGGTTATGAGCGACGACAGGGCTATTTCAAGACATCTTCTTCTAGGGTATGCACCCAACTAATTCTGCTCTGATAACGATTTGTGGTCCCACTGCTACAGGTAAATCAGGACTGGCAGTGGCGTTGGCAACCAAACTAGATTCAGTAATTCTTAGTGCTGACTCCCGTCAAGTGTATCGCGAGTTGAATATTGGCACTGCTAAACCTTCACCAACGGAACGACAGTCAGTGCCACATTACTTAATTGATATCTGCGATCTTACTGAAACCCTTACAGTAGCAGATTATCAGCAGCAAGCGCAAGCATTAATCGCTGACTTCCAACAACAAGGATGCCTACCCTTACTAGTTGGTGGAACTGGGCTGTATATCAGAGCTATAGTGCAGGGACTCAAAATTCCCAGAGTAGCGCCGCAAATGGAACTGCGATCGCAACTTCAATCTCTCAGTCAATCACAACTCTATGCCTTTCTTCAACAAGTAGATCCAGTTGCTGCCACCAAGATTCATCCCCACGATCCAGTCCGAACATTACGCGCACTAGAGGTATTTTATGTAACTGGTATTCCAATTTCGATTCAGCAAGGAGAGCATCCACCCAAGTATTCTATTTTACAGTTTGGCTTAGATTGTACTGACGCAGAACTTCTCACCCGCCGTATTGCTCAACGAACAGAGAAAATGCTAGCCGCAGGTTGGGTGGCTGAAGTTGAAGCGCTATGCCAAAAATACGGTTTTGACTTTCCTTTGCTAGATACCCTTGGTTATCGAGAGATCAAACAGTTCCTTTTAGGTGATATTTCACTGGCTGAAGCTAAAGAACTCACAGTATTACACACCAGACAATTTGCTAAAAGGCAACGTACTTGGTTTCGAGCCTACCCTCAAATTGAGTGGTTTGATGCAGAGCAGCCAGATTTACTAGATCAAATGTGGCTGCGAGTCTGCCAGTTTGTCAACGAGTAAGGAAATATAGTTTTGTACACATTATGCAGGCGATCGCCTTTGAGCAAATTCTGTCGTACTCACACTGTTAGCTCTTGTCTGTTCCACCTCACCGTGGGCTTTGAGGAGAGCAGCTATCTTTTTACGCATCACAATTCCAGGCTTGTCAGTAAACATGTGCTGCTCCTGACTTAGACTTAGCGGTACATCATAGTTAGTCGATTCCAAAATTCGTTTATCCTCTAAAGTGACAGCGCGATCGAACGCAATCACATCCTGACTAGGCGTATCCGTTTCCGTATCGTTGCGCAGGCAAAACTGCACCATTTGAGAAGTTGAGTCATTGATGGGAGTCATTGTATTGACGACTATATGCGCTATTCCATTAGGATAATTAATTCGCAACCTAACTGTGAACGGCATAAACCAGCTCATATCTAAGGTGCGAATCGTTTGTTGCTCATCCATACCCAGATTCTGCTGTTGCAATTCTGGATTGACAACGCCTAACTTGCCCTGTACTTGCAATCCCCATTCAGTTTCAGTGACTTCGAGTACATCTGGAATTGGATGATCTTCACTACCGAAGGTTGTAGTGTGAACAAACGTAGGGTGAGCCAGATCGAACTCGTTTTCCATCACTCGTAATCCAGCACACTTCCATGGTTCGTAAAACTCATGAATCAAACGAAAGGCTGGATCGTTCGCTTCCGCGATCGCCGGAATATCAGTCAGGGGTTCCTCTAGACAAACCCAGACATAGCCATACTGCTTCATGCATCGGTAAGTCTGTATTTTATAGCTAGGAGAAATTGCCTCATCAGGCTTTAGTTGTGGTACGTGGACGCAGGTGCCACAGGCATCAAATTGCCAGCCGTGGTAAGGGCACGAGATGTTGCCATTGACTACTCTGCCTAGAGAGAGTTGAGCCGATCGGTGACAACAGCTATCTTGAGCAGCAACTGGGTTTTTATCCGCATCTAACCAAAGGACGATTTTCTCGCCTAAAAGTTCAAATGCTTTTAACCCATTTGACAAATCCACAGTAAGAACAACTGGATACCAGAACCGACGCAATACAGGTTGTTGTGTGACTAACATAGCGATACTGTTTTAAACCTCTGAGTCAAGAATTAACTTATTTGAACAGAATCGAGTGCAAAAAAAGTTCAGTATGACAAAAAATCCTCTTACACAGTATACAGTATACATAGTAGGTTTTGAGCGATCGCTCGTCCGAAAAGATCGGAAAATGTCCTTAACGGCTTTTTGCAACACAACCGGAAATATTTCCCTAGCCAGAAATTCGTTTTACTTGTGCTGGCGAACAATTCTTTGCCGTGTCGCAAGCAAAGATCAATACCTTACCATTTGGTTGCCTGCTCATTACTAGCCCATCTGGGGAATAGTTAGGATTTGGCTTTTGAGTTTTAGGATTTAGGGGATTAGATCCGATTAGAACTACTCCGAAAGAGCAAATTTGCAGCTTCATTGTTTGCAACACAGCGTCAGTTCCCTTAATTCTCGGATTGAAATACTCTGTCAGCATTTTTCCTGTAGAGCCTTTCATCAGCAGTACGCTTTTGTAGTAGTCTCCATGCAGCGTCCACCCCACACTATAGTTACCGTAGATATAATCTCTGGAGCTAGGTTGCAGGCAACCATTTTGAGCAATTGCTGGAGGGGTATTAGATGTGGTTGGTGGAGGTGTTTGCGCCACTGTCGGAGAATTAGTTGATTGTGGCGTTGTCGGTGCGAATACTGGAGACGTAGTTACCGATTCATGAGAAGTTGTTGATCCTGTTGAGTTGCTTTGATTTTTGTTTAAAAAACCACATCCGCTTAAAAGAGCTAGGAAGACGATGGTTATAGTGCTTGATAATTTGTTTGAACCTAGAATTAGCTTCATAAATTTAGTATGACATCTGAATTTAACTACTATGATTTTAAAAAATTAGGAGAGAGTGTTTTTCCAGGTAAGATGCTTTGGAAGCGATGCGATCCTACTTGCTGTAATTTCTGCAACAATATGAGAAAGAGCGGTTAAACAGAGCTTTCCTACTCATGCTCACTCAAGAAAAAAAACGTAACTGGAAACCCATCATTAAGCAGTTTGAAGCTGTAGTTGGGAAAAATGGCGTAGTGCAACGCCGAGAAGAATTGATTACCTACGAATGCGATGGACTAACTAGCTATCGCCAACGTCCTGCGGTGGTAGTATTGCCCAGAACGACTGCACAAGTAGCGGATGTAGTTAAGATATGCGATCGCGCTAATATCCCATTCATTGCTCGTGGTGCTGGTACTGGGCTTTCTGGCGGAGCATTGCCAATTGAAAACTGCGTCTTGATTGTTACGGCTTTGATGCGACAGATTATTGATATTGACTTAGAAAATCAGCAAGTTGTCGTACAGCCAGGAGTAATTAACAACTGGGTAACTCAATCTGTCAGTGGGGCAGGGTTTTACTACGCTCCCGATCCTTCCAGCCAAATTATTTGCTCGATTGGTGGCAATGTTGCCGAAAATTCTGGTGGAGTGCATTGCCTCAAGTATGGAGTCACAACTAACCACGTACTAGGGTTAAAACTTGTGCTGCCTGATGGCTCTATTGCCGATGTCGGGGGAGAAATTCCGGAAATGCCAGGTTACGACTTGACTGGAGTATTCGTTGGTTCAGAAGGCACTCTGGGCATTGCGACAGAAATCACGCTCAAAATTCTGAAAACGGCTGAATCTATCTGCGTCTTACTAGCAGACTTTGCCAGTATTGAGGCAGCAGGGGAGGCTGTTTCTGACATCATCAGCGCCGGAATTATTCCAGCCGGGATGGAGATGATGGATAACTTAAGTATCAACGCAGTAGAAGATGTTGTCGCGACTGGTTGTTATCCTAGAGATGCTGCTGCCATCCTTTTGGTGGAAATAGATGGCTTAGAAGTTGAAGTTGCAGCTAATAAACAGAAAATAGCAGCTATTTGCAAACAGAATGGTGCTAGGAGCATCACTACTGCGAGCGATCCAGAAACACGCTTGAAATTATGGAAAGGACGCAAGGCAGCATTCGCCGCCGCAGGCAATCTCAGTCCTGACTACTACGTACAAGATGGAGTAATTCCACGGACTCGATTATCATGCGTGCTGCAAGAAATCGAGAATTTAAGTCAGAAATACGGTTACCGCGTTGCTAATGTCTTCCATGCTGGAGATGGCAATTTGCACCCACTGATTCTTTACGATAACTCAGTACCTGGAGCGCTAGAACAGGTAGAAGAATTAGGCGGAGATATTCTCAAGCTCTGTGTCAAAGTCGGCGGCAGTATTTCAGGAGAGCATGGTATCGGTGCCGATAAGCGGTGCTACATGCCGAATATGTTTACCGAAGTAGACTTAGAAACAATGCAATGGGTGCGACAAGTATTTAATCCCAAAGGGCTAGCAAATCCAGGAAAGATATTTCCCACGCCGCGCACTTGTGGAGAAGCAGCGAGGGCTAATCAACAGCAGTTTGATGCAGTAGAGAAGTTCTAGCAGTTTCTCTATGCCATTTACTTATGCCCGGAAGATTCGATTTCAAGATACTGATGCTGCTGGTGTTGTCTACTTTGCTAACGTTTTGGCAATGTGTCACGAAGCTTACGAAGAGTCGTTGTCTACGTCAGGTATCAATCTCAAGTCATTTTTCAGTAACTCAACTTCAGCAATTCCGATTGTTCATGCTGATGTAGATTTTTTCCGTCCTTTATTCTGTGGCGAACAAATCTCTATTCATTTGAAGACTAAGTGTTTGGAAGATCGCTTTGAAGTAATTTACGAAGTAGTGGCACTAGAGACAAATAAGTTAGTTGCCAAGGTAGTAACTACGCATGTTTGCATCGATCCAATTAGCCGAAGTAGGCAAGACTTGCCAAACGAGATAAATTTATGGCTCCAACAAATGACATAGTTTCTTCAACGCTTCAGTGCTAAGGTAAGTCCGTCGGCAATGGGGACAAGACTCATGGTTACTCGTTCGTCGTGGTGTAACTTGTCGTTAATAGTCCGGATCGCCTCAGTACTGTAGTCTCGATTTTGAGGATCGGCAACTTGCCCCGCCCACAGTACGTTGTCAATGGCAATTAAGCCGCCACGCCGTACTAGTTGGAGGGAGCGTTCGTAGTAGCCATCGTAGTTCTCTTTATCGGCATCAATAAAGGCAAAATCAAATGTCTCTGCCTGCCCTGCGGCTAGTAACTGATCCAGAGTTGAGAGTGCTGGTGCCAGTCGTAAATCAATTTTGTCTGCCACTCCAGCCGCTTGCCAATACCGTCGAGCGATCGCAGTATACTCCTCACTGACATCACAAGCGATAATCTTGCCAGTCGGCGGGAGTGCTAAAGCCACACACAGAGAACTGTAGCCAGTAAATACCCCAACTTCCAGTGTTTTAGTTGCTCCTAATATCTGAACTAGCAGCGCCATAAACTGTCCCTGTTCTGGAGCAATTTGCATCATGGCACGGGGATGACTCGCCGTTTCTTGACGCAATTGTTTAAGAATATCCGGTTCGCGCAGAGAAGCTGATAGGAAATAATCGTAGAGCTGGCGATCGAGTCCAAGAGTTGTTTTTGGCATGGCGGTAAGTGGAGTACAACTTAAACGGCTGAGAGTAATCTAGAGCTAGTAACTGCTTTATAGTAGCCCTGCAACTGGCGCGTGCAAGCCGCCCATCCCCAGCGTTCTGCTTCTTTACGAGCATTTTGGCGAATTATTTCTCGTTCTTCCCGTTGCTCTAGAAGCAGTTTAGTAGCGGCGATCGCTCCTCCATCGGCTGAGCTAGGATCGAACAAATAACCATTCACCCCATCAGTCACGATATCGGTAATTCCTCCCGAACGAGATGCCACTACTGGACATCCAGCCGCCATTGCTTCTAACAGCACTAATCCTAGTGTCTCTGTGCGGGAAGGAAAGATAAATGCATCAGATGAGGCAAAAGCAGAGCCTAATTCTTCACCAGATAGATACCCAACAAAATGTGTCGGCGTATCTTCAAAGTGTTTTTCTAGCGCCAACCGATGGGGACCATCTCCCACCAAAGCTAAACGAGCATCTGGAATTGCCTGCAATACTGGTTTAATCCGCTCAATCTCTTTTTCAGCACTCAGACGACCAACATATAGCAGTAATGGACTTTCGGGGTGATTTTGAGATAAATGCGATCGCATCTGGGAGCTAGCTAAGTTAGGCTGAAACAGCTCTGTATCCACTCCGCGCTGCCATAAATCCACCCGTTCAATGCCATGAGCACTTAATTCTTGCACCATCACATTTGAGGTACACAAATTTAACTCAGCTTGATTATGACCTGTTTTAAGTAATTCCCACAACAAGCCTTCGAGCATTCCCAAGCCATAGTGCTGTAAATATTGCGGCAGATGAGTATGATACGAGGCAACCAGAGGAATTTGTAGCACCTTCGCATAGAATATCCCTGCCACTCCTAAGACTGCGGGGTTAACCACATGAATTAAGTCTGGCTGAAACTCTTCTAAAGCATAACCAATTGCTGGTCTAGGCAGTGCTAGCTTTAATTCTGGATACAGTGGTAGCGGGAAGCCAGTTACTCCATAGACCTTTGCCCCCTTATATTCAGTGATACCACCTTCGGGGGCAAAAACTAGCACTTGGTCACCACTACGCTGTAGATGCTCAACAGTATGGCGCAGTCGCGTCACAATTCCATCAACCTTGGGTAAAAAGGTTTCGGTGAAAACAGCTATTCGCATATAGGGTTGAAGCGCCTAGCGCCGCCAAGATACTTTGGGTAGGATTTGACTGCGATCGACACGTTGTTGATACTTAACAGCAAAGTTCAGCAGCGAGTCGAGTAACGAATCAGATAGGAAGTGCGGTTGTAAACCGAGACTGAGCAAGTGAGTATTTTTAGCGTTGTAATAATGTTCTTCCTGCTCAATTCTGGGGTTGTCTAGATATTCGATTTCTGCATCCAGTCCCATCGCCGAGCTGGCTTTTTTCACCATCATGGCTAATTCCGTGACGCTGAATTGTTCGGTGAACTGGTTGAAGACGCGGAACTTGCCAGCTTCGGCGGGATTAGCGATCGCGAGTTCCACACACCTCACCGTATCTCGAATATCTAGAAATGAACGAGTTTGACTGCCCTTACCATAAACTGTGATCGGATGACCGATGGCGGCTTGAATACAGAATCGATTGAGGGCTGTGCCAAACACCCCATCGTAATCGAGACGGTTAACCAATAGCTCATCCATCCCCGTTTCTTCTGTCAGCACCCCGTAAACTACGCCCTGATTTAAGTCAGTAGCGCGTAAACCCCAAATTCGGCAAGCAAAGTGAATATTATGGCTGTCATGAACTTTGCTCAAATGGTACATACTGCCTGGTTGCTTGGGGTATGGCAGGGTGTCTTTGCGACCATTGTGTTCTATGGTGATGTACCCTTCTTCTATATCTATGTTGGGTGTGCCGTATTCTCCCATTGTGCCCAACTTCACCAGATGGCAGTCGGGAAAATCTTGCCGCATCGCGTACAGCAGATTCAACGTGCCAACGACATTATTCACCTGAGTCAAAACTGCGTGTTCCCGATCGATCATTGAAAAGGGAGCAGAACGCTGTTCGCCAAAATGTACGAGTGCTTCTGGCTCAAAGGAGCGCAGTGTCTTACTTAAGAACTCGTAGTTATTAATATCGCCAATAAACAAGTCAATCGATTTTCCCGTCAGATCGTGCCAGCGCTGTATCCGGTGCCCAATAGAGGCAATGGGAGTCAAAGTCTCCACACCCAGTTCTAGATCCCAGTGCCGCCTCACCAAGCTGTCTAAAATCCCAACTTCGTAACCTCGATTAGAAAGATAAAGGGCGGTTGCCCAACCGCAATAGCCATCGCCACCAATAACCAGGACTTTCATCTTGAACAGTTCTTACTTGCTGATAATCGCTAAATCTATCAGGTTTGTGACCCTTCTAGACTATGTAAAGAGACTGAGATGAAGTTATTCGGGAATTGGAGCCAGGAAAAACGCATAATGTAAAGAAATGTAACAATATTGCTGTCAAAGCGTTTTACTAGCTTGACAGTTAAAGGTAGAGCCGATAAGGTAATATACATACCCGGGTAAGTTGACCGAAGAGTTATATGCAAGCTAAGCAAAAAGTTACTTTGTATCTGTCACCAGAACTGCATCGTCAACTAAAGATCCGATCCGCAATTGACTCAGAACCGATGTCAGACTTGGCTGCCCGGGCTATTGTTTTCTACCTAAATCATTCAGAGGTGGTTGACGAAGTAGAAGCGTCCTATTACGGCAGAAATCATCGAGTCTATGGCTGTCCTGAGTGTGCGGCAAGCGTGGTCTTAAAAGACGGGGAAATGGTCTCCCTAAGCAGTCAACCGAGTGTGATAGCCGAAGAAATGCTGCCTGTCGAGCGACAGGGGGCAAGAGCAGAGGGAGAGGAGTTGGTTCCTTGCTAGGAATAGTAAATGTTCCTGAAAGGTTTAGCCAAAAGTAGTGTCCGTAGTTTCTCTATTAGGTCCAAAGTAGGTTGATGGAAATGAAAGAAGAGCTAAGTATTCTCATTCAAGCTCAATACCCTCTAATCTACCTTGTGACCTCCGAGGAAGAGCGGGCTGAGCAAGCGATCGCAACAATAGCACAGTTAAAGCCCCAGCGCCGGATATTTGTCTGGACAGTGACTCACGGCATTGTTGAATATGGTCAGCCCCGCACTGTTACCCAGCACAATACAGTCTCGCCAGAGGCGGCAATTGAGTGGGTAGTTCGACAGCGAGAACCAGGGATTTTTATTCTGAAAGATCTGCATCCTTTTATTGAGTCACCAGCCACAACTCGTTGGCTAAGGGATGCGATCGCCAGCTTCAAAGGTACGCAGAAAGCCATCATCTTGATGTCGCCGATGCAGCAGGTACCGATTGAGTTGGAGAAAGAAGTCATTGTTCTAGACTTTGCTCTACCGGATATGACAGAGCTAAACCAAGTTTTGTCCCGACAATTAGAGCAAAACCGCGGTCGTCGGATCACTACCGAGGGACGAGAAAAACTACTTAAAGCTGCTCTAGGGCTAACCCGCGATGAAGCCGAGAAAGTTTATCGTAAGGCTCAAGTCACAACAGGTCGTCTGACGGAAAGTGAAGTAGACATTGTTCTATCAGAGAAAAAGCAGCTAATTCGGCGCAATGGCATTCTAGAATACATTGAAGAAGACGAAACCATCGAAGCCGTTGGCGGTTTAGAAGAACTCAAGCGGTGGCTCAAGCAACGTTCTAATGCTTTTACAGAGCGCGCTAGAGAGTACGGATTGCCTCAGCCGAAGGGGATGCTAATTTTAGGGGTACCTGGTTGTGGTAAATCTTTGATTGCCAAAACAACATCCCGACTTTGGAGCCTGCCACTGCTACGGTTAGACATGGGAAGGGTTTACGATGGCTCGATGGTGGGACGTTCAGAGGCTAACCTCCGTAACGCTTTAAAAACAGCAGAGTCAATTTCTCCAGCAATTCTATTCATTGACGAGCTTGATAAAGCCTTTGCTGGTAGCACTGGTTCGGCTGACTCAGACGGTGGTACTTCTAGCCGTATCTTTGGCTCTTTCCTCACTTGGATGCAAGAGAAAACCTCTCCGGTGTTTGTGATGGCAACTGCTAACCGAGTCGAACGCTTACCAGGAGAATTTTTACGCAAAGGGCGGTTTGACGAGCTGTTCTTTGTCGATCTACCAAACGCCGAAGAGCGCCAAGAGATTTTTAACATCCACCTGATCAAGCGTAAGCGAGAGTTAGCTCGATTTGACCTAGAGCAGCTTGCCAAGGTAGCTGAAGGTTTTTCTGGAGCAGAAATTGAGCAAGCATTAGTTGCCGCAATGTACGAAGCTTTTGCTCAAGACCGAGAATTCACCCAATTAGATATTATTGCTGCCATGAGAGCGACACTGCCTTTGTCTCGGACTATGACCGAGCAAGTGACGGCCTTGAGAGATTGGGCCAGGCAGCGGGCACGCCCTGCAGCTTCCTCTGTCGCTGAATATCAGCGCATGGAGTTCTAAAAGCTTTCTCCTGCTCCAACAGGGGGAAAGGCTAGCAAATATTGCTAGCAGTACGAAAACCGCGCCACCACCAACGCGGTTCCGATCTAACCAGACCGTTGTCGTTTTTCTCAAATTTCCTTAGGAGGAAACCCAAATGTCTCATTTTAGCACCTTGCGCACCAAGATCACCGATGCCGAAATTCTCAAGACCTCCCTCCGCGACCTCGGTATCTCCGCTAAGACGGAAGCTGATGTCCGTGGTTATAACGGTCAGCGAGTTCGTGCCGACCTAGTTGCAGTTTTGGAAGGCGAATATGATTTGGGCTGGTCACGCAATAGCGATGGTTCTTTCGATCTAATTGCTGACCTGTGGGGCGTTGCCAAAAAGCACAATCAAACTGAGCTGATCAATTCGATCAATCAGAAGTATGCCGTTAACAAGACCTTGACTGAAGTCAAGCAACGCGGTCTGCAAAATGCCAACGTCAAGTTGGTGTTGCAAAAGTAAGTTCTCTGCGCGTTCCCAAGCTCACGGGTTAACCAGATTAATTAAGGTTAACCCCTTTTTTTTTGGCTGAAAATTGAAATGCGAACGCTGATAATTGCTTATGTAGCATTAAAAAGTGAAATGGGATTATGT
>JAABUQ010008631.1_pt1 | contig 14190 bp, 14 predicted proteins | sample 5560001 | NCBI WGS metagenome assembly JAABUQ01 (sample SAMN10711888, study PRJNA513371) | rock metagenome | isolation source: Antarctica rocks | place: Antarctica: Victoria Land, Finger Mt nord | collected 2015-12-18
CATTGGATTGTGGGTGCTTGGGAGAGGCTGCTTGCAGCCTCTCCGCTCTGCTTATTCGCTCTTGAACTCAGCGTCAATCACGTCATCGGACGCGTGGGCATGGGTGCCCTGCTCGGCATCACCGGGGGCTGCGCCGGGCTGGTAGCCGTCGTGGCTGCCTGTGCCGTTAGTGCTTGCGCCGTCAGCCGTCTGCTTGTAGAGTATCTCGCTGAGCTTGTACGACGCCTGCTGAAGCTCTTCCGTGGCGGACTTCAGGCGCGCGCTGTCATCGCTGTCCATCGCGTTCTTGACGTTCTGGATAGCAGTCTCCACTTGGGCCTTCTCGTCGCCAGGGACTTTGTCGCCCAGGTCTTTGAGCAAACGCTCCGTCTGGTAGACGGCCTGGTCTGCCTGGTTGCGCGCTTCGGCTTTCTCGCGTATCTGCGCATCGTCGGCGGCATGCTCCTCGGCCTCGCGCACCATGCGCTCCACGTCGCTCTTGTCCAGTGTGCCCGCACCGGAGATGGTAATGCGCTGCTCTTTGCTGGTCACCCGGTCTTTGGCGGACACGTTGACAATGCCGTTGGCGTCAATGTCAAATGTCACTTCTATCTGCGGAACGCCGCGCGGGGCCGGGGGAATGCCCGTCAATTGGAACTGCCCCAAGAGCTTGTTCTGGCTCGCCAATTGCCGCTCGCCCTGGTAGACAGCCACATCCACTGCCGTCTGCCCGTCCGCCGCCGTGGAGAACGTCTCCGACTTGCGCGTGGGGATGGTCGTGTTGCGGTCAATCAGCTTGGTGAACATGTCGCCCAGTGTCTGGATGCCCAGGCTCAGCGGGGTGACGTCCAAGAGCACCACGTCCTTGACCTCGCCGCCCAGGACGCCTGCCTGAATAGCCGCGCCGATGGCGACCACTTCATCGGGGTTGACGCTGCGGTTTGGCTCTTTGCCCCCGCCCAGACGCTTCACCAAGTCCTGGATGGCCGGGATGCGGGTAGACCCGCCGACAAGGATAATCTCGTCCACGTCCTTGGCTTCAATGCCGGCATCTGTAAGCGAGCGCTTGAACGGCTCCTCGGTGCGTGCCACCAGGTCGCGGGTGAGGTCATCAAACTTCGCCCGTGTCAATGAGACGTCCAGGTGCTTTGGCCCTTCCGCGTCAGCCGTGATAAAGGGCAGGTTGATGTTGGTTGTCACCACATTGGACAGCTCAATCTTGGCCTTCTCGGCGGCTTCGCGCAGGCGCTGCATGGCCTGCTTGTCTTTGCGCAGGTCGATGCCCTGCTCTTTCTTGAACTCTTCGGCTGTGAAGTCTACAATGCGCTGGTCGAAGTCGTCTCCGCCCAGGCGGGTATCGCCGGCGGTGGAGCGCACTTCAAACACGCCGTCGCCGACATCCAGCACGGACACGTCAAACGTGCCGCCGCCCAGATCGTAGACTAAGATGGTTTCGTTCTTCTTTTTGTCCAGGCCATACGCCAGTGCGGCAGCGGTCGGCTCGTTGATAATGCGCAGCACGTTCAGGCCCGCAATCTTGCCCGCGTCCTTGGTGGCGTTGCGCTGAGCGTCGTTGAAGTAGGCCGGAACCGTAATCACGGCCTGGTCTACCTTCTCGCCCAGGTACGCTTCGGCATCGGTCTTGAGCTTCTGCAAGATCATGGCCGAGATTTGTTCCGGCGTGTAATTGGTGCCGTCAATGGACACTTTGTCGTTCGTGCCCATCTTGCGCTTGATGGAAATCACCGTGCGGTCGGGGTTGACCACGGCCTGACGCTTGGCGGCATTGCCCACCAAACGCTCGCCGGTCTTGGTAAACCCAACGATGGACGGCGTGGTGCGCGCGCCCTCGGCGTTGGCGATGACGGTCGGTTCGCCGCCTTCCAAAACGGCGACGACCGAGTTTGTCGTTCCTAAGTCAATTCCTACTGTTTTGCCCATGTAATGCTGCCTCCGAAAGTGTTTTTGTTAAGCTTGGTTTGCTATGCTGCGTGTTGTTCCTGCACCCGTTGATTATATTGCTTGAGTGCGCTGTTGTCAAGGTTCCTAACAAAACAACATATGGTATTGTTCCTGACTTTGCGCGTCTTGTGCAAAGTTTTTTTGCGTAACAAATGCGGCGGCTGCAAGAGGCAGGGAACGATTACTTCTCAGCCTTTGTTCCAGCACACGTTACATTTTCACCGTTGAAGGGAGACACACACATGACAGCCACTGCAACTGCGCCCAATGCGGCAGGTTCGGGCACGTTTACGTTGGGCGGCGATTTAACCGTCAACCGGCTTGGCTTTGGGGCCATGCGCATCACGGGCAAGGGCATTTGGGGCGAACCCACCGACCGGGGCGAGGCCGTGCGCGTTTTGCGCCGCGCCATTGACCTAGGCGTCAACTTGATTGACACCGCCGACTCTTACGGCCCATATGTGTCCGAAGACATCATTGCCGAAGCGCTGCACCCGTACCCCGCAGGGCTGGTGATTGCGACCAAGGGCGGCCTGACCCGTCAGGGGCCTGATGGCTGGCTGCCGGTTGGGCGGCCTGAGTATTTAACGCAGTGCGTGGAAATGAGCCTGCGCCGCCTCAAGCTAGACACTATCGACCTGTACCAACTGCACCGCTTTGATGCCAAAGTGCCCAAAGAAGAGACGTTGGGCGCGCTTAAGAAGATGCAGGACGAGGGCAAGATACGCCATATCGGGCTGTCGGAAGTGTCCGCGCAGGAGATTGAAGAGGCGCAGAAGATTGTGCCGATTGTTTCCACGCAGAACTTGTACAACCTGAGCAACCGTCAGTCCGAAGAAGCGCTAGAATACTGCGAGAAGAACAACTTGGGCTTTATTCCGTGGTTCCCTGTCGCGGCAGGCGACCTGGCGCGTCCGGGAGGCGTTTTAGACGAGGCGGCAAAGAGCCACAGTGCCACCATTGCGCAGCTTGCCCTCGCGTGGCTTCTGAAGCGCTCCCCGGTGATGCTGCCCATTCCCGGCACATCGTCGGTGGCGCACCTGGAAGAGAATGTCGGCGCGTCCCAGGTAACCCTGACCGATGCCGAGTTTGAAACGCTGTCCAACGCCAAGTAGGTATGTGCAGCAAGGGCGGCTCCCGTTGGGAGCCGCCCTTTTTTTGTGTCACGCCCCGGCCTTTGTACCGGCACTGCTTAGGTGTTGTGCCCTTGTTTCCAGCGTGTACCAACGACGGAACAAAACCATCCGTCGTTGGTATGCGCTTAACATGGGCGGGGAATGCCTTTGCGACAAGAGCGGACGTGCTTCAAACAAGGCGCGTCAGCAGGAGGGCGTACCTAGGAGGGTCGGTGGGTTCGAGGAGGCGCTGGCTTGTTTCTGCAAAGCCGACTTTCTTGTAAAACGCAATGGCGCGCGGGTTGTCTTCCATGACCCAGGCTTGGAGCGTGCGGATGTTTTGTGTAACAGCCCAAGCCACAATGGATGCTGCCAATGCCTCGCCCGCTCCCTGCCCGCGTGCGGCGGGGTCTACCCACACGGCAGTCATTTCGGCGATGGGAGCGGCAAGGGTGGGCTGAGGCGAGGCGGGGTAGCAGGTCATCATGCCGCACGGGGTGCCATTGAGGTAGGCGATGCGGGCTGCCGCTGAGGGAGGGAGGGCAAAGCGGTGGGCGCGCTCCTGCCAGTCGGTGTCGGTGTAAGCCTGCGCCTGGGCGAGCGTGGTGGAGAAGGCTTCGGGAGCGTCGGCGAGTGCGCGCAGGCGAACTTGTTTCAAGAGGGGCCATTCGCGAGGGAGCAGAGGCTTGACTTGGAGCATGGGGGCAGTGGGCATGGGAAGAATTGTACCCACGGCGGGTCATAAAAAAGGGCCGGGCGCTGATGCGTCCGGCCCTTTTTATCTAGGTGATGCATGAAAGCAAGCGTATGAGGCGTTGGCTATCTTAGTGACCAGAGCGAGATGTTGCCGCTGCGGCGGGGCGGACGCATGAGAAAGGCGCGGACACCTGCCGGATGCGGGGCGGGAATGTCGGAAAGCGTGGCGGCGAGGGTGCGGCTGCCGGGCATAAAGGCGAACGGTTCGCCCGCATGGGCGGGGCGCAGGATGACTTTGCCTGTGCGCGTGGACCAGACGATGATACGGTATATTCCGGCACCGGCCAGAGAGCGGCCATCGGGAGAATAGGCAATCGTGCGGGCCGCGTCACTGCCGCTCATGTTTTGCAGGGTTTTAGGGATGGGGTCGGAGAGCGTGGCGCGCAGCCTGCCTGTGGAGGCGTCGTGCAGGTAAATTGTGTTGTATTGGCCCCCACGCGCCAGCGTTCTGCCGTCGGGAGAAAAGGCGAGCGAAGGCGCTTCGGCTTCGGGCCTGGGGATTGGAATCGTCCACAAAGCATGGCCGGAGCGTAGGTCGCGCACCTGCAAGGAGCAAGTTGGAACAATGGTGCCGATGGCGACACGCCGTCCATCTGAGGAAAGGGCCAGGGAAACGATAGGGCCGCCGGGACCAGGAAGCGTCTTGACGGATTGGCCTGTGCGGGCATTGTAAAAATGTACGGCATTGTCTTTGGCTGCTGCCACAATGCTTTTGCCGTCGGGGGTGTAGAGCACGCTGCTGCCGACGGTGAGCAGGGCGAACGTGTTTTTGTGGGTGCCGGTCGCCGTATCCCAGGTGTTGATGGCATTGTAACTGCCGAGTTCCGCACCGCCGTTCGCAAGTGTTTTGCTGTCGGGAGAGAAAACAAGGGCGTGGGTGTCCATCCGGTACTGGTAGAACTGGTTAACGCCGCTGCTGGTGAGGATGTGGGTTTTGCCGGTCTTGAAGTCGTAGAACTGCACCGCATCAGAGCGAAAGCCGACGGTTGCTAGGTAACGGCCATCGGGAGAAACGGCCATTGGAAACGGCCAGTGTGCGTAAGCGGGTATGGGGAGCGGATGCGGGGAAGTATGGGCAGCAAGCATGGCTGCCGTCGTGGCTGCTATACCTGTCAGGGCCACAAGAAATGTTACGGTGGGGCGCTTCATTTCGGTCTTCCTTTGTTTCGTGAGTGCGTTTGGAGAGTGTTTGGATGGCGTCGGCTTGAGGCGTCGTGCTTGGTAGAGCTTAGTATACCACGCGGAGTAGAGCTAGCATCTAACAGTGGGACATGAAAAGGGCCGGACGCTGGTGCGTCCGGCCTTTGCTGCCAAGTTCGGGCGAGAGATTAGTAGCGGCGGCGGTTGTAGCGGTAGTTGTTATAGTTGTTCTGCTGCTGGGACTGGCTGTGGCGATCCTGCTCGTAGCGGTTGGCGGAGTAGGCGGCCCCGGCGGCTCCCAAAACAGTGGCGGTGCTGTTGTGGTTGAGCAGGCCGTAGGCAGCGACGGCGGCTCCTGCCACACCCAGGTTGCGCCAGGTGTTTTTGTTCTGCTGGCGGTTGTCCTGCTGGCTTTGGCGGGAGGAATGGCGGCCTTCAAAGATGTTCCCCAGGCCGTAGTCGTTGGGGCCGGCAAAGGCGGTGGCGGATGCGAGGGACGTGAGAGCGGCGGCAATAGCAAGGGTTTTCTTTGCGATCCCAGTTGATTTGTTGGTAAACATGGAGATGGCCTTTCTGTGTGGTGTCTGCAATCTTATGTTAATCAGACGCCGCACAGGAGGCATTTGTTCCGGGCACGGAGGTTAGGGGACGGCAGCGGCGGCGACAATCTGGGTGAAGGGGTTGCCGCGAAAGCCGTTGGCAGTGATAGGGTCGGTGATCTGAGATTGACCTTGCGCCCCTGGTAATGTTATCGGGTGGGGGAAACTTTAGGGGAAGTGAAAAAAAGTTTTTCGCGGCTGATGTGACCTAATATCTATTGTCACCTGTAAAAACTAATTAAGTCAATTTACGGCATGAATAGGAGTCTTTAATATAGGCCGCAAAGTAGCGTCCTACAGATGGGGCAGCCATTAAACCATTATATATTGCTTCTGGCACCAGACTATATTGGTATACTCCGCCGTTGTGAAACTCAACTTCAAGGGTTGCACTTTTAACATCGTAACCAACAGAAGACAGGTTTGAAGATGATACGGATATGCGTTCCACTTTGACTATTTCCTCTATTATGAAGACACTGTTACATAACTGTTTGCGGTTGTTGCGGCGTTGGAAGCGGCATACATGCTTGCTGGCAACCCATACTCAACATCATGGTGTTCCGCCGCAACTGCGTTAGCATATGTTATCATATCGGTACAAAGGTCTTCCAATGCAGGTGCTGGCCCGTGTGCGTTCCAGGCTAGTTCAAGCATTGTTGCAATGTGTAATGAGTTTTTGTTTAATCCACCGGCTTGACCGTGTTTCTGATTAGCTTGGTTACAAAGCGATTTCCAATGTTCGTGTCCATAATCCTCGGCAACTATTTGCTCCATCTCAGATTTCCACATCGTAATTCCGCTCCCCCTACACGTGGTACTAGGCATAGGCTCTGCATCAGCATAACCGCAAAGCTTGAGAAGTGCTTTGTTGTCTTTTTTATGGTGTGCGTGGCTTCCGTTCTTGTCCTGAGTGTGTGCATCCGAATCAAAAACAATGTAGGTAGGAATGTGCAACAATTTAGCAGTTGCCAGCGGCTGAACCATATTGCTTTTTTTGTTGACGGGCACCATGTGGCAACCTAAACGGCGCCACTCTCTCCAACGGTCGGAAAGATGTAGATATGTTGTAATGTACGCCACGTCTTCTAGTCCTTCAAGTAGAACCAAAAACGGTGTAAAGAACATTTCGTTAAGCGACGGCTGCAAAACCTGATGGATTTTTGCCAGTTGACCTGTCGGGCGGAGCAAAACGTCTCCTGTTGCGCTCGCAATTGCGGTAGCAAGCTCTTCAAAACTAGTTTGACTGACTTTTGATTGAGAGCGAAGCTGACCTTTACGAACAACACGCATATCTTCAAACCCATCTCCTGATACAAAATATGGGCTGTGCGTGCAAACGATAATCTGCGAGTTGTGCTTGGCTAGTCCTTGCAAAATCTCGGATAAGTGCTGTGCCTGTGGAGGGTGTTGGAACAGCTCCGGCTCCTCGAACCCTAAAATCAATTTTGGGCTGCCTTCCTGATTGCTGTCAGCAAGTTCTTGAAGAAGTGCAAGTAAATAACAACGCTGCAATCCATGTCCAGAACGGGATAGATGTCCCTCAAATGCACCCTCACCAGCCATGATCTCAGCCATTGGCTCATCTAAACGTACAGCTCGTCCTTCGTCACATTTCCATTGCAGCTTCAACGTAGCATTAGGATTTGACCATTGAGCAAGCCGCACCTTCAGCGAGTTGGAAAGGTCATTAAGCAGGTGCTGATTGTTTTGCATCAGGGTTTGGTACTCAGCTTGTACTCTCGCTTGCAACTCTTGCACGCTGTCAGTAAAGTTAATTTTTGCGCTGACTGTTCGGCTAAGCAACTTGCCTAAAGCCGTATCTTTGCCTTCGGCCTGCTCCGTACTTGCGTCTTTTATTGCCGGAACAAAAACCCATTGGATGTATTTTGCCAGTCGGCTAACTCCTTTTGAAAAGCCATAAAACAGGTCAGCACTTGGTATTAGCTCACATGACGCATGATGTGCCTCTTCGTAGTCATGCAGGCTGTTAATCATAACTTGCTTAGTTCCTGCTATGGGCAACTCAGGACAGCTCGCATGCAGTTGATTGTAGAGAGCTTTAAGCTCTGAAACCGCAGTGTTGTTTCCAACAGCTTCAAAGAAAGGACGGAATGCAGCAAGTCCTTTTCTCTGTCCAAACTGTTGCACGGTTGCTTTGCCTGTTTTTGCGTCATGAGTGGCTTCTGCCGTTACCACTAACTCCCCTTGCCTAAAATAGTCTGCAAAGTCAACTTGTGCTTCATCACTTAAATCGTTAAAGGTAACAGTAATTCGAACGGGTTCTGTTGTGTTCCGTTTGTGAAAATCTTCTTCTTGTAAGCATGTAAGGTCAGTTGCTGAGTGGGCAGTTTCCCGAAAAAATATATTCAAGGCGCAGAGTACGGTTGATTTTCCTGCACCATTAGCACCCGCAAGACAAGTGTAGTCATTGAAAAAGATAGTTTCGTCTAAAAACGAGCGCAGGTTTTGAATGCGAACTGATTTAATCTTCATGAATAATTCCAGAGGAATGTAGTTTAGCCCAACCTTAGCAACCGTTAGATAGTTGTATTTGTAGGTCTAACTTGCAGAGAGGTTGGCAGTAGTTGATTATACCCTGCATTTCTGTGCTTCAGGGTGCAAAGGTTGGGCGGCGTGGCGGAGGGCATCTTGGGCGGCGGCGGGGAGGTCAAGAAAGACAAAGTGTTCGGCGGGGTAGAGGTAGTCTTCGCCGGATTCGTCGATGATGCGCAAGAAGCCAGTTTCGTTGGGCGCGGCGGGCAGGACAGGGTAGGCTTTGCGCAGTTTCAGGTCGGCGTTGGGGGAGCGACGGATGCACAGGGCAAATTGGGCGGCTAGGTCGGGGTGGCTCATGTTTCTTTGGCTGTGCTTGGGTGGTATTCGGCTAAGGCTTCGGCGGCGAGTGCGTCGAGTTTACCGTCGGCGGCATCAGCTTCTATTTGGGTGTCCCAGGCGTCGCTGTCGAACGCGGCAAACCACTGGCGGAATTGGGCGAGTTTGGCGGGGTCTAGGCGTGCGATAGTGCTTTCCAGTGTTTCAAGCGTAGTCATGGGTGTTGAGCAAGCCTCCTAATAACGCATGTTGTGTAGAACAGTATATTACTGCATCAAGCAGTAAATACCTGCGTAAAAGTACGACCGCGCCATACCCGCGCTATTAACGGGCCATTAGCGGAGGGTTATTTTGATGGGCTAGATCATGGGGTGGGGGTCTTCTTCGCCTTCTGTCCAGAAGCGTTCGGAGAGGTAGCGGTCGGCGCTGTCGCACAAGATGGTGACGATAACGCTGCCCTGGGGGGCGTTCTTCGCGACCTGCACGGCGCTGTGGACATTGCCGCCTGCCGAGATGCCGACCAGCAAGCCTTCTTCGCGGGCTAGGCGTTTGACCATCACGTAAGCGTCTTCTGTTCGGCATTCAACTTGTGCATCGGGGACGTGGGGGTCGTAAATGGGGGGCACGATAGCCGTGTCCAGGTGCTTGAGGCCCTCTAATCCGTTGAACGGGGAGTCGGGCTGCATGGCGATAAGCTGGACAGTGGGAACCACGCTTTTGAGGTAGCGGCCTACGCCCATCATGGTGCCGGTTGTGCCCAGGCCTGCTACGAAGTGTGTGATGCGATGGTCGGTCTGCTGCCAGATTTCCGGGCCGGTGGTTTGGTAGTGCGCCTGCCAGTTCGCGTCGTTGCCGTACTGGTCGGGATAGAAGTACAGGTCAGGGTCTTCGGCGTAGAGTTTTTTCACCATGCGAATGGCCCCGTCGGACTGTTCGGCGGGGTTGGTATACACAAGTTCGGCTCCGTAGGCGGCAAGTATCTTTTTGCGCTCCGGCGTGACATTGCGCGGGATGCAAATGCGGACGGGGTAGCCTCTGGCCGCGCCAATCATGGCATAGGCAATGCCGGTGTTGCCGCTGCTGGCATCTAGTATGATTTTGCCGGGAGTGAGTGTGCCGTTCTGCTCGCCGGTGAGGATCATGTTGAGGGCCGGGCGGTCTTTGACGGAGCCGCCGGGGTTGAAGAACTCCGCTTTGCCGTAAATCTCCACATGGGGCGTGTCTTTTTCAATGTTTCGCAGGCGGACAAGGGGCGTGTTTCCAACTAGGTCTTCCAGGCGATGGGCGGAGGGCGATGGCATGGGCGGGGTGTTCCTTGCGTTGTGTTACGTCCTGGTTATACCCATGCGGCGCGGGACGCAACGCCTGCTCCGTTTGTGTTCAGCGTAAAGCGGGCAAATGCAAGTATTAGTTTCTGCGCATAGCGCCGATGAGAATTGAGGAGACACACACCATGGCAACGACACCTTCCAACCCCGATCCGCACAAGATTGCGCCGGGCAACGCCGTTCCTCCGCCCGGTTCGCCGGGGGAGCAAGTGAGAAAAGCGCAGCAGCAGCGTCAATTGCTGGTGATTGGCACAGCGATTGCTTTGCTAATTTTAATTATTGCACTCGCCTCGCACCATAACAGCGAGCGGGACAATACGGCTAATAATTCGGCTCCTGTGGCATCTGGGCCTGTGGCTCCCGCAGCAGGCAATGCGGGTGCGTCGGGGACAGGCGCGGCGGGCAGCGCAGGCGGGTCGGGGGCAGGCGCAGGCGGTGGAGCCGTCGGGGCCGCGAATGGCGGCAGTGCAGGCGGCGCGTCCAGCACGGCTGGCGGCGGTGCGGGCGGCAGTAGTACGGGCAGCGGCGGTGCGGGCGCGGGCGGCGGGACGGGCACAGGCGGGGCCGCTTCCGGCGCGACCGGCGTAGGTAGCGGTGTCAGTGCGGCAGGCGGCGGAGGCGGCGTTGGCGCAGGCACGGCAGGTTCGTCGGCTGGCACAGGGGCGTCGTCGGCAGGCGCGGGCGGCGGGAGCGGCGCGCCGGGCGGCATGTCCAGCGGCGCTGGCTCTCCTGGGGCCGGTGCGGGCGCGGGCGTGGGCGGGAGCAGCGCGGGCGTCGGCAGCACGGGTGCAGGCGGCGGCGTGGGGGCCACCGGCGGCGCTGGCTCAGGCGGCACGGGCGCTTCCAGCGGAGCAGGCGGCAGTGCCGGGGGCGCGAGCAGCGGGTCGGGCGCAGGCGCTTCGGGCGCGGGCAGCGCTGGGGGCGCGGGCGGCGGCGGAGCCTCAGGCGGCGGTGGCGGGGCGGGCGGTGGCGGCGGAGGCTAGCCTCGCACTATAAACACCAGCCTTGCAATGCAGACAAAGGCCGGAGCATATCGCTCCGGCCTTTGCTTTGCCTGGCTTTTTGGGCTTTTGCTTTGCCTGGCTTTTTGGGTGTGAACGGCGAGGCTGAGGAGTTTTCGGGCTGCCCTGCGCGCATTGGGTACAATGGCTGGTATGAAAATCACTGTTTTAGGCTGCGGCACATCGCATGGCGTTCCCATGATTGGGTGCGGGTGCCCGGTCTGCACATCGCCTGACCCGCGCAACCGTCGCTATCGTCCTGCCATTCTGGTGACCGGCAGGAGCGGCGCGAGCGTGCTGGTAGACACGCCGCCGGAGATGCGCCTGGCGTTGATTGAGAACCATGTTTCACGCCTGGATGCTATTCTTTACACCCATTCCCACGCCGACCATATTTTTGGATTGGACGATGTGCGCACGTTTAACTATCGGAGTGGCCTGGCGATGCCGGTCTACGCCGAACCGAGCGTGCTGGACGATGTGCGCCGCATTTATGCGTATATCTTCAAGGCCACCCAGGCCGGTGGGGGCAAGCCGCAGGTGGACTTGCACACCGTGCAGCCCGGCGAGCGTCTCCGGGTGCACGATTTAGACATCCTCGCCCTGCGCGTCTGCCACGGCAGGCTGCCCATTTTGGCGTACAAGTTCGGCGCGAAGTTCGCGTATGTCACCGATGTCAGCGAGATACCCGCCGAAACCTGGCCCCATCTTCTTGATTTAGATGTGCTGATGCTGGATGCCGTCCGCCGCGAGCCGCATGAGACGCACTTCCATCTGGATGCTGCGCTGGACGTAATCGCCCAGCTTCGCCCCAAGCGCACTTTGCTCACCCACCTGTCCCACGACTACGACTACCAATTAACCAACGCATCCCTGCCCCCCGGCGTGGAGCTTGCCTACGACATGCAGACCATCAACGTGGCTGGCTAGAAGCTCTGGCGCGCGGGCAGCACGCCTGCCGTCTGCGCTTTCCCTTTGCTTTTTCTGTGCTTTGCAAGCCTGTACCAACGACGGAACAATTTGTTCCGTCGTTGATATGCCTAGGGAACGCCATAAGAACACGGTGGGAATGCCCAAGGAATACGGCGGCAGAGCAAGCGCCAAGCGTCACTTAAACGCGGTGATGTTCCAGGTCAGCACGACATAGCCATAGGTCTTGTGGGGGGAAGCGTTGGACAAATACGCCGAAGGGTTAATCTGAAGCTGGGGCGTGATATTGTACGTGAAGCCTGCGGTGGCGAAGTTGCCCCGCCCGCTTTGGTAGTCTAGCTGCAAAAGCGTGCGCGGCGTCACATGGTAGGCCGCGCCCAGAATGCTTTGGGTCTCGTGGTTGCTGACAATAGCTCCGCCGACACCCATCTGCTCCACGCCCACGCGAATAACGCCTGCCATCAAATAGGTATTGCCCTTCAAGTAGCCGCCTTCCAGGTAAGGCTGGGGCGCGGTGCCTTTGGTGGAATAGTTAGCAAAGCCCGCCGACAGCAGCACGTCCTTGCGCTGAACGATGCCGTATTCGGCATTGAAGATTTGCTCATCGGGAGAGAAGCCTTGAAAGACGGCCACTTCCAGGCGCGAGGTCAGCCCTAGCTCCAATTGCGCCTCGTAGCGGTTCGCAATAACGGGGTCTACCTGCTGAAAGCTGATTGACAAAGTACCCCTAGGCTGCACATCGGGCGTGACAATCTGGTTTAGCCCCTTGGTGGTGGCAAAAACAGGGGAACCAAGGCAGCAAAGAAAAAGCAGTGTGCTCCAAAGAACGGCGGCGTGTTTGCGCATGGGAAACTCCGTGTCAAAGGAAGCGGCTAGGCGGCGGCAATCATCGGCAGGGCGGGAAGCGTGGCGGCGAAATGGCAGGCCGAATTGTGGCCCTCTGGTGCGCCCTCAAAAGGAGCCAGCGGCGGCTCCTGCTGGGCGCAGATTTCCTGCGCAAACGGGCAGCGGGTGCGGAACCGGCAGCCGGACGGCAGATTGATGGGGGAAGGCACATCGCCCTCCACTTTTTGTGCCAGGGGCTTGACGCCGTCAATGCTCGGCACAGCCGACAGCAGGGCGCGCGTGTAGGGATGGCGGGGGTTGTCGTACAATTCGTCTGCGTCGGCAAGCTCGACGATCTTGCCCAGATACATGACCGCGACGCGGCGGCTGATCTGGCGCACCGCGCCCAGGTCGTGCGCGATAAACAGGAGCGAAACGCCGGTTTCCTTTTGCAAACGGGCAAACAAGTTGAGCACCTGCGCCCGAATGGAAACATCCAACGCCGAAACAGGCTCATCGGCAACAATCAGCTTGGGGCGCAGGGCCAGCGCGCGCGCAATTCCCACGCGCTGCCGCTGCCCGCCGGAAAACTCGTGCGGAAAGCGTGCGGCGGCGGTTTGGGGCAGCCCGACCTGCGACAGCAGGCGCGCGACCTCCGCGCGCGTCTCCGCGCGCGGCACGATGTTGTGGGTGCGCAGCGGCTCGGCAATGGTGTCGCCGACACTCATGCGCGGGTCCAGCGACGCGAAGGGGTCTTGAAAAACAATCTGCATCGCCCGCCGCGCCTGCCGCAAGGGTTCGGGGGCCAGGGCGATTACATCCCCGCCATCAAACACAACCGCCCCCGATGTCGGCTCTATGAGGCGCAGGATGCACCGCCCCAAGGTGGACTTGCCGCACCCGGACTCCCCGACCAGCCCCAGTGTTTCGCCCGCATCCAGGGTCAAATCAACGCCGTCCACGGCTTTTAACGGCTCAGTGACATGCGACAGCAGGCCGGTGCTGCGCGAGATAGGGAAGTGCTTAACCAGATTGGTGACTTGCAGAAGAGGCATAATGATAGGCTTTGCGGGTGTGGAATTGTGTGTGCGAGGGTGTGGAATTGTGTGCGCGAAGTGGGGTTTCAGCCTGCCGCGAGGGCGAGGGCATACACGCCGCGCGCGCCCGCCAGCTTCAGCATTGCGGCGCATTCGGACAGCGATGTCCCTGTGGTCATGACATCGTCAACAAGCAAAAACGTTTTGCCCGCCGCATCCTGGGGACGAGACACACGAAACGCGCCCTGCAAATTGCTGCGCCGCTTGATGGCAGACAGCCCGACCTGGGGGCGTGTCGCGCGGGCACGCAGGAGCAGGCTCGTCTCCAGCGGCAGGCCTAGCTCGCGGGCAACGACCCGGGCCAGACGCTCCGACTGGTTGTAGCCGCGCGTCCGCCGTCGGGCCGCGTGCATAGGCATAGGCAGCACGCCGTCAAACTTCAAGCCGTGCAGTGCGGCGGCTTGGGTGCGGGCCTGGGCAGCCAGCAAGCCGCCTAGCGGCTCAGCCAGGGCCGGGCAGTTTCTGTACTTGAAGCCATGCACGGCCTCGCGCAGCACACCCTGGTACGCGCCTAGCGCGCGGGCACGGTCAAACGCGGGCGGGTGCTGCTGGCAATTGGCGCACACCTTGCCTGGTTCCAGGGCATGCCCGCAATGCAGGCACAGCGGCTCGGCGATTGGCAC
>JAABUQ010008632.1_pt1 | contig 14189 bp, 11 predicted proteins | sample 5560001 | NCBI WGS metagenome assembly JAABUQ01 (sample SAMN10711888, study PRJNA513371) | rock metagenome | isolation source: Antarctica rocks | place: Antarctica: Victoria Land, Finger Mt nord | collected 2015-12-18
TCGAAGACGGAGCTGGCCAGGATGTCCGCGGCTTCGATGGTCACCAGGTCGGATCGCTCCAGGGTCTCGCGCCGGTCGTAGAGCCGGGCGGCCTGGCGCATGCGCGCCCGGTCGATCGCGTTGCGGACGCTGCGCCCGTACGCGAACCGCGGGCGTACCAGCCGGCGCTCGACGTACTGGCGAAACGCTGTTTCGGCGTCGGGCGTGAGCTCGTAGGCCTGCTGCTCGAGCATCAAGGCGCCGATCGCCATCAGCTCGTCGACGTCGAAGTCGGGGAAGTGGATGTGGTGGGCCACGCGTGAGCCCATGCCGGGATTTGAGCGGTAGAAGGTCTCCATGCGATCGCGGTAGCCCGCGAGCACGACCACGAGGTCCTCGCGCTCGGACTCCATGACCTGCAGGAGGATCTCGATCGCCTCCTGGCCGTAGTCCCGCTCGTTCTCCGGTCGGTAGAGGTAGTACGCCTCGTCGATGAACAGCACGCCGCCGCGGGCCCGCTTGAGCACCTCGCGCGTCTTGGGCGCGGTGTGACCGACGTACTGGCCGACGAGGTCGTCGCGGGTCACCGAGACGACCATCGGCTTCTCGATGTAGCCGAGGCGATGCAGGATCTCGGCGATGCGCAGGGCCACGGTCGTCTTTCCCGTGCCGGGGTTGCCGGTGAAGCTCATGTGCAGCGAGGGGCGCGAGGAGACCAGCCCGGCCTCGTGACGCAGGCGGTCGATGACCAGCAGCGCCGCGATCTCGCGGATGCGCGTCTTCACGGGCGCCAGCGCCACGAGCTCGTCGTCGAGCTGTGCGAGCACCGCTTCGATGTCGTCTGGGGGTGTGATCGGCTCCTGCTGATCGCCGACGGGCGCCTGCGTGGCGCTCACGGGGCGGGCCTCGAGCCGTCGCCTGCCGGGGCGCCGTTGGTGGTCGCCGTGGCGCTTGCGCCGTAGCGCATCCCGATGGGCGCGTCGGTGGCGTACGCGTGCAGCGTGTAGCGGATCTGGCGGTCGGCCTTCTCCTGGCGCTCGAGCCGGAAGCCGGGCTCGAGCTCAGGCCGACCCACGATGAACGCCAGCGCCGTGGTCTGGCGACCCAGCGAGCGGTCATAGCAGACCACCTTCACGTACTCGTGTGGACAGGCCTCGCGGGCGGTGCGCACCTCACGCAACGGGACGTCGACCTCGTCCTCGCCGAGGTCGAACATCGGCTGGCCCCACATATCCCACAGCGAGTTGCGTGGGTGCGGGTCGTCGGTGTGCTCGACCATGATCGCCCAGCCGTTGCGCAGGGCGTAGCGCAGCTGGGCCTCGAGCTGCTCGTCGGTGAAGTCGGGCAGGTAGGAGAACGTCCCCTGGGTGATTCGCATCTGCGCGCTCCTAGCTGGCCGTCGGCGTGACGAGCACGTCGGCCGTGTCGGTGGAGGTGTAGTCGAAGGTGATGTCCTTCCAGACCTCGAGCGCCGCGTCGAGCTCCGGGCAGCCCTTGGCGGCCTTGGCCAGGATGTCTGGGCCCTCGCTGTAGAAGTCCTGGCCCTCGTTGCGCGCCTGGATGATCGCCTCGACGGCGACGCGATTGGCCGTGGCGCCGGCGGCGACTCCCATGGGATGGCCGATCGTCCCGCCACCGAACTGCAGGACCACGTCCTCGCCGAGGTAGTGCAGCAGCTGGTACATCTGGCCGGCGTGGATGCCGCCCGAGGCGACGGGCATGACCGCGGGCATCGAGCCCCAGTCCTGATCGAAGTAGATCCCGGTCTCGGGGTTGGCCACGTTGTAGCGCTGGCGCAGTACGTCGTAGTAGCCGCGAACCATGTTCGGATCGCCCTCGAGCTTGCCCACCACGGTGCCGGCGTGGATGTGGTCGACCCCCAGCAGCCGGCACCACTTGGCGATGACGCGGAAGGACACGCCGTGAGTCTTCTGCCGGGTATAGGTGCCGTGGCCGGCGCGATGGAGGTGCAGCAGCATTCCGTTCGCACGCGACCACTTGGACATCGAGGTCATCGCCGTATAGCCGATCGTCAGGTCCATCATGATGATCGGCGAGCCGATCTCCTTGGCGAACTCCGCGCGCTCGTACATCTCCTCCATCGTGCCGGCGGTGACGTTCATGTAGTGGCCCTTGACCTCGCCGGTCAGGCCGACCGCGCGGCTGACGGCCTCCTGTGAGTACAGGAAGCGGTCGCGCCAGCGCATGAAGGGCTGGGAGTTGATGTTCTCGTCGTCCTTGGTGAAGTCCAGGCCGCCGCGCAGCGCCTCGTAGACCACGCGCCCGTAGTTCTTGGCCGACAGCCCCAGCTTGGGCTTGGTCGTGGCGCCGATCAGCGGCCGCCCGAACTTGTCCAGGTACTCGCGCTCCATGACGATTCCATGGGGCGGTCCCTGGAAGGTCTTCACGTAGTGCAGCGGGATACGCATGTCCTCCAGGCGCAGCGCCTTGAGCGCCTTGAAGCCGAAGACGTTGCCGATGATCGACGAGGTCAGGTTGGCGATCGAGCCCTCCTCGAAGAGGTCGATGTCATAGGCGATCCGGGCGATGTACTGGCCCGGCGTGCCCTGGACCTCGTCCACCTGGTAGGCCTTGGCCTGATAGTGCTCGTAGGAAGTCAGGCGATCGGTCCACACGACCGTCCAGGTCGCCGTCGAGGACTCGCCGGCGACCGCCGCCGCGGCCTCGATGGCGTCGACGCCCTCCTGCGGGGTGATGCGAAAGGCGCACAGGATGTCCGTGTCCTTGGGCTCGTAGTCGGGGTTCCAGAAGCCCATCTCCGCGTAGGGCGTGACGCCGGAGGTCCAGCGGTCCTTCTTGCCGTTTTCGCTGCCGGAGGGGGGAGTCATATGGCCCTTTCGTTGCGGTCCTGTACTCGATGGACCAGGGCACCGTACCGCCGTAAATACCTAGACTACAAGCAAAGATTAGGCAAAATACATAGTGAGAACACTATGAGTAGCACTCGAGGCTGACCCCCGGGGCGATGATGTCTGAAGGTCGGTCCGCGTGGGCGGTCGCGACAGGCGGCGCGAGGGCCACCACGGCTACGCCATCTTCGACGCCCATCACACGCGGGACCCCCGATCACCGGCCCAGCCGGGCAGCTGTGTACCGGTGCCGCTCAGCAGTGCGTCATGCGCTCTTCGCTGCCGCGCGGCGCGCGCCCTTGGCCCGTGAGGGGGGCGTGAGCTCGGCCACACCGTCGCGCAACCATCCGATCAGCCGCTGCAGGTCGGGCATCTGATCGCGATCGGCGACGATGCCGAAGTCGAGGTTGCCCAGATAGCTCATCACGGTGATGTTCAGCCCCATGCCATCCGTGATGACCGAGACCGGATAGTTGGCCACCAACCGAGCGCCGGCGCAGTAAAGCGGAATCTGCGGTCCGGGCACGTTGGAGATGACCAGGTTCCACGTGGGGTGTGCGGCGCCGCTGGAGGAGAGGCGGAAGGTCAGCTGCGCCGCGCGCGCGAACACGGCGGGGGGAATGAAGTGATTGGCGTCCTGGAGGAGCGTGGCGGGCAGGGCCCGGTGGCGATCCTTCATCTCACTCAGCGCCTCGTGGGTGCGGCTCAGGCGCTCGACGGGATCGGCCACGTTGGTGAACAGCGGGGCGCTCATCAGCAGGATGCGGTTGCCGTAGGTGCCGATCTCGTCGCCGCCGCGCACCGAGACGGGTACCTGGGCCACGAGAGGCTCGTCGGGGAGCTCGTCGTGCTCGAGCAGCCAGCGGCGCACCGCGCTGGCGCAGACGGACACGATCGCGTCGTTGACCGTGCAGCCGTGGTGATTCTTGATCGCCTTGACCTCGTCGAGGGAAAGCTGACCGAAGGCGAAGCGCCGGTGGGGTGAGATGCGCGCGCTGAAGGAGGTGCGTGGCGCGGTGTAACGGTTGGAGCCGCGCGCGACCGAAGGCGCGCCCAGGAGGCTGCCGGCCCGCGAGGCCAGGTCACCCACCAGGCGCGCGCCGGGAAGCGTGCCGAACGGGGTGTCCTGCAGGTTGGGAACTGCCCGGGGCAGCGCCCGAAGCATCCGCAGCGGGTAGCGGGGTATGCCCATCACGCCGCGTGCCAGCAGCTCCGCCGTGCCCGGCATCTGGTCGGTCCCCCCCTTCCAGGGACGTTCGTCTGGCAGCTTGGGGCCGTCCGGTCCCAGGTCGAGCAGCAGACCCATGATCTCCGCGCCCGACAAGCCGTCGATGAGCGCGTGGTGGATCTTGGTCAGCATGGCGACATGGCCGCCAGCGAGTCCGTGGATCACGTAGAGCTCCCACAGGGGACGGCCTCGATCGAGCGGGCGCGAGGTGATGCGCGCCACCTGCTCGGCGAGCTGGGCATCGGACCCGGGGGCGGGGAGGGCCATCTCCCGCACGTGGAAGTCGAGGTCGAAATCCGGGTCGTCGGCCCAGAAGGGGTAGTCGAGTCCCAGGGGGACCTCCGCCAGGCGCCAGCGCAGAGGGGGGAGCAACGGCAGGCGATTAATGATCAGCGCCTTGATGTCGCCGGCATCGATGGTCCCGGAGGGCACGGTCGACGGGTCGAGGACGGCCACGCCCGCCACGTGCCCGCTCTGGCGGGAGTTCTCGAGGGCCAGGAACTGCGTGTCTAGGCTGGTGAGCTGGCGCACTTTCTTACCCGCGAGCGATCCTTTCACAGTTGGGGGACACGGGAGCCGCCCGGCCGGCTGGGTCGTGACCGCCGGGCGGACCTGCGCTCGAGGCTGCTTGTACAGGCGCTTTCATCCTGCCATGCTGGTGGAACAGATATCGGGATTGGCGGCTACCCGAAGGCGGGGCTCGCTCAGACCGGAGGGGGAGAGGCGCACATGGGAAGCCCTGACGCATGCCGAGGCGCTTCTGCGTCGCCAGAGACTGACGGGACGACGGAGCCGCCCGCCGGTCCCTCGCGTCGGCAGCGGCCGTTCTGGAGCGAGGCGCTCGAGCCCTACAGTCAGCCGCACCTGGGTCGCAGCATCCTCGGCCTGGTCACCTCGGTCGTGCCCTATGTGGCCCTGAGCGCGGCGATGTACATGTCGCTGACCGTGTCCTACTGGGTGGTGCTCGCCCTGGCGATCCCGGCGGCCGGCTTCTTGCTGAGGACCTACATCCTCTTTCACGACTGCTCGCACGGCTCGTATCTGCCCTCCAAGCGCGCCAACGGCATCCTGGGGGTCGCCCTGGGCTTGGTCGTCTATGCGCCGTTTGCCAACTGGCGCCACAACCATGCGGTGCACCACGCCACGGCGGGCGACCTGGACCGGCGCGGAGTCGGAGACGTGCCCACGCTGACCGTGGCGGAGTACATGGCCAAGAGCTGGCGAGGGCGGCTGGGCTATCGCCTGTTTCGCAACCCGCTGGTCATGTTCGGCCTCGGTCCCATATTCGCGCTGGTCATCCTTCCCCGCATCGTGCCGCGCTCGGCGCGTCCGCGCCTGCGCCGAAGCGTGATCGCGACGAACCTCGCGCTGGCGGTCCTAGTCGGGACGCTGTGCCTGCTGCTGGGTTGGCGCGAGTACCTGCTCGTGCAGACGCCCACCGTCGTGCTCGCGGGTTCGGCGGGGGTGTGGCTGTTCTACGTTCAGCACCAGTTCGAGGACACCTACTGGCAGAGCAGCGAGGACTGGAGCTACGCCGACGCCGCCCTTCGGGGCAGCTCCCACCTCAAGCTGCCGCGCGTGCTTCAGTTCTTCTCGGGCAACATCGGGCTGCACCACATCCATCACCTGAGCGCGCGCATCCCCAACTACAACCTGCAGCGGGCGCACGACGAGAACCCGATCTTCCACGGGGTGCCGACCATCTCGCTGTGGGACGGCCTGCGCGCCGTTCGGCTGAAGCTATGGGATGAGCGCCGCCGCCGGCTGGTGACGTTCCCCGAGGCACGCGCCGGCGAGCGCGAGGCCCACGCCGGTGGGTTGGTGCTCGATCAGGCTCACTAGGTAAGAATCGTGGGGGGCTCCAAGCACACTCGGATTCCCCTGCTGGAGCAGCTTCGCGGCGACCGCCTGGGACTCGGGCGAGCCGTGCAGTCGCGCCGTTCGGCCGAGCTCGGTCCGCGCACCCGCACCGCCGACAGGGTGGTCAAGTCGATCTGTCCCTACTGCGCGGTGGGGTGCGCCCAGCGGGTGTACGTCAAGGACGAGAAGGTGATCCAGATCGAGGGCGACCCCGACTCGCCCATCTCGCGCGGTCGTCTGTGTCCCAAGGGCTCAGCGTCGCTTGCGCTCGTCACCCACCCCCGTCGCGAGCAAAAGGTGAAGTACCGCCGGCCCTACGGCAACGAGTGGGAGGAGCTCGAGCTCGACCAGGCGATGGACATGATCGTCGACCGGATGCTCAAGACCCGTGGGGAGACCTGGGAGGAGCACGTCGAGGGCGAGCCTCAGACCAAGCTCAACCGGACGTTGGGATTCGCGCACCTCGGAGGCGCCACGCTGGACAACGAGGAGAACTACCTGATCAAGAAGTTCTTCTCGGCCATGGGTGCGGTCTCCATCGAAAACCAGGCACGCATATGACACTCCTCCACCGTCCCCAGTCTGGGGACGTCGTTCGGTCGGGGCGGCGCCACCACGTTTCTTCAGGACCTCGCGAACAGCGACTACATCGTCGACATCGGCTCGAACATGGCCGAGAACCACCCTGTCGGCTTTCAGTGGGTCATGGAGGCCAAGCTGCGGGGGGCCAAGCTCGTTCACGTCGATCCGCGCTTCACCCGCACCAGCGCGGTGTCCGATCTGCACGTTCCCATCCGGGCCGGATCTGACATCGCCTTCTTGGGCGCGATCGTCAACTACATCCTCGAGAACGGCCGCGAGTTCCGTGAATACGTGGTTCCCTACACCAACGCGTCGACCATTCTCTCGGAGGACTTCCGTGACACGGAGGACCTCGACGGCCTGTTCTCCGGTTGGGACGCCGAGGGACACCGCTATGACCCCAGCACGTGGATGTACGAGGGCATGGAGGTGTCCTCGGCCGCCGCTCAGCGACCCCAGGGAGGCGCACGGGACGAGAGCTCCGGCGGAGAGAGCTCTCACGGCGCCCACGGGGCCGACTTCAAGGAGGGCCAGGCTCCGCGCGTGGACGAAACGCTGGAGCACCCACGCTGCGTCTTTCAGGTGCTCAAGCGCCATTATGAGCGCTACACGCCCGAGATGGTGGAGCAGACCTGCGGCATCCCACGCGAGACCTTCCTGGAGGTTGCGCAGGGGTTGTGTGACAACTCCGGCCGCGAGCGCACCTCGTCCTTCGTCTACGCGGTGGGCTGGACCCAGCACACCGTCGGGGTGCAGTACATCCGCACGGCGGCCATCATCCAGCTGTTGCTGGGGAACATGGGCCGTCCGGGGGGCGGCATCATGGCGCTGCGTGGCCACGCCTCCATCCAGGGGTCGACCGATGTCCCCACCCTCTACAACATCCTGCCGGGCTACCTGCCGATGCCCGAGGCCCACGGCCACGAGACCCTTGACGAGTACGTGCAGTCAAGCGCGCCGCCCACGGGCTTCTGGGGCAATATGCGCGCCTACACCGTCTCCTTCCTCAAAGCGTGGTGGGGTGACGCGGCGACGGCCGAGAACGACTACTGCTTCGGTCACCTGCCACGGATAACTGGCGACCATTCCTACTACCAGACGGCGATGGGCATGGTCGACGGAAGCGTCAAGGGCTTCTTCGTCATGGGCCAGAACCCCGCGGTGGGTGCCGCCAACGGCGGGCTGCAGCGCCAGGCCCTGGCCAACCTCGATTGGCTTGTCGTGCGCGACCTGGTGGAGACCGAGAGTGCCTCGTTCTGGTACGACGCACCGGAGATCGAGACCGGGCAGTGGCGCTCACAGGACATCGCCACCGAGGTGTTCTTCCTGCCCGCCGCCTCCCACGTGGAGAAGAAGGGCTCATTCACCAATACCCAGCGCCTGCTGCAGTGGCGTGAGCAGGCCCTCGAGCCGCCGCGGGACTGCCGCTCGGAGCTGTGGTTCATGTATCACCTGGGACGCCGGGTGCGCGAGCAACTGGCCGGCTCCGTCCAGCGTCGCGACCGTCCGATCCTCGACCTGACCTGGGACTACCCCACCGAGGGCGCCCACGACGACCCCGACGGCGAGGCTGTGCTGCGCGAGATCTCCGGGTGGGATGCGCACGGCGATGCACTCGGTGGCTACCTCGACCTCAAGGACGACGGCTCCACGGCATCGGGTTGCTGGATTTACTGCGGCGTGTACGCCGACGAGGTCAACCAGGCCAACCGGCGCAAGCCCGGCGCCCAGCAGAGCTGGGTGGCCCCCGAGTGGGGTTGGGCTTGGCCCCTGAACCGCCGCACCCTCTACAACCGGGCCTCGGCCGACCCGGACGGAAACCCCTGGTCAGAGCGCAAGCGCTACGTCTGGTGGGATGAGGGGCAGGGCGAGTGGGTCGGTGAGGACGTTCCCGACTTCGCCAAGAAGATGCGTCCGGACTACGTGCCCCCGGAGGGTGCGCGCGCCCAGGACGCGCTCAGGGGTACCGACCCGTTCGTCATGCAGGCCGACGGCAAGGGCTGGCTGTACGTGCCCACCGGGCTGGTCGACGGACCGCTGCCCACCCACTACGAGCCGCACGAGTCCCCCTACCCCAACCCCCTGTACGCCCAGCACGCCAATCCCGCCCGCGAGACCTTTCGCCGCCCCGACAACCCGTACAACCCGGCTCACGGTGAGCCCGGGGTGGGCGTCTTCCCCTACGCCATGACCACCTACCGGCTCACCGAGCACCACACGGCGGGGGGCATGAGCCGCACACTGCCCTACCTGGCCGAGCTGCAGCCGGAGATGTTCTGCGAGGTCTCGCCCGAGCTGGCCGAGGAGCGAGGGCTCGAGCACGGCGGCTGGGCCACCGTCATCACGCTGCGCTCGGCCATCGAGGCGCGGGTTATGGTCACCGACCGGATCGCGCCGCTGACCATCCAGGGTCAGGCGGCCCACGTGGTGGGCCTGCCCTACCACTGGGGCAGCCGCGGCTACGCGACCGGCGACTCGGCCAACGACCTCGTTTCGCTGGTGCTCGATCCCAATGTGCATATCGGGGAGTACAAGGCCCTGACGTGCGACATCCGTCCGGGGCGCCGTCCCCGCGGCCCGGCCCTGCTCGAGCTGCTCGCCGACTACCGTGGGCGGGTCTCGGAGGCGCTTTCGCGGTGAGCAGCTACGACCTGGAGACGGCGGCCTGGCCGGGGACCTACGACGGTGCGGCCCAGCCCCGCAAGGGCTTCTTCACCGATACCTCGGTGTGCATCGGCTGCAAGGCGTGTGAGGTGGCCTGCAAGGAGTGGAATCGGGTACCGGAGGACGGACTGACGTTCACCGGACATTCCTATGACAACACGGGCGCGCTGGGTGCCGACACCTGGCGACACGTCGCCTTCATCGAGCAGCGCCTGCCGGTCGGCCTGGGAGAGGAGCCGCCTCGATCGCTGGCGGCCACGGCGGCCGTGGGAGCCCTGGCCGAGCAATCGGACCTTCCGACTCAGCTCGATGGTGGCCTGCGCTGGCTGATGTCCTCTGACGTGTGCAAGCACTGCACCTCGGCGGCGTGCTTGGAGGTGTGTCCCACAGGAGCGTTGTTTCGCACGGAGTTCGGCACCGTCGTCGTCCAGCAGGAAGTGTGCAACGGCTGCGGGTACTGCGTGTCGGCCTGCCCCTTCGGCGTGCTCGACCGGCGCAAGGAGGACGGGCGTGTGTGGAAGTGCACCCTCTGCTACGACCGCCTCAAGGACGACATGGAGCCGGCCTGCGCCAAGGCGTGCCCCACGGACTCCATCCAGTTCGGCGAGCTTGACGAGCTGCGCGACCGTGCCCGTGATCGCGTGAGCACGCTGCAGGCGGCGGGCCTAAAGGACGCCCATCTCTACCTGGGCGACGAGGACGACGGGGTCGGGGGCGCGGGCGCCTTCTTCCTGTTGCTCGACGACCCCGAGGTCTACGGGCTGCCGCCCGACCCGGTCAGCACCACGCGTGACCTGCGGTCCATGTGGCGCGCGGCGGCGACCGCCGGCGCCGTCCTGGCCGCCGCAGTCGCGCTGGCCTCGGCCGGGGGACGGCGGTGAGCACGGGACCGGCTCGACCCGGTCCCAGCACCGACGCCGCGGCGCCCAACGCCGTTCGGGGCGGGCAGCAGTTCGTGCGCGGCCCCGCGGGCGTCCGCCGTCATGGTCGACGTGGAGCGACGCGGACACTGCTCGAGCCCGTCGAGCCGCAGTCCTACTACGGCCGCCCGATCCTCAAGGAGACGGTGTGGTCGGCGGACATCCCCGCTTACCTGTTCGTCGGAGGGCTGGCCGGTGCCTCGGCTTCCCTGGCCGCAGCCAGCGAGCTGCGCGGCAACTCAGAGCTAGCCCGCCGGGCCTGGTGGGTGGCTCTGGGGGGTCTATCGGTAAGCCCGGTACTGCTCATCAGAGACCTGGGCCGGCCCGCACGCTTCTTGTACATGCTGCGGGTCTTCAAGGTCACGTCGCCGATGAGCGTGGGCACCTGGATCCTCAGCGCCATCAGTGCCGGGGTCTCGCTGGCCACGGCGCGTGCCACCTTCGGGTGGTTTCCCCGCTTGGGGGCAGCGGGCGCGGGGGCCGCTGGCCTGCTCGGGCCGTTGCTGGCCACCTACACGGCGGTGCTCATCGCTGATACCGCGGTGCCGGTATGGCACGAGGCCTACCGCGAGCTTCCCTTCGTGTTCGCCGGCTCGGCGGCGGCCAGCGCGGGCGCCGCCGCGGCCGCGCTCACGCCTTCGGCGCACGCGGGGCCCGCTCATCGCCTGGCGGTGGCCGGCGCCCTGCTGGAGATGGCCGCCGTCGAGTACATGGAGCACCAGCTGGGCGACCTGGGGGAGCCCTACAAGCGCGGCACGCCCAAGCGCATGGCGCGCGCGGCCAAGAACCTGACCCTGAGCGGCGCGGCCATCCTGGCGGTGGGGGGCCGTCGCGGACGCTGGGTCGCCGGTGTGGGGGCGGGGCTCGTGCTCGCGGGAGCCGCGGCGCAGCGCTTTGCCATCTTCGAGGCCGGGAAGCTGTCCGCGCTCGACCCCAAGTACACGGTCGGACCGCAGCGGCGTAGAGTCGCGACCTCCGCGGGTGCCCGATCTTGACCGCGGCGTTTTAGAAAGGAGAGACATGGCCCAGCGACACCCCTCTCGAGCACAGGCTCAGCCGGGGCCCAAGCCGGGACGCTCCGGGGCGAACTCGGGCGTGGCCAGGATCGCCTGGTATGCCGGTTTGGGTGCGATGGCGGCCTTCGAGCTCGTCGAATGGCCGCTGGCCCTGCTCATCGGGGTCACCCACGCGATCGAGACCCGTAGCCACGATCAGATCGTCGAGGAGCTCGCGAGCGGCGTGGACGCGGGCGCCTGAGCGCGGCGTCGCGACAAGCGGCCGGACCGCCCGCCATCATTCGCCGTTCGTGCGCAAGGCCTATGCGTTTCTCTGGCGTGACCGTCGCTTCGCTGCGTTCATGGCCGCGTCGTTGGCTGCACGCACGGGGTTTGCCATGGTGCCCCTCGCCCTGGTGCTCTTCCTGCGCTCCTCAACGGGATCGATCGCCGCCGCCGGCGCTGCGCTGGGTGCCTTCGGCCTCACCGGCGCGCTGCACCCGGTCCGCGGCCGCCTGATCGATCGTTACGGCCGCCTGCCTCTCGCGGGTTTCGGGATCGGTTTTGGTGTCGCCCTCGGCGCTCTGGTCGTCGTCGGGCTCAGCGGAGGTTCGGTGCCGCTCGTCCTCGGCGTGGCCGCCCTCGCGGGTCTTTTCATTCCTCCCCTGGGGCCCTTCGGGCGCGCCATCTTGAGCCTGTGGCTGCGCGAGGACGGCACCCGCCTGCAGCGGGCCTACGCAGCTGACGCTGCGCTGGAGGAATCCACCCTGGTGCTTGGGCCCGTGGCCGTCGCTGTCCTCGTAGCCGTCTCCTCGCCGGCGGCCGCGGTCGCCGTGGCGGCGATCGCGACCGTCCTGGGCTCACTGGGCACCGCGAGCTCGGCGCTCGCGCGCGGCGCCGCGGCCCGGGGGTGGCACCAGGGCCGGGAGGAGCCCGCGAGCGGTGAGACCGTGAGCCGGCGCCTGAGCCGGCGTCTGGTGCCGATTCTGGTGGTCATGGGCGGGGTGACCCTCGCCATGGGTTGTGTGGACGTGGCCGTGCCCGTCTTCGCCCAGGCCCACGGCTCCCCGGCCGACGCGGGGCTGCTGCTGGGCCTGCTGGCCGCCGGCAGCGCGCTCGGCGGACTGCTCTACGGCGCCAGGCCGCACCGCGCCGCGCTGGAGCGGCGCTTCGCGGCGCTCACCGGGGTGCTCGCTCTGTGCGCTACCCCCGCCATCTTCGCCGGATCGATCTTGGTCCTGGCTCCCATGCTCATCCTGCTGGGAGCGGCCCTGGGCCCCCTCTTCATCGTTCTCTACGCCCTGGTAGATCGCGACACGCGCGCGGGCCAGCGCACGCGCGCGTTTTCCTGGGTGGTGTCGGTGACCAACGGCGGCGCCGCCGCTGGGGCCGCGGGAGCGGGCGCCCTGATGGCCTCGCAGGGCACCCGGGCGGGCTTCGTGTTGTCGTGGCTGGCGGCCCTGGTTGGGGCCCTGGCCGCCGTGGTCATGCTTGTCCGCCTGCGCGACACTTCGCCGAGGACTGACGGATCCGACAGCGCCGTGGTGCGGTCGGCCCGCGCTCCGCTAGGACCCTGAGGCCACACCGAAGTCCTGGGTGACGGTGGCGCCCGTCAGGCCGGCTGACAGGACGCCGGGTACCGACGGCTCGACCGAGATTCCGCTGTAGACGTAATTGGGGTCCAGGATGTTCGCCAGGTGCTCTGGGGAGGCGATCCACCCGGCCACGATCTCCGCGGCAGTTGCCTTGACGCCCGTGCCCCAGGCGATGTTCTCACCGACCTCGAAGCTGGTGACCCCGGCTGGGATGAAGCCCGCGTCACGGATGCGGCTGAAGGCCGTGTCACCCGCCGGTCCCTGGTGGCTGAAGTAGTCGTGGGCGATCATGTCCTGGCCGTGTCGCAGGGCGGCCTGGGCGAGCTGGGGCTGATCCGCCAGCGCGCCCAGCCCTCTGGCGGCACGCTCACGGTTGACCAGGCACAGGGTCGCGGCGTTCACGGCCGGGAGGTTGGCCTCGACGGGGACCAGGTCGATGCCCGTGCACGTGGCAGCCGGGGCGGGGGTGGGAGTGCTGGCCACCGGAGTGGGGGTCGGGTGGGCCGGGGTCGGCCGGACCGGGTGCCGGTGTCCCCGGCGCCCGTGGCGATGGCGCCGGTGGGCACGTGACCCGCAGGCGTGGGCCGGTCGCGCGCGGCGTCCAGTTCGTTGCCCGCGGCGCACGCCCGCGAGGGCGGTGCAGACGTGGCCCTGGCCGCGCGCGTCCGCCGATCGGGCGGCGACGCCAACCGCCCGGGCCGGCGGGCGCATCGTCCGTCCCTCCGCGCTGTGCAGCGGGGTGACGAGGATCGCGACGAGCAGGAGGGCGACGGTGAACAGTGGGCGGCGGAGGGGCATGCCGGGACGCCATCGTCGGGACGGCCTGCCGTCTTGATCGCCGACGCCGCGTCTGGCCGTAATAGCGACCGCTTCGGCGCTTGTACGACGCGGCACGAGGGCCGCTAAAGCCCGTGCGAAGCGGTGGGTCGCCGTCTAAAGCCGGCCGCTCCTTAGGGCACGCGCAGGCGCTGGAGCACTCGCGAGGTGGTCAAGCCCGGCTGCGGGCCGCCCTCCATGGCCCACACCAGCGGCCCGTCCGCGACCACGCCCAGTCCGTGGCGGGGCGTGGGCAGGGAGCCCAGCTGACGCCAGCGGCCGGTCGTCGGGTCAAGCGCGTCGACCTGTGCGATGGTGCCGGCGGGACCCTCGCCGCCCACCGCGACCACCCGCCCGCCGGCCTCTACGGCCTGGAAGCCGGCACGCGCCACCGGCATGGACGCCACGCGCTGCCACGCAGCGCCGCCCGGGCGGTAGCGCTCGACATCGGTGAAGTTGCCCTGTCCCAGGGCACGTCCACCGAGCACGTAGAAGGCACCGCCGGCCGCGGTCGCGGCGACGTGCTCGCGGGCGTGGTGAAGCGACGGCCCCAGCGACCACCGGCCCGAGTCGAAGTCGAACACGGCAAGGCTGGCGAGGGTGGGGTTGGAGTCGTTGCGCCCGCCCGCGACGTAGAGGCGGTGGTCGATCACCGCCGCGCCCGCGGCGCCCCCGGCCCC
>JAABUQ010008633.1_pt1 | contig 14188 bp, 15 predicted proteins | sample 5560001 | NCBI WGS metagenome assembly JAABUQ01 (sample SAMN10711888, study PRJNA513371) | rock metagenome | isolation source: Antarctica rocks | place: Antarctica: Victoria Land, Finger Mt nord | collected 2015-12-18
GTTTCCAGACTTGTTCGAGTTCATTGTCGAACACATGCCTGACTTACCCCTACCTAGAAGTGCTAAACCATCTCCGCACTCTCAAAGGCCTCACTTGCATACTGTCCCGGCTTAAATTGGTAGCCGGTTTTGACGACATGGAGTATTCCGGAACCGTCTAGCACGTCGCATATTCCGACGAACTTCTACATGGTCTTTCACCCAATCAACAGCATGAGTCTGTACGTTTAGATAGGTGTGTGCTTGTGACTTGACGGTAAACGCTTCACGCTTACTGCCGGGATCAACGCCGACAGCTATTGGTTGAGTATGACTATTACTTGGTTCTTGATTCAGTCGTATACAAAATACTCCTTTTTTCCAGAATGGCGTAGCTTTTCCTGATTTCACCCAACGTTTAGCCCTACTACTAATAGTGGGCATGAGAGGGTGATTGTTCCGATCAACTACTGGCACAAACATTTACAATAAGTCCTATTGCTAGGTATATATTTCCCTTCGCCACTTTCCGCCACAGAGGTATAAAATTAGGGAGGCGTTCTCTACGTGTTTTGGACTACCACGTCCAGGCGATTCAGTTTACGTTTTCCGTGTAGGCTAGACACTGGCTTTTAGTCTTGAATTAAGAAGTTGGTGAATTTTCCTCTTTCAAGCCCTCGAATTCTATTCGGGGGTCAGTGACGCTACCATCTCTAATGGTTCTAATGGCTCATCTGCCTCATCCTAAAGCTACTCTTTAGTATTCTGAAGGTAATTGGTTTAGTGCGATGCCTTCATTTCTGAGTATGATTTGGAGCGGTGGCTCTTCACACGCAAGATCTTGATTCAGAAGGGAGCTGACTTTACGCCACTCAATCTCTCTGTAATGTTCGCCACTTTGCTGCTTGCCTATCTATTTCCTTGATAAACCCATCTTTCCCATCCATATAGCGGTCTCGGTTGTGCGAATACTTCCCTGCCAACTCACGCTTCAGCTCACTGTATTTCTGTGCGTCTTCAGGATGAGCAATCAGATAATCTCGAAATGTCAGATGACGCTCCACCTCCAGTGAGTTAACCTCAAAGGTATGAATGTGATGCGTTCTGTTCCCTACTTCGTTGTCCTTAAGAAAGAAACGCCGACTAGGTATACCGTATTCACCCATCGCCTCATAGCCTAGAACTTCCATTACCGCACTCTGCTCATCGACCCTCGTAATGTCTTTGACTTCAACCAATAGGTCAATGATGGGCTTTGCATAAATGTTTGGAATCGCTGTGCTGCCAATATGATGAATAGCAACTACATTTGCACCCAGCGCACACGCCACTTGCTTTGATTCATTCTCGAATGCAGTCCGCCATTTGGGCTCATGAGGAACAACTTCTACTTTCATTGGCATGATTACTAACCTTACAGTTTGTGCTGCGATGGTTCAAAGCTATCTTAGCCATTGACATAGTACTAAGATAGGATCAAAATTATGAGGGATTGCTAGTCTAACTGAGAGGTAGGATTGTTCAACGCTTAAATAGCAATTTCCTCTCCGATGTTGCTGACCCTAACTACTATCCCAACAGTTGGGTGCTAGCAGGCAATGCTGGATGTAGCTGCATCATACGTTTGACGATCCCGTGCCGTCAGTTCTCCGGGGAAGATCCGTGGAAGCAGACCGGACAAAAGAGCATTGGATAAGCCTGGGATGACGCTCTGTCCAAAGTGCCTCGCTAAACGAAAGTACAAACGCTTTTGTTGCATCTACCATTACCGCCTTTAGATGACCAAGCAGCAAACCGGAAACAAACCATGCATCGGCTAGTGCTGGAAATGGTGTTGGCAAAAGAACGCGCGTATATTTCTTTGTTACATCAAGCGTTCGCCACCATTCAAGCTCGTAGTTAGCATTCGACATAAGCATTGACAGGTGAGTTATAGGCTAATATCATTAGTCTTGAAGGCTAACGATATTAGCTAATAGAAAGGAATATCCCATGGTTTCCAACTTTCAATCAAAAACTGTGACGGCAAATGGTGGAACGCTGGCATACGAAATTGCTGGAACAGGTCCGCTGATTCTTTGCCTACCAGGAGTGGGGGATCTGCGGCAGGTGTATCGTCCCTTGGCGCTCAACCTTGTCGAAGCAGGATATCGAGTGATGCTGGCAGATTTGCGAGGACACGGCGAATCTTCTGCAGGCTGGAGCCGCTACGATGTTCCGGCACTTGCCAGTGATATCGCGCCTCTGCTTGATGCAGAAGTCACCGAAAAAGCCCTTCTAATCGGCAACTCGATTTCTGGAGCCAGTATTTTGCTGTTTGCGGCTCATCACCCAGAGCGAGTGGCTGGGCTAGTTGGGTTAGCACCGATCCGGCGTGATCCCTTCGCCGGAGTCAAAGGCAAGCTGATGCGATCGCTTTTACAGTTGCTCGTCGAAAACCCTTGGGGAATCTGGATTTGGAGTCAGTATTATCGAACGCTTTATCCAACGTTGTCGCCCCACACGCTCGACAATCACGTCCGGGCGCTCCAAACAAACTTGCGAGAACCGGGACGATTTGCCTCTACTAAAGCCTTACTTTTCGCAGGACGCGAATTATCTCACTTCTCCTCCGTTCGCTCTCCCATCCTCGATTTTATTGGAACGGCTGATCCCGATTTTGATGATCCTGCAGCGGAGGCAGCCTGGATCAAAAGCCAAACGCCTCAAGCAGAAGTACATTTACTAGATGGTATAGGTCACTATCCTCAGCGCGAATGTTCCCAGTTAATCCTGCCGCAGATTCTCGCATTTGTAGACCAAACTATGGGGACTCATTCACCCAGGGAAACAGTGGCACGATGAGTCCGGCACCTGCGAAGACTTCTTATCCACAAATTATATTAGCGGCAAGATCACTGATTGAAACAGTCGGACTGGCTGAACTCTCGATGCAGACCGTTGCTGATCGGGTCGGGATTCGTGCCCCCTCGCTTTACAAACATGTGCAAAACCGAGCGGAGTTGGTTCGTGCAGTAGCAGAATATACCTTAAATGAGTTACGCACAACTTTAGAGGCGGCAATGCAACCTCATGATCCGGTCACAAGTCTGCGTCACATGGCGATCACTTATCGTCACTTTGCTCACCAATCGCCCACTGTCTATCGCTTGCTGTTTTCCAGCCTTTCCCCAGAAATGCAGCCTTCTGTGGAAGCGAGCGAACTTGCCGCAGAGCCTCTGCTCAAGACGATCACGACAATGGTTGGTTCTGAAGAAGCACTCAAAGCGGCGCGGACGTTTGTAGCGTTCATGCATGGGTTTGTGAGCATGGAGTTAACGGGTGCGTTTCGATTAGGGGGCAGTGTGGATTCTGCATTTAAGTTTGGCGTTGAAACCCTCATCGAGGCACTGCAAGCGTTATCTCACAGGCAATCCACCTCAGAAAAGCTTGATAGAATCATAAAATGAGTTAGAAACCACTGTAACAATTATCTATGCCTCCTCGTTGGCCTCGCAAACCAGACCGCAAAGACCCAGCCTACCGGCGTTTGGATGACCGAATGAATTTTGCTGTTCATGTAGCTTTTGCTGCCTTATGCAATTCCGGTCTATGGTTTTTTCACAACTTTAAGTCTGCTACTTGGGATTGGTTGCCTTGGGTAACAGCTAGCTGGATATTAGTATTGCTAGCTCATCTGGTCTATATATCAGCGATCGCCGACTACTCCGAGCTAACAACTCAGGGCACGCCCCCCAAATCTACCTAAGGATGGACTAAAGACACTCATTAATTGCCACTTGTGGCAGTAGAGTCAGGTAAGAGAATTGGGAGATGTTTCTAAATAACTACCTGAGGTTAATTATCATGGCAAAACCTAACACCACAGAAATCATTGAAGCGATCGCCTCTGAAATTGGTGAGAGCGTCTACATCGACGTTGCCAAGTGGCATCTTTATCTATCCGATGCCCACTTGCACACTGTTGTCGCCGAACAGGTGTATCCTATGCTGACCTCCAATTCCCTAGACGAAGGCAGAGTTCTGCAAATCCTTCAATCCATTCCCGTTAAACTTGGAGGCGGTAAGCGAGAGGTTCCTTTAGCCGATCTGCTGCCTACACAATGCCAGAGCGACTTGATGGACATTTTGGAAAAATATCAGAGTAAGTTATAGCGCTGTAATTTCAGTTACTCCAAATCCTCAGGGTCAATCCCTAGTGCCTTCTGCTCAAGGCTAAGCAATTTTAGCTACTGTGCCAACCGCAGCAGCGGCAGCGGTTGCTAATATACTTAGCTACTATTTAACAAAGCGTTGGCGTAAACGGTAGACCAGGAAATCAACCTCCGGTAAATTTAGCCGTGCGGTGATCAGGGCAAAGACGCTGATGCCCACTAGACCGGATAGGCATAATTGTAGCAGCTGCACTAGAAATCCCTCAGTACCCAAAATTTGCTGACAACCCCAAAGAGTACCCCAGCTAGTTAAACCAGTCACGAAGCTGCCACCAATTAAACTTAAGATGGGCAAAGTCCACTCTCGCCAGGGCAAGCCATTCAGCTTACGATCTAGCAGCCATAACAACATTAGCATCGAGACCAAATTCACTCCTGCTGTTGCCAGAATTAGACCAGGAGCACCAAACGGTTTAACAAGAATGTAATCCAGCAGGGCGTTGAGAAAGATATTCGCCATACTGATGCGAAAAGGGGTGTTGCCATCCCCCAAGGCATAAAACACTCGCACCAGTACGTCACGCCCCAAGTAGAAGAACATCCCGACGCCGTAAGCGACTAATACTGATGCCACTAAATGTGATGCTGCCTTGTTGAAGGCATAGCGCTCATAAACAACTCGCACAATCGGGACTGCCAATGCCACCATTAAGGCACCCAGTGGCAACATTGTGAGAGCTGTAAGAATTAATCCCTGGCGAATCCGTACTTTGAGATTGACCCAGTCGGCTGGTTCAGCGAGCCGGGAAAGCATCGGCAATAGGGGCAGCAAAATCACATTAGAGATAATGCCCAGAGGAGTCTGCACTAGCAGATTGGAATAGTTGAAGGCAGCGGCAGCACCGGCAATAGAGGAAGCAAAAAAGTAATCGGTGTAAAGATTAATATGCATCATGCCTGAAGAGAATGTTGCAGGAAGCATAATTTTTGTCACTTCCTGCACTCCAGGCTGATTAAAATCAAACCGCAGGCGGAACTTACCCATACCAGCGCGAGATTGGGCAACTAGCTGCACCAACCATTGTAAAATTGCCCCTGCCAATGTTCCCCAAGCCAAAATCAGTCCACCCAACTGGGCGTATTGGGAAGTCGTAATCTGGGTTTTCAGCTGCATGGCTAAGATGCTCAGTCCCCCAATGACCGTAATACTAGAAAATACGGGACTGAGGGAGAGCAGCCAGTATTGGTTTGCGGCGTTAAGGGTGCCAAAGCCAATGCCGATAAGTCCTGCCAAGACTGCCATGGGTGCCATGATCCGTAATTGTTGGACGGCGATCGCATGGGTTGTCTGATTTAAGCCTGGACCTACCAGGTGAATGAAAAAATCGGCAAAGATAATCAAACCAACGGTGACCAGTAATAGCACTCCACCAACCAGCGTGGTGATTGTTTCGACCAAGGGAGCTGCTTCTGCTTTGTCGCGCTTGGCGATAACGCTGACGATCGCGCTGTGAAACGGACCATTAATACCGCCTAACAATATCAGTAGAAAGCCAGGGATCACGTAGGCGTAGGTGTAAGCATCAAAAACTGCTCCTACACCAAAGGCGGCAGCGATCGCTTGTTGGCGCACCAAGCCAAAAATTTTACTAATTAAGGTTGCAGCTGCAACAATCCCAGCAATTCCAGCAAGAGTTCGAGAGGCCTTATGTTGTTTTGACACAATTACATCAGATTCATGGGATCAACATCGATTGTGAGGCTGACAGAGGAAGGACAAAGTGATCGCACATAATTCCAATCCGGCAATGGCAGTACTGCGTGAGGCAACTTGAGCAAAATCTGCCAGCGGTAACGATTGGATACCCGTAAGACACTAGCCGGGGCTGGTCCCAGTATTTCATAGCTGGACATCTCACCATCTAAGGACTCATCGGGACGCAAAACTGTTGCTAGCATCTGGGCAGCATTCTGGACTTCATCAGGGTCAGTGCTGCTTAGTCGTAAGAGAATTAGCCGTCCGTAGGGGGGATAGCTCAGCGCTTGGCGCTGCTGTAATTCTGTCTCAGTGAAAGATTCATACTCGTGCTGCTGCACCGCCTGAATCACTGGATGCTCTGGAGAGTAAGTTTGCACAATCACCCGCCCCGGATCATCCCCGCGCCCAGCCCTGCCAGCTACCTGAGTCAGTGTTTGAAACGCCCGCTCACTGGCTCGATAGTCTGCTAAATGCAGCAATCCATCAGCTGCCACAACGCCCACCAGTGTTACTTGGGGAAGATCCAAACCTTTGGTGAGCATTTGAGTTCCGAGCAACAGGTCAGCTTCCCGGTTGGCAAACCTGGTTAACAATGTCCGATGCGATCCCTTAGTACGGGTGGTATCGCTATCAAACCGGATAAAGCGTAATGCTGGGTACTGCCGGGCCAATTCCTGTGCAACTCTCTGAGTGCCACTACCAAAGAATTTCAAGTATGGGGAACTACATTCAGGGCAATTGCGGGGGTGCGATCGCCCATAGTTACAGTAATGACAACGCAGCAATTCAGGTGCTGCTTCATCAATGTGGTGATAGGCCAGAGAGACATCACAATTAGGACACTCAATTACATAACCACAGCTGCGGCAAGAAACAAAGGTACTATGTCCCCGCCGATGGATAAATAGAATTCCCTGCTGTTCCCTTTCCTGCATCTGTTGCAAGGCGTCCTGAAGCGAACGACTGAAAATCGAGCGATTCCCTTGCTGTAACTCCTGTCGCATATCTACCACTTCCACCGGAGGTAGAGGCCGGGACTGGATACGCTCTGGTAGGGAAAGGTAATAAGATCTCCCCTGCTCCCTCACACTCAACCAAGTCTCCAAGGATGGAGTAGCGGAACCTAAAACTAAGGGGCAGTTTTCTAGCTCTGCTCTCCATCGGGCAACGGTGCGGGCATGGTAGGTGGGTATTGGTTGGTCTTGCTTGAAACTACTGTCGTGTTCCTCATCCAAGACAATCAAACCTAGCTGAGGTAGAGGAGCGAATACAGCAGAGCGGGTACCAATCACAACCTGTGGCTCACCTGTGAGCATTTGCCGCCAAGTGTCATAGCGTTCACCATCAGACAAAGCGCTGTGATATACGCAAACCTTATTACCAAACCGGGCACGGAAACGGTCCGTCAACTGTGGTGTAAGGCCAATCTCAGGGACTAGAACTAGGGCAGATTTTCCTTGTTGGAGCAGGGGTGCGATTGCTTGTAAATACACCTCTGTTTTTCCAGAACCTGTTACCCCATGCAAAAGCACATTTGCAAACCCACCTAACTGAGTAATCGTTGTCAACGCCTGAGACTGGGCAGTGGTTAAGGATTTTGGTTGATCGCCCACCAACAACGGTCCATTATCCGTCCGCAACATCTCTCTTTGCTGGATCACGATGTAGCCCTTTTGTTCCAGTGCTTTCAATGTCGAGGAACTAGTGCTACAAATCTGTAGTAACTCGCTTAGCCACACATCACCGCCACGCTGCCGCAGCACTTCCAACACTTCTCGTTGCCGAGTAGTCACGTCACGCTCGAAACCACTTCCCACAAGCGTCACTGCTTTCTGGAGCTTCGGTCGAGTTGGTCTAGGTGGTTCCAGGTAGCTTTCTACCCAGCCACGTCGCAACAACTCTCGTAATCCTCGATTGGCTCCTCTGACTTGACGCTGGATATACGTGAAGCTGTATTCGCCAGATGTTTGAGCTTTGAGGAGTTCCAGGATTTGACGAGCAGTTGGACTCAAGAAAGCATCGGCACCAAGGGGAATTTCCCCTACAAGACGAATGCGACGTTGCGATCGCCCTAACAACCCTGGCGGTAGTGCCACCCGTACTACTTGAATCAGCGGTGTATAGTAATACTGTGCTACTCGGTTCAGCAGATCCCAGTAAGCAACTGGAAAAAAACCAGCACTCACTACCTCTTCCACATCCCGAATATTTTCGGGTTGCAGGTCGGGTGGGGACTGGTCGACCAACCGAATGGCGATCGCTCCTAGCTGTTGCGAACCAAACGGCACAGTTAAAATATCTCCTGGCTGTACTTCCAACTCAGCTGGCAACCGATAGGTATATAGTCCCTGTGCCCATTGACAGTCTACCAGCACTTCAATCCATCGATTCGGAGCCGAGCCTGACTGATAGGATGTTCCAGGCTCAGCCACTACCAGAGAAGACATATCTAGACTAGGAATATACATACTACGACGCCTTTAGCAGTAAGAGAGATTTGAGTCTAGGCAGGCACTGCGCTCTCTAAGGTTAATATTTTATACCAGTTAATTTTAATGAGCAGGAGGGCACTGTATTCGCCACCACATAGGGAATAGCGCCTGTTTTCTCCCCATTGGTAGAGAGGAAAACCTTAAATTATATGAGATTCTATTTCTCAGGCAATAATTTGTATAAGTTTAAAGTACAAGTTCTTATCAACGTACGAGCAGTCATTAGTTGTATTATTTGACACCATGATTTTTCTAGCTAGTTAGCTATCCTATCACTTCACCAGACGTCAAAAAGTATGAACAGCATCTCACAAATTTAATGACACTTGAGTTTAAAAAACTTCACATACCTTAAAGGTTATATAAGCAAAATCACTAAATTACCATTAATACAGGATTCATAGCAAGCCCGAGAAAAATTACCTTTTAGCACACTCTACGTGACGGGTAACGTACAAAAACCTGATTCATCCCAACAAGTTAACTCACCTAGCCCTGAATTAGACCTGCACTATGAACCTTGCTGAATTGGAAGTCATCGGCCCCCGGCACACGGCAACAGAAACTAGTCTTGACACGGCTGGTTTAGAAGATCCATCACTTGACAATTTAGACGCGGCGGCAGAAGAATTCTCATCTTCATCCGCAGAGGAGAATTTGGAGTTGGAGGATCGAGATGGGGATGAAATGGCGGCAGCACGGCCTTCTGGATATAGCAAACTGGGCTCGGATGATGCCGTAGGAGCATTTTTTAAAGAAATGGCGCGTTATCCCCTGCTTAAAGCCGATGAGGAAGTGGAGCTAGCGCGTCGTGTCCGCTTCTTAGTCGAAGTCGAGGAACTCCAAAAACGGTTGCAGACCGAAATGCATTGCCAGCTGACTCCGGCAGAACTGATAGCTGCGGTAGGGCTAACAGAACGTCAACTGGAACATCGCCTTTACCAAGGTAGAGTGGCAAAACGCAAGATGATCCGGTCGAATCTACGACTCGTAGTTTCGATCGCCAAGCGGTATCTGAATCGGGGAGTACCATTCCTGGACTTGATTCAGGAGGGAGCAATGGGCCTGAATCGAGCAACGGAAAAGTTTGATCCAGACAAAGGCTATAAGTTTTCTACCTACGCCTATTGGTGGATCAGACAAGCAATAACGCGGGCGATCGCTAATGATGCTCGGACGATTCGGTTGCCTATCCATGTTGTGGAAAAGCTGAACAAACTGAAAAAAGCCCAGCGCGAACTCAAGCAAAAACTCAGTCGCAATCCCTCCGAAGCTGAACTGGCCAATGCCTTAGATATTCCACCAGAACAACTGCGCCAGCTGCAACAGTTAAGACGTAAAGCACTATCGCTTAACCACCGTGTCGGCAAAGAAGAAGACACTGAACTTGTGGATCTGCTAGAAGATGAGGATGGCCAATCTCCAGAACAGCAGATGAGCGAGACCATGATGCGTCAGGAGATTTGGGACGTTTTGGCTGAAGTACTGACCCCACGGGAAAAAGACGTCATTGCTCTGCGTTACGGCCTTACTACCAGCGAACCCTGTACTCTCGAAGAGGTAGGCAGCTTGTTTAATCTTTCCCGCGAGCGAGTGCGGCAAATTCAAAGCAAAGCTATGCGGAAACTGCGACGCCCCCACATAGCTAAACGCTTGAAGGGTTGGCTGTTTTAGAATTGTTAAGGCTGTTAGTAGTTAGCTGTTAGCTAGTCTCTAATTGCTATTTTTGATTGCTTTTATCTATGTCTTCTAAGTTGATTTTGCGTTCCGCCACCCCATCTGATGCGTCAGTACTGTTTAGCTTGATTCAGGCGCTGGCAGAGTATGAAAAGTTATCTCACGCCGTCACTGGCAATGCTGACGCGCTCAGGGATCATCTTTTTGGTTCCCGACCATGTATAGAGGCCATCCTTGCCGAGGAGGCGGGGCAAACTGCTGGGTTTGCCCTGTTTTTTACTAACTATTCGACGTTTCTAACTCAGCCAGGAATTTATCTGGAGGATCTTTTTGTCCTGCCAGGATATCGACGTTTGGGCATTGGTAAGGCTTTCCTGACTTACCTTGCCCAGTTGGCTGTTGAGCGCGGTTATGGACGATTGGAGTGGAGTGTCTTAGATTGGAACGAGCCGGCGATCGCTTTCTATCGCCGTATGGGGGCCTCAATTTTAGAGGATTGGCGGATTTGCCGCGTTACTGGCGAATCGCTCATCCACCTAGCTGAGTCAACCGCATCGTAAGCTATCAAGTATCGGCTTTAAAGTTTAGGAGAATACGCACGCCATGACTATTTGGATAAATGAACAGATTGATCCGTCTGGTCTCCTCTATTCTTGCATTGCCTGTTGCAATGAAGGTCAGGCAAATGATTGCCATGAGTCATTTGAGCGTAATTTGACCGATGTGCAAAAGGCATCTGGTTGGGTTGCTCGGCTGCGGACAGTCAATTCTTGGGATGAAGTGCCAGTTAATGCTTTAAAGCTAGACTGAGTGCTCAATCTAGCACATGGTTGATTAATTTGGTAGCAGGCTCTTTTCTCCTCGGAGCGTGAAGGTATGTTAAGCTTCACTGCTCTGATAGTTTGATAATTCAATTAGATTTAGATCTGGATCTCTCATATAAACCGATACAATTGTCCCGGTTGCTCCTGTTCTTGTGACTGGGCCTTCAATTATTTCAACACCACAAGAGCTTAAATGCCGAATAGCTTCTCCTATAGGAGTGTCTGTGATAAAACAAAGGTCTGCGGAACCTGGAGTTGGTTGTCCAGCTTTCGGCTCAAATTCTTTACCTTGCTCGTGTATGTTAATTTTCTGAAAGCCAAATGACAACTCCTTCCTTCCATTCCCGAAGGTGACAACTTCCATTCCCAGCACCCGCGTATAAAATTCGCAGGTAGATTCAAGACTTTTAACAGTAAGTACAAAATGATCAAGTCTATTTATTTTCATTAGTAAACAGATGTTGTCTTACTGATACTCTTTCGCTTAAAGGCAAGGATGTTTAGTGTGTATCTAGTGATACTGTGACTTGAGATATCCAATTTTTCTTTCGCCGGACAAGCCTTTGCTGCTGCGTCTCTCCGTCATAGTCTACAGATTTCGCAGGCTGTGTGAACATTGCAATATCTTCCAAAGCGTTAATGTTTACAACTGCGTGAAGCTCATCGTTGATTAAACATAGCACTAACGGACACACTCCACACCTTGAGCATACTAAAAAGTCAGCTGTACCCGTTCCATGTCGATAGCTGCTTAAGAATTTAGATTCGTGAATGACTACTTTTATATGCCCCGCTGGATCTGAAGTGTAACGTGCGGCATGCTTGATGCAGAAAGTGCATGTGCAGGCTCGTACAGGAAGCTCCCCGACTACCTTGTCGGTATAAAAATAGAACTCAACGTTTCCACAGTGGCAGTTTCCTGTTAGTTGAGTCAGTTTTTTAGAAATGTTCATTATAACCACAATATTCCTGCCTGTTGGTGTGGCATTGTTGGGTTGAAGCCGACCTATGGACTAGTGCCTTATACAGGTATTTTCCCGATTGAACTAATATTAGACCACACTGGTCCCATGGCGCGGACAGTGGCTGACACAGCACTACTGCTGGATGCGAGCAGGCCCAGATGGTTTAGATCCTCGGCAGTACAATGTCGAGGTAACAGACTCCTATACAGCGGCACTTACGGGAGAGTTGAATGGGCTGCGAGTGGGGATCGTCAAAGAAGGTTTCGGCTGGCCTGGGCTGTCTGAACCGGATGTAGATGAATTGGTAAAGGCAGCAGCGTATCGTCTGGAGAAATTAGGGGCAGAAGTCAGCGAGGTGTCTATTCCCCTGCACCGCGACGGCATCCACATCTGGAGGCCGATCGCAACGGAAGGGGCAACCATGCTGATGGTGAAAGGCAACAGTATGGGTACTAATTGGAAAGGGCACTACACCACCAGCTTGATGGATGTCTATGCCAGAGGCTGGCATACAAAAGCTGATAACTTATCGGAGACGACTAAGCTAGTGGCGCTAATTGGTCAATACATGCAGGATAAGGTAGTGTTCTAAATCTGTTGTTGATGAGATTGATGGTTGTCTGAACTCAGCAGTTTCAGTTGCCAAACCACGGATCTGCAACACTACCCTCTTTTAAAACTCCACTGCTACCAGGTCGGTGGCAGCGAAGTCGATGCCTTTAAAGAGAAGCCTGATGCCCTTTTCCGTGGCGAGGGCGTAGGAGAACGTATCTCCGAAATTCAACTCGCGAAAGCGATACGCCGCTTCTTGAGCGATACGAGCCTGTTCGGGAGTGACGGCGCAGACGGTGACGCTACCGGAAACGAGAAGTTCCTCGATTAAGGCGACAGATGCCCGACCTTGTTTATGCTTCATCACTAGGAAGAGTTCGACCAGAGAAGCGGCTTCTCTCAGCGGCTCGTCGTCTTTTTCGATGGCGCGAGCAAAGCGGGCCGCATCGGGCTCCATAAGAAGGATGGCAACGATGGCGGAGGTATCGATAGCAATCATTTATCGGCTGTCATGTTTTTTGGAAGACCAGTTTCATCGTAGAGGATATCGTCGGGCGCTCTCGGGTCCAGTATAGGAAGCTCCGCGCTTCTGCTGCCGAGAGCAAGAAGCCGGTCAGCGATCCCCTCCCCCTGCTGTTCCGTGCCTGGGCACGGAGCTTTTCAAGCCTCTCCTCAATGGCTCTGGTGATTGCTTGGGTCATGTTCTCCCCAGTCAACCGACTCAACTCGTTGGCTAACCGATAGGCTTCGTCGCTTTTGATGTTGATCTGCTGCATATGACATTACTTCTATAATCTACCTTCTATAATATCGAATGAGGCCGAGCCCGTTAAGGGATAAATACGGTTAACTTAAGCTGATACTGTTGCTACAAAAGGAAATGGCTCAATAGGTGTTTCGGGGAGCTAAGTGAGAAAGGTCTCCAACAAGGCACTTAGCAAGGCTTTCCCTAGCTTTTTGGCATTGTGGACAAACTCGAAAAAGCCCAAGTACAAGGGTAACTTTTCTTGAGAGGCACTACAGTTGTACTTAGCAATCATAGACACAATTTCACAGATTGTAGCAACGATTTTAAAGGCTTATCAGCTTGTCACTAAACCCAATAGAGAACGATACTATAAGCCCTTCAGTTTCTAGTTGGTTATCTACAACTGTAGTGCTAGGGTAGTGTTAAAGGGGTGCGCCGGTGTTGATGTACCATGCGTCGCCAGTATTGGGTGATCCCTAGCCCTTTTCGTCACACACCAAGATGCTCTCGCAGTAAGCTATTGTCAAAGCTCATTTGACTTGGACTAATGCTGTCAACGATTTCACCTTTCACCATGATGTAAACCTGATCAGCAAGAGACTTGACCACCTCTAGATTCTGTTCAACTAAGACTATGGTGGCTTCAAGGGAGCGGTTGATCTCTTTAAGCTTCTCAGTGATTTCTTGGACAATCGACGGTTGAATGCCATCAGAAGGTTCATCTAGAAGTAACACTCGTGGACGGGATGCCAAAGCCCGTGCGATCGCTAATTGTTGTTGTTGACCACCTGACAAGCTATCGCCGCGATTATTTAGCTTAGCTCTTAGCATTGGGAATAAGTCAAGCAGCCATTCGATCTCACCACCACGGGACAGCCTTTTTTTGTGTTGGTTAGTGATGATGTTCTCCTTTTTTTGGCTACCAATTTAAGCCGGGACACTTTGCAGGGTAAGTCTTTGAGACTTTGCTAACTTTTTAGAGATTCTGGGTCGGGGCAACTCACCCATCTGCTCCATCACCCAAGCAAACAGGTTTGG
>JAABUQ010008634.1_pt1 | contig 14188 bp, 4 predicted proteins | sample 5560001 | NCBI WGS metagenome assembly JAABUQ01 (sample SAMN10711888, study PRJNA513371) | rock metagenome | isolation source: Antarctica rocks | place: Antarctica: Victoria Land, Finger Mt nord | collected 2015-12-18
GTTGTGAGGGCTGTGAGGAGGGGGTTTGGTATGGTGGGAAGGTAGGAGAAGGGGGGCATGAGATTGGTTTTTTTTGGGTGAAGGGAAGTTGGTTTGATGACTTTCCTTTTATTTCCTTTTCTTCATTCTATGTGCGATTCGATACTGGAGACATGGGACTCGCACAAAAGAGGAATTGCGAAAAGTCCGATGCGATGATGATCACCGCTGACCGATGCGAGGACGAGATTCGAGAGTCAAGGTCTGAGCGAAGCAACGTCGCTGGCTCGAATCGCGATTCTCGTGAAAACGCTGTAATTTTCTGCAAGGTCCTACTGCGCCATGCATCATGCTGCAGACAAAAACCATACTTTATGTGGGTGATTGAATTGGCGCTCACGGGCGAGCATTGGCTATTGGTATGTCCAGTTCAGGCAAAGCGTAATACGTCTCCTTTTCTGGCTTCCCGAAGCTCACCGAGACCTGCAACCCAGGTTTTGTTCAACTGCACTCGTTATCTTTGATTTGGCCATGGTTTCACCAACCAACATGGATATCCCCCACATTCTAACACTTTCGGGCTGGCGCTCGCCTCAAGCTTCCCTAGTGCTTCCAAGCTTGCGTCACACACAAGCTTCCATCGTCTCGGTGTAGCCTAGCGAATCGTCTTCGCTTGAGTCCTCGCATTTCGGGGTAGCCCAGACAGACAGTGGTCTCGGTCTCGCTGTACTTCGAAGTTCCCGCGTAGAATCTGCGTACTATCGGCCATTGCTTTGAACCGAGACTATTTGATTGACATGCTAGTGAAATAGGTCCCTCATCGGGGCAGGGAGAGCGAGGCTTCAGTTCTGAAAAAGGCACTCGCAAACACCACTTTAGAGCTTACACTCCTCTGTCTTGTGGTACAATCTCTCACCTTTTGAAAACCTTTCAAATCACTGTCCTCCATTATCAAGCAACGTTTCGTAACTCTTTAATTCAGAAGATTGCCCTTGAACCTGAAAGATGGGTTCACTTAACGAAACCTCAAACGAAGCGGCATGGATCAAAGAGCCCAAAGCCGATTTTGTCGTTGGGCCGACCGATATGTACAAGCCAGGCCCTGGAGAGATGTTGGTAAAAAACGAATGCATTGCCTTTTCTCCTGTTGATTTCAAAAATCAAAAGTATGACTGCAGAATGAGCAGAAACCGGATTAAGACTCGCACTGACAACAAGACAGATTTTCACTCCATCCGATGCCATATCCCGGCATCCTTGGGAGCTCGTTCGCGGGCATTGTGGAAAGCGTGGGGCCCAATGTCGAAGACTTCAACGCCGGCGACAAAGTTGCTTCAAACAGACCAAGTCGATTGCAAGACGATCTTCGAACCGGAGCATTCCAGAAATACGTCATCGCTACGGCTGAGGAGAGTTCCAAGCTTGACGCGAAGACCTCACTGCAAGAGGCTGCATCGGTCATTGTCAATCTCTCCGTGTCAGTTGCGGCTCTCTCCGCAGAGATGAAGCTCGCTCGGCCGCCTCTGTCTGGCAAAGCTCGACCACAAAACAAAAAGGTCCTTGTGTACGGTGGCTCGTCCAGCTGCGGCGGCTACGCTGTCAAGTATGCGTCCGACGCGGGGTACACAGTCATCACGACATCCTCTCCGAAACACCATGATTTCGTTGCCAAGCTTGGCCCTGCTCACATCATTGACCATACGCAGCCCGCCGATGCTATTGTGGCTGCATTGAAAGAGAATGGCCCTTATGATGCCATCTACGATACGATCTCCATTCCTCCAGTCACCAACATCTTCAGCCAGTATCTTGGCGAGAAGGGGGGTGAGTATTGTGCGCTCCTCCCCTTGCTCGGCCCCGAGAAGCCTGTGCCTTCCAATGTGACTCGAAAGTTCGCCTCGTATTCCTCGATGCTTGTCGACGAATCCAACCGGGACCTCTGGGCTTGGTATTACCGAGAATATGTTCCTCAAGGCTTGGTCTCGGGGGCCATTGTTCCGACCAGGCAGACGGTGGCCGATGGAGGCTTGGAAAACGTCCAACAAGCGGTGAACGACATGGGGCCTGTAGGAGTCAGCGGGCATAAGCTGGTGATGAACCCTCACGTTTAGGGGAGAAGCGCGGACGGGGATGCAGCGGATTTCATGTCAGACGGCATCTCCCCTGATACTGTCAGCGGTCTCACGTGCTTACTATGGACACGTTCGATTTGCTGGACGATCCTGATCTGGGCCGAAACGGCTGTGAGACATGCTCGTATTTCTTTACGAGGCGTCGTAGAAATAGAGATTTTAGTTACTCGGATATGACTGCCGACACCTGTCCAGGATCTGCTTAGGGGGCCCGAGGTCGCTCAACGATCACGGGCATGCGGGAAAAGATATCGGATCGACAGATAGATAAGTTGGGGGGTGAACCGCATATCTGAGCGGAATTCCCTCCGAAATATCTATCGGAAGGTCCTTAGAATTATATGCCCTACGGTCTTCTCCCGTCAAATTGCTGCTCCCACTGTGCGACTGCGATGAAGGACATTGACGGGCTTGGATGTTAGATGTGATGGGTTGGCTGGTACTTGTCAAGTACAAGGTCATAAGATTCTGTTTGACTGGTTCGATCCAGGAATCTTCCCGGCCTAAGGTAGTTGCAGCATGCAAGTTTAATAGGCAGAGCGACGTGCTTCGGACATGCAATGCGGCAGCTGCAGCTGCTTGCTGAAGCTGACGTATCTTCTAGCGAGTCAGAACGTGCAGTAAAGGGTCACCTTAGTGCTATTGATAGTTGTTGAAACATGGCGTGACTGTTTGCTGATGGCTGTCATCACCCACCTTGGAAGCGTAAGCTGAACAGGGGGTCGGGAGAGTAGAAAGGGTTGGGATGGGAAGGATTCCGAAGAAGCATGACTCTGATTGAGCATGGCTGCTTCCTCAGGACCTGAAATACTGTGACAGACCAATTAGAAGGGATTGTGGTGCTCTCGCTCGGAAAACACCGTGGCTTAATCATGACTACCTGCTGATAAAGCATTGAGAAGTGGAGCTGAGAAGGAGGTCTGTGATCTATTGGATTGTGCGGTTCCATGACGCGTCATGGTCATGAAGGAGTGGTAGAGGGTAGTGCAGTGGGTAATGCAGTAGGACTGTAGGGCATAGAGGTTCAGTGTTCTGCGCATGAAGGTGCTTGACTACTACGCTTCCCTCTTGGGATTGTGGCTGAAGGAGGAGAGTGGAGGGGAAGGATAGTGAATGGCATGTTTGGATCTTCATGCTTGATGTTTTCTACTTCACAAGCTTCAAGTCCGTCCTTTTTGCTGCATTCAATTCGACTCGATGGATACTGAGTACAGACAATCAGGGTCTTATCATGCACACAATCCCTAGGTACTCTACCTACTCCGTCCTTTTCCACCTGCGAATTCTACAACCCCGCAGTAGCCATGCTGCCCTATGCCCTTTAAAATCAACCAGACTCCATCCTTCTGGTACTTCAATCGGAAAAAGTGGAAAGTTCATCTCGCTTGTGCGAAGTCAATCACCGCCCACGTGTTTGGAGTGTTGGATAAGCGTGGCTCGGGTCCACCTTGGGAGCGAAGTCCTCGCAGTGCATCCAAAAGGCGATGGAGCGAAAAAGCACCGAAGCTGCGCGATGACCCCTAACCTCCTGGATCCTGATCATTCCGTCTACTAAGATATGGCTCCCGACGCCGTACAACGCTTAAAGTCAGCATCTTTGGTGTGGGTGTTGTGGCCAACGAATGCTTCCTATCGCGATATAAATCGCCCGAAGGTCAACCGCCTTAGCGTGGGACGGGAGCGAAACCAGAATACAGTAGATGATCATCTGCAGCCTCCTGCATGCACACATCAATCAAGGTTGCACTGGGGTCTTCTCGACCTTAGCTCCCCTCATGCTTCCGACATCTCCCTCATGATCCAATCGGGTTTTCTCTGTAGCGGGCGTGGATGCTGCTAGGGAGCCAGTAAAGGTAGACATCTGCATCGATGGACTACTAATTTTGCCATCCTGACCAAAAATACTAGACATATGTTGTTAGGAACTCGATACAGTCATTAAATTACGGGTCTTCTGTGGACGGGGACCCTATCACAAGGATCAAAACACCCCATGCTTTAGATCGATCATTACAGGCCCACTCTATCCGTTGTGAAAACCAGTCAGCCACCAGCCACCCACGACGAGACTGAATGCCTGCAACAATCATAGTCAATGCAACGACAGCGGAAACAGCCAGCTGTATGGGGGCTCGCACGATCAAGTCTAGTGGTTCAGGCCTGTCACCACTAGTAGTACTGGTGTCCGTAAAGGAAGGACCACGGCCCGGCGCCCTGAAGTATGCAAGTCAGCTTCAGGACGGGTGCAAGGGGTGGCACTGATGATGAACATGTTTACATGTATAGGACCTTGAATATGTTGATACGAAAGGACTGCATGAGTCACCCCAGGATTTTCCGTTAGTGATCAGACCTTGAACCATTGTGTGGCTTCTCAGCAGCAGTTGATCTCGCTTCAGGGTGACATTGAGGGTTCAAGGGTACGTCGATCACTTGCCCGGGCCGCCTAGCGGAACGGACGCTCAGGCGTGGCCCACTGGCTGCGGCACATTACAGTAGGTGGTCGGCCTACGGCCAGAGATTAGAAAAGGGGCTTGCTTACCGCTAAGCATTAGGCACTAATCAGCACATGCTGCACCTTCTCCTAGGGAGGGATCTAGGCATCTTCCGGGCTAGCCGTGCTTTTAGATAGGTAACGATAGAGCAGGAAAGCTTCAAGGTATGCTTTATCTACCTTGGCATCTTCCGCGGAATCTTGCCTGAAGGAGACCAGTCCAGGATACCAACCAGATACTGCTGCTTTAAACCCTCCGCGTAGCAGATGAGAGCGAAAGTTCCGAGAAGTCTACTTGTCACTTTCCCATCTTTCGCTCGTGGCTTTCTCTGGAGCGAACATCGAGATGATGTGCCCGTGCATCTCGGGGACCACCATTACAGCAACTATATTTTTACGTCAGTCAGTGCGTTGTCGGCCATGCTTCGAGTTTCAAATACAGTCAGAATCACGCCACACACCTGAGGGCTGACATGAATATCAGTGGAACGACCAGCTTATCAGCGAGGACACTCTCATTTAATATAGACCGCCTCATCATTCTGCAGTATCGCTTGCGCTGCCTGCACTGTGTTCCTTCAGATAACATCCGGGCCTGTATCTTCACTCCGGCCCAAGTCTCATCAAGTTCATTGGATATATCTCCTTCAACTCTGATTTGGTCTATGCACTCCCAACACAGTGCTTACCTTACTGTGTTCGGATCTCACTGCTTGCGTCGGGCGACGACTTCGGAATACTCCATCGGCAATTTGCTGAAGCTGAACCTACAAGTTAACTCCACATGTCCTAGGAAAAGCATCAACATCATTCGTGAATATTGTGGGACCCTCACACGTGCTCTTACTATTCTAAGCCCTCGTCTTGGACTTTCCCCTTGACCACACCACACAGTGCCGATAGTGTCCAAACCTTTTTTACATCTAGAGCGTGCACTTGGTCACAAGTTCAGTGAAGAAAGGATCGAAGTGGTCATAATGCCTCCCACCGGCCAATCAGTCACCGGGCAGAAGCTACGGAACTCGTGTGATTCATGCAACGTCGCCAAGGTCAAGTGCTCCAAGGGCCGTCCAGCATGTACTCGCTGCGAATCGCAAGGTATTCAATGTATCTATGGCGTATCTATGCGTGCGGGCAAGCATCGAGCCACCGGCAGCAACATTACCAAACCAATGCCTGAACCTCAATCTCCACTATCGAGGAAACCTTCCACGACAGACTCCACGTCGGCCCCAGCAATATCTTCAGACGAAAAGATTCAAACTTTTGAGCCATCTCTAACATCCATTATGGACTCGATGCCAGTCAACGGAGACTGGTCATCGATACTCACGGACGAATGTAATCCTTATTTGATAAGAAACCCAATGGATTTGGACGACCAATCGATGAAACAACGCCAATACTCTGGCCATTTCAGCGAAAAAGACTTCATTCAGAACTCAAATGATTTGTACATGGATCCTACTCTCATCCCTCATGACATCTTCGCTGCCAAATCTTTCTCCGACTCGTCCAATAGCCGACCAATGACCGCATCGACTTTACTATCCGATAGTACCCAACATTCACCGCCAACCTTGGACGCTACGAACTCTTGTCATTGTGATCAGAAAGTCACAAAACAATTACTAGCCCTTACAAAAATCCCTGAGGTCCCCGCCGCCTTCGATACAGCGCTCAACCAGAACAAACAAGTCATCGCCTTCTGCCGGAGCATCCTCGGCGACCAAACGCACCACCACCACCACGACATCTCTTTTGTCTTCACCCTTACAGCCCTGATCACCAAAGTGATTAAAGTTTACGACACCATCTACAACCCTTACCATAATCGGAATACCTCCCCCACCCTACACAGCCAGCTCCAAGAACCATTTTCCAAGGCCGAGCCTCCAATGTTCAACGACATCGACATGACCACCATCGATAGCGTTCCCTCCCTCGACTTCTCCAACTCTTCCAGCTGCATCAGCCCCTCAACAACCACAACCACTCATCAAAATTCGCCCTTCACGTCCACCACCTCCCTCTCGGGCCTGTCCTCTCCAACACATCCCGTACGGCTCACCCTGGGCAGCTATAGGCTCGACGAAAAAGACGAAGAGAAGCTGAAATGGGACATCTTCAAGATCGAGCTGGGCAAAGTATCAGCGCTGGTCAAGGCGTTTGAGCAGAAATTCTGCGACGGCCAATGCATAGATGGGGAGAGTAAATATGAGGCCAAGGCCTATGAGGATATGGTTTATTACTTGCAGAAGAGGTTGCGGGTGAGTCTTGAAAGCCCGAGGGAGGGGGCAGGGCAGGTAAGGGGGGCGGGGGTGATACCCGTGAGTTTTGCGTGATATTTCGGGGAGCAAGACGCGGGTCAGGGGGGGACCTTCTGGTATCGATTTGGAGGCAGGATGAGAATGAGAAACGCTTGCCACGCGGGCTCCTCTGGAAGTGATCTTCCATGGAGAGCCACTTTAAAAGGGAATATCAGTCTAGTCGTGTGCGAGGAAGAAGTCTTGAATGAGCTGCACCTGCTAAAGCCCTTGGCCCGCATGTTGCGACTAACGAAATGGAGCAAAGGCCTTGACGCTTTCAATTGGGCTTGATACGCCCTCTTCATACTGAAAAGTCTATTGGGGACTCGCCAAGGCGTTTGGAAAACGGAAGGGAGATATTGGACCTGCGCATTTCCCTACTGATATACCATTGATACCTGCCACTGGACAGATAGCTGCATAGATCATTCTTGGGTATCTCCTTCTTCACCTGCCCCAGTAACGACTATTCCGATCTTTTCAACCCATAGAAATGTTTCCTGTTCCGCAAATAACGTACTGAAAAGTGCAACTTCACCCCTAAATCACACAACCGCATTAGCCCCCAACTACCGCGTACCCCCAGCACCCTAAACCAACCGCGTTATCACAACCCTCAACGTCGTCACGCCATCATGTCACGCCATCATTTCCTCCGCAAATTAAACATACAGCACACAACTCCCCATCTTATCCCGCAACCAAGCCACGTAACACACAAGTCTCCCTCCGACCACGCCTGTCACCCTATGTGTCAGCGATCATTGCCCCTGTTTTCCCTTTTCAGCCCGTTTTTCCCATTTTGCTTTCTCTAGGGCCATTTGGACCCTTAATCAGACCACCGAAGACGCGACCATCACACCACCCCTTTCCCACTTTATCAGCGAAGCAACTGGTATGAAACAGGGCTAGGAACACTCGTTTGTTTCTATCTAGGGCATCATTATCATGTATATTAGGGTGCTGTGCACCATTATTATCAATAGTTGGCTATAGGAGATTTCAATTGCCCTATCTACTTAGGAATACAGGCTCATCTATATATACGGCTGATCAATCTAGGCCCTATAAATAATAAGGCATTTAATAGAGCTAGTATACCCTAAGTATAGCCCTTATTATTTGTTGAGAATAAGATCTAAAAATATGACTACACCTTAGAATTACTTATTCAATTATATAATCCAATACTCTCCCTTAATTAGATAAGTGATTATTCGGATTATTAGCTTTGCTATTCCAAATATTCACTTATTAACGGGATCGAATATATAACCTTTTTTAGGCTAAACCTTTCCTAAATTTTTATATAAAAATAAATAATAATTCAGCTTTGTAATATTGGAAGTATAGACGCTAACCGGGCTTATAACCTGTTAAGAATAAGATCTAAAAATATAACTATACCCTAGAATTACTTATTCAATTATATAATCCAATATTATTTGATATATAGCATAGTTACATTAATACGTCAAAAGTCTAGGCCTAAACCCAAAAAACGCGAATAATATATTTATACTTTATTAACTTTATTACCTTTTATTATCTTTAATATTATAATATGTACCTTATTAAGTCCAATTTCTGCTAATAAGATTTTTAAAAAAGAGTTTATTTTATCCGAAAAAGTAATTATTTATAAAATATTTTGTTTAAAAGAAAAAACTACTTTAATAACTTTTTATAAAAATTTTAAAATATTTATTATTTAACATATGATTTGATATTATTTTAATTAATTTTAAGAAGTTTTAAAAGCTTAATTTAAATACTTCTTTATATTATTAAATTAAAATAAAAAGTTTATTATATATATTATTAAAGGGTAACCGGTAATTAAATATAAAAAATTTATATTATAATATAAATTAAAATATTTGAAATTTATTATTTATTATATTTTTAAAAAATATAATTTTATTAATTAATTTATTTAAAAAAAAATTATTATTTTTAAAAGTTATAATATATAAATGTATAAACAAATAATTTAATATAAAATATTAAAATATTAAATTAAAATATAAATTAAAATATTTGAAATTTATTATTTATCATATTTTTAAAAAATATAATTTTATTAATTAATTTATTTAAAAAAAATTACTATTCTTAAAAATTATAATATATAAATGTATAAACAAATAATTTAATATAAAATATTAAAATATTAAATTAAAAAATAATAATATAAAATAATTTAATTTAATAAATATTTTAAAAAAGAAATAATAAAATTTATTTTGAAAAATAAAAATATATTAATAATAATTTATAAAGGATTTTATAATTTAAAATAATATAATTTTATTATTATAAATAAAAATAAAACTATAAAATAAGAAAGATATTTAATTAATAATTATTTTAAAATATATAATATATAAAATATAAATATAACTCCGAAAACATAATATTAAAATATTAAAATAACCCTTTTTTTCCTTTAATTTTCCTTTAATTAAATATTTTTAAAAAAGGCTTAAAGAATTCGTTTATATAATATAATTAAATATTAAAAAAATATATAAAAATAATAAGAAAATATAAAAAGTTATAAAAGAAGTTTTAAAATAAATTTAATAATTATTTCTTAAAAAATTATTGATATTATTAATTAAAAATATATAAAAGAGAATAAATATAATACTAATAATAAATAAATAATAAATAAAATAATAAATATAAAATATCTTTAAGGAATTAATATATTATTATTAATTAATTATTATACGAAGATATAAAGCTCTTTTATAAATAATTAATAAATTGAATATAATAAGGGAAATAGTAACATAAAGTTATTTTTAACTTGGCCTAGACTTTTGATATAGTATTATAATAATAATCTAAAATAATAATATATTAAACTTAATTTAGTTTAATATTGTTAAAAATATTATTTTATTTATTTTTTAATATTCCTTTTTAAGCCTTATAATAGTTTTAAAAATACTATTAATAAATAATTTATTAAGCTTTGTACTTTTTCTTTTGCTTTCCTAAATTAACTTTAATAGTTAAAATATATATTTTAAATTTATTATTATTATTAGCTTTATTAAAGAATTTATTATTATTTTCTTAATAAAAATTTAGTTTATAATTATAATTTAATTTTATATTAATTCCTTTACTTTATAATACTGAAATTCTATATATTTTATTTTAAAGTATATTATAAAGTTTTCGATTAAATTAATTTTTATATATTTTTAATATAATAATATAATTATAATTAATTCTTATTTAGATCTTTACTTAATTAATTTATTAACTAGTTTAAAAAAACATTTTATTATAAATTTTATTATTATTAATATTATTGTATTAAAAAGAATCAAATTAGACTTAGAAAGTCTTATTATATATATAATTTAATTCAAATAATAATCTAATTTTCATTATATTAATTAAATGTTTATTACCCGTTTTGTTATTACTTATTAATTATATAATTTAAAGCCTTAATGATAAATACAAAGTTGTTTTTTAACTTTTTATTAATAATATATTTGAAAGGTAATTATTTTAGCTTTATGTTCTTATTTTTAATATTTTTAATAATATAATAATTATTTTTTCTTAATTACTTAAATATTTAAGCGATATAACTTTTTTAAATAATAATAATTATATAATTATTATAATTTCTTGAAATTTCTATTCTTAAATAGAAAGAAATAGTTTTTAAAATTTTAAAATTTAAAATTTTATTAAATTAAGCTTTTAACTTGCTTATTGTAAAGCCATAGGTTAGGGGTTGGTAGTAATATGAAATTAAGAAGGAGGTTATATTCGATAGTAAAATTAACTATTGAAGAAAGAAAAGGGGCTAGGGTTTAATATATATTTAATACTGAAATTACGTATATTAAATATATATATATATATTATTAATATTAATAACGTTATACTTTAAAGCCTTAAAGATTTAAATATATAATAATCTAAATAACTTATATATCAATTTTTAACAATTATTTCCCCTTTTTATAAATTTGACTTCGAATTATATATTAATATATTAAGAAAGCTTTTAATTTTATAAGAAATAAAAAAAGATATTATATATATATTTATTATATATAATTTACGTAAAAGTAATATTTCGTATATATATTATTTAATATAAATAATAATAATATTTTAATATTTATATATAAATATATTTAAATTTTACTTTTATATATTATATAATAAATATATTTTAAATATATTATTATTAATATTTTATAATAATTTATATATATAAAGCTTATAATATTAATAATTATAAATATATTAATATAATATTTATATATTTATTTTGCTTATATCTTTTCTTTCTTTAATATTTTAATTACGGTTTATTTATTATTACCTTTTTTCGTAATATACATATATAATCTTTATATATTCGTAATATTTATATTTATTTTTTCTTTTTTGTATATTGAAAATACTAACTTTTTATTTAAATTTATTTATTTTATTAAATAAATTAAATTCTAAAAATATTATATTTATTATATATAATAGTTATATTATATTTAAGTTTTCCGAATATTTAAAAAGTATTATTATTAATTAGAAAGATTTTAATTTTAAAAAAGAAAAAAAAAACTTTCGTTTTAATATATCTTTTTTTATATTTAAATTTATTATTATAAGTAGTTTTTTATTAAATAAAGAAGTAACTTAAGAACAAGGTATATTTAAAGGGTATTATACTTAATCGTTAAAGCTTTTTTACTTTTAAGCAAAATATTACGTTTAATTTATATAAAAATAATAAATTTCTTATATTTTTAAAATATTAAATATACGTTTTTATTAAAAATTTCTTATATTTTTATTTTTAAAAGGTCTTTTCCTTCTTGTATTTCGAGTACGTTTAACAAATAAATAAAGCGTAAATAAACTTATATTTTAAAAGACAAAAATTTAACTTTTAAATTTAATAATATAAGTTTTTTTAATTTAATATAAAATATATATTTTTAATATATTTATAATTAATTTTTATTAAAATTATTAATTATAATATTATTATTAAGTTTATTTTATCGGAGCTTTTTTATATTTATTATTTCTATTATATTATTTAAAATAATCTTAATTCTTATAAGATTAAATAAAATTCTTATAAAGTCGTTTTTCGCAAATATAATTATTATATAACTTAATAATATAATTGTATTTAAATAAGTTTTTATATATTATTTGATATTAATATATAAATATAATATTAAATTAATTATATATAATTATTAGATTATTACGAGGTTATTAATATTATATTATATTTTCTATATCTTTTTTATTAATAATAAAGGTTTTAAAGAAGCAAGTAATATATTTATATATAAATAATATAATTTTATTAAAATATTATATATTTATTAATAAATAATAAGCTATTAAAGTAGTAAGAAAAAGTTTTTTATATTAAATATTCAAATAAATATAATAAAGACGTTATAAGATATTAAAGAAAACCTTAATAATATAAATAATATTATATATTTTTCAATATATACTTTTACGTTTTATTTATATTTTATATATATAATATCATTAATATATATATTTATATTTAAATTAAGCTTTTATTTATTATACCGGTTCTATCTTTCAATAAAAAAGAAAAATAATAAATAATAAATAATAAATAATAAATAATAAAAAATTTAATTTAATTTAATAATATATTTATATTAATAATATATTTAAATTATATATATTTTATTACTTGTTAATATTATATTTTTAATTTGTAGTTATATTTTAATTTTTATATTAATTTTATATTAATTTTATATTAAATATTTATATTACTTTTCGTTTATATTTTAATTATTTGTAATATATGTTATATAAATCTTATATTTTTTATATATCCTTTTTAAAGACTTATTAGTTATATTTTATAAATTAACCTTTTTATTAAATTTTATAATATATTATTTTGTTCTTTATTATATAATTTAATATCTTTTTAATATTTTATTTAAGTTCGTTATTTATAAGTTTTAATAAAGAAAGTTTAAATAAATTATTATTATTTCGTTTACGTTTATAAGGCTTTAATAAAGAAATATAAAATACCGAATAAATTCGATATATTTTTAATAATAAAAAATAATATATTTATTTTTTAATTAACTTAAAAATATAAAAAAGTTTAATAAATTAATTAAAGATTTTCTTTTTTAGCTTTTTAAATTTTAAATTCTTTATAAATAGTAAAACTAGATTATTAATATTAAAAGATTAAACTTTATATTTAATATTATAATATTAAATTTATATCTTGCTTATATTATATTAATATTTCTTTATTATTTCTTTAATAATTTATAATTACTTAACTTTTTCTTTTATTATTAATTTTTTTTAAGAACGTCGTCTTCAACGTTATTAAAGTATAAATAGTAATTATATATAATATAAAATAAAATAATATTAATTAAACTTTATTTATAATTTTAATAAACAAATTCGGTTATTAATAATAAAAAGGTTTAATTATTTTAATTTTTATTAGAAAAAATATATAAATAATATTTTATTTATTTATTTATTTAAAAATAAAACATTATATTAAATTTATGTTTTACTTTTAAATAAAAAAATATATTAAATTTATGTTTTACTTTTAAATAAAAAAATATTTTTAACTAAAATATATTAATAAAGATTAACTTATAATTAAATATAATATTATTTAAAAGAAAATTTCGATTAAATTATAAAATTTAATAATTTTTATAATAAATATATATTTTATTATTTTAATATACTGATTGATTATTATTAAAATCGTATTATAAATATATTCTTTATATATATTTAATAATAAATTTATTATAAAATTTATTATAATTTCTTTTTAAAGCTTTAATAATTATAATAACGCTTATATCTCGTTATAAAGACGATATTAATATACTTTTATCTTTTAATAAATATTATATATATTAATATATTCTTTAATGTTTTTATTAAGGCTATTTGAATAACATTTTTTATTAAATAATTTATAAGTTTTTTAAATTTTAAAATAACTTATTAAAGAATTATTATAATATTATAATATTAATTTTATATAAATAAATTCTTTTAAAGGAATATAAATACTTCTTCTATATTTTAAAAACCTTTATAAATTTAATATTTATTTATTAATATTATTTATATATTATTTATATATTTTTATATTTTTATATTTTTATATTTTTATATTTTTATATTTTTATATTTTTATATTTTTATATAATAACTATATT
>JAABUQ010008635.1_pt1 | contig 14182 bp, 12 predicted proteins | sample 5560001 | NCBI WGS metagenome assembly JAABUQ01 (sample SAMN10711888, study PRJNA513371) | rock metagenome | isolation source: Antarctica rocks | place: Antarctica: Victoria Land, Finger Mt nord | collected 2015-12-18
CAGTTTTCCTTGCGAGGGTTGACCAAAGCAGCGGGCGAGTGGTGTCTCGTCTGTCTAGCCTTCAACTTGAGGCGCTTAAATGTCCTCATGGCGACAGCTTAAACTTTTCTCCGACAGGCTGCTAGAAGGTAGTTAAAAACATTTTTCTCGCCCTCCCCCCCTCAGTTTCATAGACTAGCTACAAAAACCAAGTCAGAAGGTTGCGATGAGAAGATCTTATATTGAGTTACTCCTGTGTGTTTTTCTTGCGGCGGGTTCTAGCCCCTTTGGTGCTCGTGAGCGTGTCATTGTTCGTAACGGGACAGTTCTTAGCGATCGCGGCACATTACTCCGAGGAGTGACCATGGAGCTTGATGAGCCTGGGGCTCCGTCAAGCAATGCTGCTCTCGATCCCAGTCATTGGAAGGCGGCACATGATCTCAAACTGAATGTTGTGCGGTTTGACGTAAAACTCAGCGCTGCGCACATGAGTCTTAAAGACCAGCTTCCCTCCATTGACAAGGCAGTGAACCTGGCTGCGCAGAACGACATGTATATTGCGCTGATGAACTCGACGAGGCCGGGCAACCACAATACAAAGGAACTTCAAGATTTCTGGTCGGTAGTGGCACAGCGGTACAAAGACCGAACGCATGTCTTGTATGAGATGGTCAATGAACCGGTTGCCTGGGAGCCCCGCGACTACAAGAGCCAAGATATCTTCGATTTGAAATCAGTTTATCACATTATGAGAAGCAAAGCTCCTCAGACGCACATTGTCTTATGGGACTTCGCTAACCTTGGCGTTGGTGATGGTCATGAGACGGTTGGTAAGATCAGCAAGATGTCGGGGGTGGATTACTCAAATACAAGCGTTGGCTTTCACTATTACACCACGAGCAAGAAGCAAATAACGACCATCAAAAGCACCTATCCTGTCTTTATGACAGAAACATCTCCTGGGGATAAGACGGATGACATTGAGAACCTCAAAAACTGCGAAAGGGTCGGGGTTAGTTGGATAAGCTTGGAAGGGAAACAAGATAATTTTGATCGAATGCAAAAAGAGATCCTCCCCGCATTGCATTCGAGCAGCTCGTAAGCCAAAGACGAGGTGATAGCTGGATTAGCAGGATTTGATGCGTTGGCCCTGGTTATACTGTAAAAACACTTGACAAAAGTAAGAAATTCTCAGTATAGTCTTACTTAGATTAGAGCCACCTCCTATTATCAGTTTGAGTTGACCAGCGATGTAGGCACTGCGGGCTGTTAGAGAAGACACCAAGAGTGAACTTTAGCAAACCTGGTAAGTAGGATAAGTATCTCTTAAATAGCTTTGGTCAAGTAGTCAAAATAGCAACCTCAAGCCTTGCAGAGATATCGCCCTCAGTCATACTTGTGTCTGAGAAAATTTTCTACACCTTAACAATAGCAATCATATTCAAATCCCGCTCATAAATATGAAAAAAAATAAAACGTTAATTTTTTTTGCAATAACATTTGCCTTTATTTTCGGTGCTGAATTAACTAGCATGGGCTTCGCTAAATTTCATTCTGTTGAAGTTTCTGGTGCTGTAGCAAATTATTTTGACTTTCCCAAAGATCATACGAGATTTATAGTTAATATATCTTACCTGCTTGTAAATATTATTTATGTAACTTGGCTAGTACAGAACAGAAAAGAAAATAATTATTCAAATTTTTTATGTATTTTGAGGCGTGCGGCGATATTCCTGATAATTGCCTTTATCAGCTACCCATATAGCAATGATATTTATATGTATTTGCAGTATGGATTGATGGACTTAAATGGAATCAATCCTTTTCTCAACCCTGCTAGCAGCTTCACATCCCCACTGTCTCCATTTCTTCACTGGTCACAAACTTCGACTTACGGACCTATTTCTCAGTTATTTTTTATGTTTGCCGCCTATTTCGTACCAGTCAGTCCATTATTGGGAATTTACGTCTTTAAGATATTTTGTTTATTTATACATGGAATTAATACTTACCTAGTCTGGCGTTTATTAAAAAACTCTTGTAATCGCAGCAAGATTACAATGGCCTATCTAATCAATCCATTACTGTTGGCTGAACAAGTGAGTGGTGCTCATATTGATGTTTTCATTTGTAATGCGTTGCTTCTCTTAATTTACTGTCTTTATCGTCGTCACTATATTGGAGTAATTTTAATAATTTGGATCGGTTTTCTAGAAAAAACCTTTCCGATTATCTGGTTGCCATTGGCTTTAAATTTTTTGATTAGTAAGCGACGTTGGAAGGATTTAGCAATTTCTGGCTTTCTTTCTTTGATGATTATTATTATTCTAAGTTCTACATTTATACCCACAATGGAAGCTTGGAAAAGCTTGCTGAATCCGGGAGTCGATGGAGCAGTAGCTAGATCATTACATCACCTACTTAATTTATTACTTAATTTCTTACCAACCACAGCAATTCAAGAAAGACAAGCTACTTCATCAGTATTTAAGTCAGTTACATACCTTGGCTTTGCAATCTACTATGTTTGGACTCTCCTGCAGTCCTACCTCAGACGAGGTTATTCTGAAGCTAATTTAATCTTAGATATTGGATGGACTACTTTAATTCTGTTTTTATTCGCTACACCATGGCTAATGCCTTGGTACCCTTCTGTACTCTTGCCGGTTACAGCTTTAATCATTAATTCCCCACTCTTTGTTCTTACTAGCCTAACCTTCTGTATATCCAGTAGTTTAATTTACGGAACAGGTGCTGGACATTCTGCTTTTAGCATAATTACGAGTGCTATTACGGTTGTACCCTCCATATTGATGCTTGTGCTTGCACCGAAGTTCCTCAACCGCATCATCGAGCGGGTGCCGTTGCTGAGCAACAGCCTACGAGCAAAACTGATTTAGTTGAAGTCAAGAATCTTCATCATTTCACCATCAACATTTACACACGCTCTTGTAATCGGAACTTATTTTATGAGTATAAAATTACCCAACTCCCTTGTACCGGTTCCATCTGGTCCCTTGCAGATTGCTGAAGTGCCGCCAGTCGCTCAAAGTGCGTGGAATAACCCGCTGTACTTTTCGCTAGTGATTCCGACCTACAACGAGGCAGCAAATATTGAGCAGATTATTCGCATCTTGAGCCAGTTGCTCGATCAGTGCCTTCCCGGAGACTACGAACTGCTCGTGGTCGATGATAATAGTCCAGACCAAACTTGGGCAGTAGCCCAGTCACTGCTGTGCGACTATCCTCAGTTGCGAGTGATGCGGCGGCAACACGAGCGAGGACTGTCCTCGGCAGTGATCCGAGGGTGGCAAGCAGCGCGAGGGCAGGTGTTGGGGGTGATTGATGGCGATTTGCAACATCCACCACAGGTGCTGTTGCAACTGTTAGGGGCGATCACACAGGGAGCGGATTTAGCAGTGGCTAGTCGCCATGTAGAAGGGGGCGGCGTCAGTAGTTGGAGCGTGCTGCGGCGATTTTTATCCCGTGGGGCGCAGCTAGTCGGGTTGGTACTCCTACCAGGAGTGCTAGGGCGGGTTGGAGACCCGATGAGTGGTTACTTTATGGTGCGCCGCCGTTGCTTAGTCGGGCGGACGCTGTATCCCCAAGGCTACAAAATTCTGATCGAGGTTCTAGCTAGGGGAGCGGTGTCACAGGTAGCCGAAGTGGGGTACGTGTTTCAAGAGCGCCAAGCGGGCAAAAGCAAGGTCACCTGGAAACAGTATGTGGATTATTTGCAACACTTGGTGCAGCTACGCTTATCGTTGTGGCCGGTAAAGCGGTTCCTGCGCTTTGGACTCGTGGGCTTGAGTGGGGTAGTGGTGGATCTAGGGTTGTACTATCTACTACGTACCAGTGCTGGGTTGGGGCTGACGCGCAGTGCCATCCTCTCAGCGGAAGTGGCAATTTTAAATAATTTCTGGTGGAATGAACTGTGGACATTTGCCGATATCGCCCGTCGCCAGGGGAAATGGCGTCAGCGTAGCAAACGGCTGTTGAAATTCAACCTCGTCTGTCTGACGGGTTTAGTGCTGAATGTGTTGCTGTTGAATTTGCTATTCAACCTATTCCACATTAATGAGTACGTGGCCAAGCTACTGGCGATCGCCGCTGTCACGTTGTGGAATTTCTGGCTCAACCTCAAGTTCAGCTGGCGCGTCACACAAGTGAAATAAGGGGCACACAATGCCTAAAACTTTACCGTTTGCTCCTCACTAGTAACTTACTGCAGTATTTATGAAAAGCAAAGCCATGCACAAGTGGAGGGCATCTCCGACTTGGTTACGGCCTTTAATCATCGCCCTATTGGTACTGGGTGTGTTTTTCCGCTTCGTTAATCTGGACCGAAAAGTCTACTGGCTCGATGAGACTGCTACCTCATTCCATCTTTCTGGCTACACGCATGAAGAATTTACCCAGCAAGTCGTGGATGGTCGTGAAATTGGCCTTGAGGATTTGCAGAAGTATCAGCGCACCAATCCTGAAAAAGGCTTAATTGATACCGTTAAGTCTTTGGCAATAGAAGATTCTCAGCATCCGCCCCTGTATTACGTAATGGCGAGATTTTGGGTACAGTGGTTTGGAAATTCAGTTGCGGTGACGAGAAGCTTGTCTGCCGTAATTAGCCTGCTAGTGTTTCCTTGCATCTATTGGCTATGCCTTGAATTATTTGCATCATCGCTGACAGGATGGGTAGCAATTGCACTGATAGCTGTCTCACCATTCCATGTGCTGTATGCGCAGGAAGCGCGAGAGTATAGTTTATGGACAGTGACTATTTTGCTATCGAGTGCAGCACTGCTGCAAGCAATGCGGCTCAAAACTAAGCTCAGTTGGGGAATTTATGCAGCAACTACAGCGCTGGGGCTCTACTCATTTTTGTTTTCTGCGTTTGTCGCAATTGGACATGGAATCTATGTATATGTTACTGAAAGCTTCCGATTGAGTAAAACGTTTATTGCTTATCTGGTTGCATCTGTAGCGGGATTTCTAGCTTTCGCACCCTGGGTGTTGATTGTTATTACTAACATGTCCCGAATTCAGGAAAACAATTCCTGGTCAGGTGAGAGAATAAGCCTCTCAGATTTGGTGAGCAGATGGGCGATTAACTTAAGCCAGCTTTTTCTCGACTTTGTTGTTTACACTAATGCATCATTTAAATATTTTATCCCTCTGATATTCCTTATTTGTTTCCTGTTCATTTTAGTAGGATATTCGCTTTATTTCCTCTGTCGTCGGACTCGAAAACAAGTTTGGTTATTTGTTTTGACGTTGATTGGTGCTACAGCGCTAGCCCTAGCACTACCAGATTTAATTTTAGGAGGATATCGGTCGGGCACTAGTCGATATCTCATCCCCTGTTATATAGGCATTCAGCTAGCTGTTGCTTACCTTTTTGCTACTCAACTTGCCTCTATTTCTATTAAAAGCCGTCGCCAGAAGCTGTGCCAGCTCGTCATGATCATGCTATTATCAGGTGGAATCCTATCGTGCGTAATCAGTTCCCAAGCACAGTTTTGGTGGAATAAGAGTATTTTCAGCTTCGACAATCTCCAGGTAGTTCGCATTATTAACCGAACTATCAACCCCCTTTTGCTCATCAGTATTTCTCCATCTGATGCCATACCTCTAAGCTATCTTCTCGAACCAAAAGTGCGACTTAAATGGTGGCTTAAACAGCCAGATTCATCAAAAATAGATAATAAATTAAATCAAATATTTATGCTTGAAAAACCTTACTATAACTCGCATAAGCAGGAATTATCAGATCAATACAACTACAAAACAAATCTTGTTTATGAGGGTCGAGATAAAACGCTATGGAAAATAGAAAATCCTTGAAAAATTCGAGTTTTTAAATATTTATTTAATCAAGTTCAATGTGGAAATTGAAGGATGGAACTGCTAAACATCATTAACTGCTTGACACGGGTTCAATTTCAACGCTATAAACCACAGAGCTATAACACCACTGACCGTATGGAAACTGAAAAGCTGAAGCAGTCTTACAAGATGCAGTTGCTCAGAGCAGGGGTAAACTCCCACAAAGCAGAACAGGCCATTAAGAATCTGACAAAGGAGGAGCTACAGCTCATTCGCGAGATTTGGTCAGAGTGGGCCGTAACTTTAACCGAAAACGAGACCTCATGAGTGAAATCGAGTAAAAGTATCATGCCAGAATCACGTAAAATTCCTCTCAATTTTGATATCTTTGATTCCTTATGAAGAAAATTTCGGTCATTGTTCCGGTATATGGAGTCGAGAAATATATAGCAGCTACGGTGCGCTCAGTTCTTGAGCAAACCTATAGTAACTTTGAACTTATCATTGTTGATGACGCTTCTCCTGACCAGAGTATAGAAATTTGTCAGGAATTCAAAAACTCCAGAATCAAAATTATTCATCAAGAGAATCGGGGGTTGGCTGGAGCTAGGAATACCGGTATTCGCCATGCTCAAGGAGAATATTTAGCTTTTTTAGATGGGGATGATCTCTGGTCGCCAGAAAAGCTGGAAAAACATGTTACTCATTTAGAAAATTCGCCAACTGTGGGGATTAGCTTTAGCCGCTCTGCTTTTATCGATGAAGCTGGAAACTCATTAGGTAACTATCAGATGCCCAAGCTCAAAGGGATTACCACACCCTATTTACTTTGCCGCAATCCAGTTAGCAATGGCTCGGCTTCGGTGATTCGAAGGGAGGTTTTTGAAGCTATTAAATTTCAAGATAATCTTTATGGTATTGTAGAGGAGTTTTATTTTGATGAACGCTTCCGCCAATCGGAGGACATCGAATGTTGGATTCGCATTTCCATTCAAACTGGTTGGCAAATAGAGGGCATTCCTGAAGCCCTAACCCTATACCGGGTGAATTCAGACGGGCTTTCAGCGAACATGCTCAAACAGTTAGATTCTTGGGAAAAGGTGATTGAAAAGACACGCTCCTACGCTCCAGAACTAATTACTCAATGGGAAAAACTGGCCAGAGCCTACCAGCTGAGGTATTTAGCCCGGAGGGCAGTACGTATGCAAGCGCCTTCAACAGCTTTGGAAATGACCTACCGAGCCTTGTCTACCCACTGGCGCATCCTTCTTGAGGAGCCACGCCGTACACTTTTGACCTTAGTTGCTGCTTATTCGCTTTGGCTCCTGCCACGGCCCCTCTACTGCCAGATGGAGACCCTTGCCTTAAAGATGACAGGGGGTAGCCAAAGACGCCGCATTCTCAAAGATTAGTTCAGGCAATCGGCATGAGCAAATCATAACATTAGAGTTTCAGAGGAACTAAAGCTGAGATGCCCACCATATCCATTATTGTTCCTGCCTACAATGCTGAGCACACTATCTTAAAAACAATTGAATCAGTTCAGCAACAAACATTTTCAGATTTTGAGCTGATTGTGATTAATGATGGCTCGACTGATCGTACTTTAGAACTGCTTGATACAGTTAAAGAGCCTCGGATCAAAATTTTTTCGTATCAGAATGGTGGAGTTTCAGTTGCTCGCAATCGTGGCATTGCTAATGCTAGGGGGGAGTTTATTGCATTTCTTGATGCGGATGACTTATGGACATTAGATAAGTTAGAGCTACAACTTACAGCCTTGCAACAGCATCCAAAAGCAGGAGTTGCTTACAGTTGGACTCATTACATGGATGAGCAAGGAAAATATTTTTATGCAGATAGACCTATATTTTTTGAAGGCAACGTCTATGCAGATTTGTTAGTTAGAAATTTCCTTGTCAGCGGCTCAAATCCTTTAATTCGCAGGCAAGCTATTGAATCTGTGGGAGAGTTTGATCCTACACTCACACACGGTGAGGATTGGGAATTTTATCTACGCTTAGCAACTAATTGGCCTTTTATTGTAGTTCCCAAACAACAAATTTTCTATCGTCAAACCTCAAGCTCGGCGTCGTCCAAAATTGAGGTAATGGAGAAAGACACCCTCAACGTCATTGAAAAGGCATTTCGAGCCGCGCCCTTGGAATTACAACCTCTTAAGAATCAGAGCCTAGTTAATCTCTATCAATTCTTGGCCCGTTTATGCTTGAGGCGTATTCCCGGCGCTGGTGGAGCTAAGCAGGCTGGTCAGAAGTTGCAAAAAGCAATCCGCTTGCATCCACAGATTTTGTTAGATAAAAAGACTCAGGTTTTAGTAATCCTGCTGCTATTGATCCGATTCCTCTCACCTAGGATTGCTAGCTATCTCCTCCGGTTCATCAGCCAAATTCGCTCTACTCGTATCCAAGACTTGAATGACCAAAAGACTCTCATGCCATAAAGCCAAGTGATTCAGCAAAATCGCACTACTATGCTTCTAAATCAAATGGATTCTGAGATGCTCATAGCTCAAGCCCAGAGTGATCCAGCTAATCAAGGCAGATGGGATTTATGGCCGAACAGTGCTCCGATACTGCCTATCAATGCTATTCTATTGCCCCCAGATTCGAATGGAAACTCGAGCATATTATTCTTCTGTGGCTCGGGCAACGATCCAACTCAGACAAATCGCACCAATGGCAGTGTTCTTGCTGACTATGTAAACCAACGCTTCTCTCCCCAAATAGTGACCCCAGTGGATGCAAATGGACAACCTCTTGACATTTTCTGCACTGGTCAGTCACTGCTGCCTAATGGCACCGTACTGGCTGCAGGCGGTACCCTAGCATACCTAAACAATGCTAGCTTTCAGGGCCTAATGGATGCTTTTATCTTTGATCGGAACACCCAGCAATGGAGAATTGTGGCACCGATGGCTGGCGGTCGCTGGTATCCGACTCAGGTCACACTGGGCGACGGTCGAGTCCTGACTGTGTCAGGGCTGGATCAAAATGGCGGCCTCAACACAGTGCCAGAAATTTATAACTTTCCAACGGATAGTTGGACCGCTTTTCCGGCGTCCAGCCCTTTCGGACTCTACGCACACCTTTTCCTCCTGCAGGATGGTAGAGTTTTCTATTCGGGTGTCTACTTCTACGACAACTATGGTGTGTCCCCACGCATACTGACCCTGCCGACCGAGCCCAACCAACCGCTCGCGGAAACGCCGCTATCTGGTGACTTTGGTGGGTTGGCAGCGGCAAACTCCCGCGCCCAAGGTGCCAGTGTGCTGCTACCGCCTGCACAAGACCAGAAGGTGATGGTTCTCGGTGGTGATAACGGGTGGGCGGCAACTGACAGTGTTAATATCGTTGATTTAACCGCTAAAAACCCAACTTACACGGCAGCAGCGTCTCTACATAACCCCCGCGTACACTGCAGCGCAGTCTTATTGCCTGATCGCACTGTGTTTGTTTGTAATGGCAGCAAAGCACATGAGCAGACAGATCCAGGTAATACAAATATACCAGCAGAGATCTACGATCCAGCCACAGGTAATTGGACACAAGTAGCAACGGCAAATGTTCGAACCCGTGTATATCATTCGGTGGCGTTACTCCTGCCAGATGGCAGAGTGCTCACAGCCGGGGGAAATCCTCAGCGGCTAAATGAATGCCTCTGGACTAATACTTTCCAAGAGTGTACCGGTAGCGAGCGTTCTTTAAGCCTGGAACTGCGAGTGGAAGTTTATAGTCCGCCGTACCTGTTCAATGGGGCACGACCCGTGATTGATAATAACCCTGGCCCACAGGTGAAATACGGCGATACAATCGGCATCCAAACAGCCCAAGCTTGGAACATCAAATGGGTTCATCTGATCAAACTCATGGCGACTACCCATAGCCTCGATACAGAACAACGGCTAGTGGACTTGCCGATCAACTATAGGAATAACAATTCTCTCAATGTCACGGTAACGAATAACTCGAACCTAGCACCGCCTGGCTGGTACATGCTCTTTATTACTGACAATAATGGAATTCCGTCAGTGGCAAAATGGGTTCAGCTAATGGCTCCTGCCAATGGCCAGCAACAGGTAACTGTCTACGCAAATTATAATTTCTCTGGAGCTTACCAAAGCTACCCACCAGGGGTGTACAGAGGTGATTATGGGCAATTAAATCTTGTTGGCAACGACAATATTAGCTCATTGCGTGTGCCTCAAGGCTTAAAGGTGCATGTCTGTGACAATCCCGATGCTACTGGTGTGTGCGCTGATTTTGGCCCTGGTGACTACCCTTATCTAAAAGATAACATTAACGACAAAATATCTTACATAAAAGTCCAGCAGTCGTAACAGGTTAAGGTTTACACGAATTTATCAAGCAGAAAATCTATGAATCAGCGCATAACACGTCGAAGGTTTGGTCAGCTGGTGCTGACAGCCTCCGCCGCAACTGGGATCGCTACCTTTGCCAGCAGGCTCTTGGCGCAAACGACACTAATTAAGAACTCGTCGGTTCTGGTTGGTGTCAGCTTTAGCCGCCAAGGCAGCAGCGGCTTCAGCCCCAGAGCTACCACAGGCAGTAGTCAACTGGTCGTGCAATCCTTAGACCTGAAGACCGGTCAAGTTCAGATTCAGACGAGCATTCCGGTTCAGCAACAGACGAACAGTAAGCCTCAACCGCTCACGACTGCGGCGCACAACCTGCAGCCCTATGAGCAGCTGAGTGCTTTAACTTCCCTACTCGATGGCACACTCATAATAGCAACTAATCCTGTCAGAGGCAGCGAGCAGGCCAATCCGACTCGCCTCACAATAGTTCAGGGTTCGTCTTCACAAACCCTGAACCTATCAAAACTCGCTCCACACGAGGGGCTTTGGAGTTTACTGGGCACCAATGACGGTTCGCTTATCGGTCTAGTCGGTAAAAAGAGCGGTGGTTTGCCGTACAGGCTAGCTCATATTGACATCCAGACTGGTCAGCTTAGTTTCATCTCGTTCACCCTGCCCACGAACGAGTGGTTCAATAATTTGACCCAGTCCCCGGATGGAAAAATCTATGCGACTGCCGTTAAGTTTAAAGGTGGCATAAGTCTAGTGCAGCTAGATCTGAGGCAAGGACGGCTGATCAGGCTACCGCAATTGAGCTTTAAAGCTCGTTATTGGAGCGATGGCTTGAACAGCTTGACCTGCTCTCCAGGGGGCAAATTCTTGGCGCTGGCTACACCTAACAGGTATGCTTCAATTAAATATCTTTACACCGTGGAGCCTGGCACTGGAGCCATGAGTCTTCAAGGCACATTCGACGTTAACCAGATTACGTTTACTTGAGTGTAGGGTTTGTGTAAATCGGTGCGATCGCACGTCCCCCGGCGAGGCGATTGGCGATCAAGTACTTTCTGGCAATTTGCCTACTAACCTTTTTGAGCGGTGATAGAGTTTTCTGTGAGGAGTAGGCATCTGGCTTGTGCGGTGCCAGCAAAATTGGTGGACTTGTAAACGCGACTGTTGCGTTCTCGACCCAACACACTTATAAAGTTGTAATCATGGCTCAACAGAAAAATCTGGAACTGGCTAAGCAGGGCAATCCCCAAGCGATCGCAGCCCTGATGAACCGCTCTCTACAACCCAAAGGCATCACTGCCAAAGCTGCCATAAAGGATGGTTTTCTACAAGTGATGCTGGAGTCGGCTCAAGTACCAAATCAACAAGCCATGATTCCATTTGTCCGTAAAGGGATAACGAGATTGGGGGCTGACTTGATTGAAAGGGTTAAGGTCTACGGGCGACAGACAGGGGAGGATTTTCCGGCTTGGATTCAAACCTTTGATTTAGAAATAAACGGTATTTTAGGGTCATCTCCGACTCAGCAAGCTACTTTATCTAATACTGAAATAGCAACAAAAACTTTATTAGAAAGTTCTTCTACTGATGCTGAAATTCAGCAAGCTCTACAAAATGCCCTGAATAAATGTAATTTATTGGTTCAGGTTAATAGGAAAAATGCCAAAGTCATTGTTTTGATTAATAGAGAGGCTAGTAACTATGTAAATTATTCCCAAGTTACTCAAATTATTAAGAAAAAGCTATCTGAGTTCAGGCTAAAAGACATAGAAACTATCGAGGTTTTAGGAAAAATTGGGGATAGTAAAACTTTAGAATTCCAAAGGTTTCTAGAACCTACATTTGATGTCATACTAGAAAATATTTATCCTTTTTACACAACCAAAGTCGTTAGAGAGCTGATGGTAACAAATTTGTTAAAAGAAGTAGAGGCTGCAAATCTTATCAACTCTCTCCCTACTGTAATAAAAGCGAAAGTATCAAAACAGGAAGCAGAAACGCAAAAAAAAAATTTGAGAAACTAGGAGCTAAAATTTCATTAAATAAAACTTTATCTTACCTAGAAAAAGATTTAGACTTATCACTCAAAAAGTCTCCTGATACAGACGAAACAGAAAATCTGCTTAATCTTTGTTTTCCCTGTCAAGGAATTAATGTCAAAGTTAGTCGAATGAACACAACTTTTGATGTGGTGATTGAAGAGAACAAAGAGCTACTTCAGAAGGAATCAAAAAAAATAATCCCTAACAGCATTATTAGTTCTGGATTAAAAGAAACAATAATCAATCCCATGATAACTTCAGGAGACACAACTAGATTTGAATCTCAAATTTGGAATCCAGCATTACAATTATTACAGAAAGCCAAGCAAAATAAATTAATTATTGGAATTGCTTTTTTTAGTATATTTTCTTTAGCTATATTTGGTTCTTTAGGTTCAATTGTAAGAGGAGCTTTTAGTCCTAATCCTGAAAGCACAATGACTACCGAATCAGCGTCACCAGCAGTATCTACGGGGAGTAGTTGCCCCTGTCACAAAGGTTGTGTATATGTCACGCAAAGTCAATGGGCAACTATGAATTGGTCTGAGCAAGACGAATTTAAGCGTCAAGTTCGGGCTATCAGTGGTATGTGCACAATTGTAGTTGGTAACCCCAAGTGAAATTCATCAACTGTAAATACACTTGACAAAAGTAGGAGATTTTCAGTATAGTATTGATTAGAATCGCTCCCCCTCCTATGATCAGTTTGACTTGGCCAGCGATATAGGCGCTGCGGGCTGTTAGAGAAGACACCGAGAGTGAACTTTAGCAGCCCTGGTAAGGAGGATAAGTGTATCTTAAGTTGAGTGAGATAGAGAAGCGGTCTCTCAACTACACCTCCGGCTTAGAGCTCTAGAACTCAGCTGGGCGCAGGAAACCCCATGGATAAATCCAGGGGATTGAATAAGGATCGCAAGTTTTTTGGTTCCCGTATCCCGCGCTCCTTTACGGTGAGTTTTTTTGTGGGATATATTCACCGATTTAGGACACTTATCACTCTTATATTTACCACTACCTCTTTTGGAAGTGGTAGATACTTAAACGAATAACATTTAGAGGTAAACCTATGAAAGCCGTGATACTTGCTGGAGGGCTTGGTACTCGCCTGAGTGAAGAAACCACCGTTAAGCCAAAGCCTATGGTCGAGATTGGTGGTCGGCCGATTCTGTGGCACATCATGAAGACCTACTCTGTTTATGGAATTAATGATTTCATCATCTGCTGTGGTTACAAGGGATATGTAATTAAGGAGTACTTTGCCAACTACTTCTTACACATGTCAGATGTAACCCTTGACATGCGGTTTAATCAAATGAATGTTCATTGCGGTTATGCCGAACCCTGGCGGGTCACGCTTATGGATACGGGTGAAGAAACTATGACCGGCGGACGGCTGAAGCGGGTAAGGGAGCATATTGGCAATGAAACCTTCTGCTTCACTTATGGAGATGGCGTCAGCAATATCAATATCAAAGAGCTAGTTGAGTTTCATAAAGAGCAAAAGACGTTAGCAACTTTGACCGCGACCCAACCGCCTGGACGCTTTGGGGCAATCAGCTTGGGACAGGAGCAAACTAAAATCACCAGTTTCCAGGAAAAGCCTGAAGGAGATGGTGCTTGGATAAATGGTGGTTACTTTGTCCTAGAGCCTCAAGTCATTGACTTCATTGCAGATGACTCCACAGTTTGGGAGAAGGAACCATTACAAAAGCTAGCTCATATGGAACAGCTATCTGCTCACAAACATAGTGGTTTCTGGCAACCCATGGATACTCTACGAGATAAGCACTACCTAGACGATCTCTGGAAGAATGGTAAAGCTCCTTGGAAAGTGTGGTAGGCAAGAGGGGGAGATGGGGGGCAAGGCCTGAAGGGGTGACAAGGAGGGCTACAACACTTATAGGTTCAAGGTTTCAGGTATTCATGGTATAAAGAAAAGAGGTCTAGCTTTGTCAACAAGACCTCCTTAATGATAAGATGCCTGAATTTT
>JAABUQ010008636.1_pt1 | contig 14181 bp, 8 predicted proteins | sample 5560001 | NCBI WGS metagenome assembly JAABUQ01 (sample SAMN10711888, study PRJNA513371) | rock metagenome | isolation source: Antarctica rocks | place: Antarctica: Victoria Land, Finger Mt nord | collected 2015-12-18
TCGGGTAAAATATCAGGTCATCCCCCTTGCCCCCTTCAAAGGGGGAACCTGCAAACGCCGCCTTTCTAAACTCCTGTTATATGCTTTAGAAAGATAGGCGCTATATTTCCCCCTTTTGAAGGGGGTTAGGGGGATGAATAATTATACCGGCATTAAGATTCCCTAAAAAAAAGATTAAACAACTTCCATAAAAAATCCGCGCTGACGTAACAGCAACGCGGATTTTTTGCTTATAAAAGAAGCATTGACCATTTATTGAACGGAGGTTTCCTGATAAAAATTAAACCCTATTCTGCTTTTATATTTAAGGGCCAGTTTAAATTTATGGCTAATTCTTCAAGTCTTGGCTTTTTAACAATGCTTCTTTTACCCCTATAAAATTGGTATTTGTTTATTATCGGTCAGTTCTCGTCCAAAAAATACATCAGGCTTGCTGTTTTTTAAGTGATAAAAGAAGCATACAAAATATACTGCATTTTTATATGGTTTTAATATCATTAATGAAAAAGCTTTTTAAACGATAGCTGTTGTTGATTTATTGTTAAGAAAACATAAACAGGCAAGCTGTTAAAATAAAGAATTTATATGTGTCATTTTTAATGTTTTGTATTGATTGAAAAGTGTTTTTTATCCATCCATATTATTGTTCTATAGTTAAAAGTGTAACATCCTGTTGATAATTTGATAACAATCGAAACCTTTCTTTGCAGCATTAACAAGTACAACTAATGCTATTAATCATTTAAGGTTCTTTAACAGAAATCAAATTATTTTATGAAAAAAGTTTACACTGATTTTTTCAGGCAGGTGCGTAATAATGGTTGGTTGCATTGCCTGCTGCTCTTCAGTATTATGCTGCTGACCACCATGCCCTCATTTGCTTTCCAACAAAGCGGGCGAACCATTAACGGTACAGTTACCGATGAAAAAAATGAACCGCTTCCCGGCGTTTCGGTAACCTTGAAAAGTACCGGCAGGGGTACAGCAACCGATCAAAACGGGAAATATTCCATCATTATAAACAGCGAAACAGAAGTTTTAAGGTTTACTTCCATCGGTTTTGTATCCAAAGAGTTTACAGTTGGCAACAACAGTACACTGGATGTTTCTTTATTGCCTAATCAACAACAGTTAAAGGATGTGGTAGTGATTGGTTACGGTACATCTACTAAACAAGATGTAACAGGCTCGATCACTTCTATAAAATCCGAAGATTTTAATCAGGGTGTTTTAACTACTCCGGCCGAATTGTTACAGGGTAAAGTTGCCGGTTTAAACATAACCAAAAGCGGTGACCCAAACCAAAGGCCGTCAGTAATTTTAAGGGGGCCATCAACCATTCGTACTTTAAATGGCGGTGCCACAGAACCGTTTTATGTGATCGATGGCGTACCCGGTGCATCTATTGATCTGTTGGCACCGGATGATATAGAAAGCATTGATGTATTAAAAGACGCATCTTCAACAGCAATTTATGGTACCAGGGCGGCCAATGGTGTAATCATTATCACTACTAAAAAAGCAAAGGCTGGCCAAACAAGGTTAACGTACAGTTCTTACGGAGCTATTGAGAAAGTTTCAAAAAAAGTTGATGTTTTAACCGGTGGCGAACTACGCCAGTACTTAAAAGACAACGGTGTAAAGGCTTTAGCAACACCCACAGATGATGACGGCTCCAATACAAACTGGCAAAATATGGTTGAAAGAACAGGTTATTCAACTAATCACAACGTATCGTTTGGCGGGGCGTCCAATAATACAGACTATGGCGCCAGTTTTAATTATTTAAAAAATAACGGTATATTAAACCGTACATCTTTAGAGCGTACCATTTACAGGGGTTACATTAACCAGCGTTTTTTTAACAACAAGTTAAAGTTAGGCATCAATCTAATCAACAGTACAAGTAAACAGAATGATATTGCGCAAAGCCTTGTACTGCCCGGCATGTTATTTTATTTGCCTACTGTAGGCCCTTTTAACCCTGACGGTTCTTACAAGGAAAACTTTACCCGGACCGGCAGTGGCCCGTATAATCCTTTGTCACTGCTTGATAACAATACTTATGTTACCAACGACAATAAAATCCTGGTTAACGGAATAGCACAGGTAGATATTTTAAACGGCCTGAAATTCACCTTATCCGGTTCAAGCCAAAAAGATCAGAACAATTTCAACAGCTATCTGAACAGCAAATCCGGACTGGCCTTGAACCTTGGCGGGGTTGCGCGCCGCAGTGAATATTTAACTACCAATACCGTTATAGAATCTTATTTAAATTACGACCGCACTTTCGGGCAGCACAGCTTTAAATTATTGGCCGGTTATTCTTACCAGCAGGACAGGACCAACGATGGGTTTGGTATCACTACTCAAAATTTTGCCAACGATGCCCTTAGCTATAACAACTTATATTTGTCTAACCCTACTTCACTTGCACAAATTGCGTTTGATAACAACCCGATATCAACCTTAAGGTTAGAATCCCAATACGGACGTCTGCAATACCAGTTCTCAGACAAGTATCTCTTACAGGCATCCATCAGAAGGGACGGTTCATCAGCCTTTGGTGCTAATAACCGGTATGGCTATTTTCCTGCCGTATCCGGCGGCTGGAGAATTATCAATGAAGGTTTTATGGAGAAATTGCCCGTATTTTCTGATCTAAAGCTAAGGGCCGGTTACGGGGTTTCTGGCAACAGCCAGGGTTTTGATGCCTTTTCTGCAATATTGATTTATGGTACGCCTCCCGGAAACAGTAAATACTTAAATAATGGTTCTATTTCTAATGTGGTAAATGCGGTAAGGAATGAAAACCCTAATTTAAAGTGGGAGAGCACGGCTACCACCAATATCGGTATTGACTTTGGAATACTAAAAAACCGTATCAGTGGTTCTGTTGATTATTATATCAAAAAAACAAGTGACCTTATTGATGATGTCCTTCCTGTGTCTTCAACCGAATTTCAATACACTACTTATATCGCTAATGTTGGTAAAATGACCAATAAAGGTATCGAGGTCGTGTTGAATTTTGTACCGGTTAAAACCCAAAGCTTTAATTGGAGGTCATCTTTAAACTTCTCCCACAACAAAAACAACATTGATAATTTATCTACCGATAAATTTACCATACCTTATATTTATACAGCACAGTTAGGAGGCAAAGGCCAATCCGGTAACTACAGCCAGATCATTCAGCCCGGCTCCCCTGTAGGTACTTTTTTATTATGGCATTATTTAGGTAAAAACGCAGCAGGTGTAAGTACTTACCAAAAAGCAGACGGAACGGTAACCGCAACACAACCTTTAACTACCGATCAAAGAATTGCAGGTAATGCACAACCAAATCTTATTTACGGCTGGACCAACAGCTTTTTCTATAAAAATTTCGACCTTAATTTTTTAGTAAGAGGGGTACTGGGCAATAAAATACTGAATAGCACCTTAGCATCATTAAACAACCCGGCCGATTCAAAACTTCAAAACATACCCAGGTTTACTTTAGGCGAATCGTTTAACGATATTAACGGTTACCTCATATCAGACCGTTTTTTAGAAAGTGGCTCTTATTTGCGGTTAGATAATGCTACATTAGGTTATACCATTAAACCTAAAATCCAAAGCATAAAATCAATTAGGTTATACCTGGCAGGCAACAATATTTTTGTGATCACCAAATACCGCGGCATTGATCCTGAAATTAATATAGGCGGTTTAACACCCGGTATCGACAATAACAATTACTATCCAAAAACCAGGACATTCCTTTTTGGTTTAAACGCTTCATTTTAGAAAACGAACAGCTTACAAAATATGAAAAAGACAAAATTGATGCTGCTGATGATAACAGTTGTTGTTATGGCCAGCTATTCATGCAAAAAGATATTGGATGTACCTGTTGAATCACAGTTTGTAGCATCCAACTTCCCTAAAACGCTATCAGATTATAATGCTTCTCTTGGTGCTATTTATTCTAATTTATCATCCAACTATGCCATACCTTACTGGCGTATGCAGGAACTGTCAACAGATGAAGCCATCTTACCTGCGCGTGACGGTAATTTTGATGACGGCGGGCAGTACAGACAATTGCACTATCATTCCTGGACACCGGACCACACAAATGTAACCACCATATTTCAATGGGCTTACAGTGGGATCATGACTTGCAACCGTTTGATCAATATCACTAATTCATTTGGGTTTACACCAGCAGACAAAACAGCAAAACTGGCCGAAATAAGGGCAATGCGTGCTTTATATTACTTTTTTTTGATGGATCTGTATGGCAACGTTCCTATTATAACAGATTATCCTGTTAGCGGCATACCTGCCACACAGCCACGTTTAAAAGTATTCCAGTTTATTGAAAGTGAATTGATTGCAATTGAGCAGGCTTTGCCTTCAAAAACCAACAATCTGGCAACTAATGTGGCACAATATGGCAGGCCTACCAAAGCAATGGCTTTTGCACTGCTTGAAAAAATGTATTTAAATGCTGCTGTTTACACAGGTACTGCCCGTTATACCGATGTTGTTACCATGGCCGACAGTGTAATGAATAATACAAATTACAGTCTGGACGCTAAATACAGGGACATATTTCTGCCAAACAACGGCCCGCAGATTAGGGAAACTATTTTTGCAATCCCGTACGATCAGCAGATTTCCGGCAATCAGTTCACCAGGTTCGGCTTTTTCTATTATCTAGTAAATGCTTATGGCTTTAATGTAGGTTTAAGTATCGCTATGAGCACTACGCCCGAATTTTATAAACGCTTTAATCTACCTGGTGATTTCAGGACTACTACCTGGCTGGCCGGGCCGCAGTTTGTTCCGGATGGTAATGGCGGTTTTACCGCGACACCGGTTTATTACCCAAACTCTACTACGCAAATCGTCATCAATCCAATTTTAACATTGGTTCCGCCTAAGCCGATGGATGTGGGCAATACCATAGCCAGTCAATCAGAAGGTGTGCGTTCGATCAAATATTATCCGGATCCAACCACCATCCAAGCTACCCGTTTAAACGGCAACGATGTGCCGGTTTTTCGTTTGGCCGATGTGATGATGATGAAGGCCGAAGCCATTTTGCGCGGTGCCCCTGCTACTGCTATAAACGGCGAATTGCAAACACCGGCAGTATTGGTAAACAAGGTACGTACACGTGCAGGCGCGCCAACAGTTGCCAGCATTGATTTGCCGGGACTGCTGGATGAACGTGCCCGCGAATTTTCATGGGAAGCATGGCGACGTAACGACCTGATCCGTTTTGGACAATTTGAAGTGGAATATCCCCTTCCAAACGATGTGCTGAGCATGAATAAAGATGTGAACCGCAGGCTTTATCCAATCCCGACAACAGAACTTAAACTTAACACAAGCCTGGTTCAGAACCCGGGTTATTAATTGTAAATGTTGGCATCATACTAAAATGTTGTTTAAATCCTGGTCAGTATATTTATCATGCTTCTTTTACCCCATTAAAATTGTTGTCCTTTTTTTAAAGGAACTAAAGCAATCACAAGTTTTTAAGGCATAAAAGAAGCATTACACCAGGATCAGCGATAAACTTAAATTCAGTATTAAAAAACATAATATGAAATCTATTTTAACTGTACTTTTAATTACATCCCTTTCAGCTTTTAGTTGGAACAATGTTGATGACGACAATGTGCCTATCAATAAAATACAAGTGATCGGCTCGCACAACAGTTACAAGAAAGCCATAGACCCGGCTTTGTTTAAAGTTTTCCAGAAGGTAGATTCTGTGTCTGCCAGTAAGTTAGATTACGAACACATCAGTTTGGAAAAGCAGTTAGACCTGGGTTTGTTAAACCTGGAGATTGATGTTTATGCCGATGAAAAAGGGGGGAAATATGCACATCCGAAAGGTTTGGACTGGGCGAAAGACCAGGCGCCTTTTGATCCGCAGGGTGAGATGAAAGAACCCGGTTTTAAAGTGTTCCATGTTACAGAATTGGATTTCCGCAGCAACTTTTTAACTCTAAAAGATGGTTTGCAGCAGTTAAAAACCTGGTCGGAAGCACATCCAAACCACAATCCAATTTTTATCACTTTAGAAGCTAAAGACGATAGCATTAAACGTGCCGGTTTTACCGCCCCGGAACGGTTTACAGAGAAGACCCTAAACGAATTGGATAAAACCATCCTGGATAATCTGGGCAAAGAAAACCTGATCATGCCAGATATGGTCAGGGGTAAATCTGCAACATTGGAAAGTGCCGTGTTGCATGGTAACTGGCCAACTTTAAAAGCGGCCAAAGGGAAATTTTTGATTGTTCTGGATGACCATGCCCGTAAAAGGGCGGCTTATATTGCCGGGCATCCTTCCTTAAAAGGAAGGGCGATGTTTGCCAATGCCGATGCAGGAACGCCGGAAGCGGCCATGATGATCCGGAACGACCCGAAAGACCCGCAAATAAAAGAACTGGTTAAAAAAGGGTACATCATCCGTACCCGTGCCGATGCAGACACGCAACAGGCACGTACCAATGACAGATCTGATTTTACTGCCGCCTGCAATTCGGGCGCACAAATCATCACCACCGATTATTACTTAAAAAGCACGCATTTCAGATCGGATTACGTAATTAGTTTTCCGGGAGACAAATATTTTCGTATCAATCCATTGTTCAGCAGTAAAACTTCATCGGTATCCGGTTCAAAAAGCAGATAATGAAGTTGTTTAAACTTTATTAGTTAAACGGGTTGAAACCCATTTTACAATAGGAGCCGAGCCTGCGGCTCTTTAAAAACTGTTCAACGCGGAAAACATGCCCCCGGTTTAACTCTATATCAGATAAGTTTAAACAACCTCAACATATAATTGGTTGATTAATTCATTGACAAAACATTTTCATGCTTCTTTTAGCCTATAAAAATCATTAAGCCTTGTATATATTCAAATCATACAATACTAATTTTTGCAGGATAAAAGAAGCATCTTGGTTTTTAATATAAGCGTTTGTTTAAATTTATATCATTGGTGTCCGGTAAAAATAACGGATAAATATAAAAGCGGGTTAATTTGGATTTAAAGCGATAAAAAAGGGTTAATCAGAAACAGAAGCCCCAATCAATCAAAACAAGGCCAGTTGGCTTGTATCCACATTGGCCAGTTCGGTCCATCTGGCATCGGGCTTGTTCAGGAATTTGAACAGGTTGATATAGGTTGTTCACCCTATTTGAAAAGGCCCATTTACGCTTGGCTTTCCGTTGTATGGCCAGCATGATGGGCTGGATGATCAAGCTTACCCATATTTGGATCTCAATGGCATTCTGACTGTCGCTCAGGAAGTATTTTAAGGGAAAGTTTTGTTTAGCCGTTTAAACAGCGTTTCTATCTGCCAGCGTTGTTTGTAGATCTCTGCCAGTTTATTTAACCCTAAATGATTGATCTTTCCCTCACAGGCCAGCATGATACTGCTTACCTCCCGCAGCGAACTGCACCCGCTCAACATGGCAAAGACCATCTTTGCCAAATGACCGTATGTTTTAAACCGCTTATAGTACCGGTTGCTCGCATGCGATTTTGCTGTCCGGGCAATAACTGGCCTTGTGATGAATTTTAATACCTGGCTGATCACAGGCCGTCCGCTAAAGTTATTAGATTTGTTCATACTTGAAAGTGTGGTAACCCTAAAGTATAAAAAACGGGGCGGCTTTCGTTGCCCCGTCTTATTTTAATCGGGCACTAATGGAAAAAAATATAAAAAAAATTGCAATGAAACCCATAGAAAAGCAAACCATCTTTATAACAGGTGCAACGGATGGAATTGGGAAGTTAACAGCCCTATCGTTAGCGAAACAAAAGGCCCATGTTGTTATTCACGGAAGAAATAAAGCCAAGGTTGCAGATGTTGTTGCAGAAATAAAAACATCGGCAGGCAATGAAAATATAGAAGGCTTTGTTGCAGACCTTTCTGCATTACAAGAGGTTCGTAAGCTGGCAAATGAAGTACTGGCAAAACACACAGCCATTGATGTATTGATAAATAATGCAGGTGTTGGCACAGCAGATAAACGTTATGGCAAAGACGGAACAGAGCTTCGTTTTGCAGTAAATTATCTTGCCCCATTTTTATTAACGCATTTGTTATTGCCTGCATTAAAAAAAGCTTCGCCGTCAAGAATCGTGAATGTAAGCTCGGCTGGTCAGCGTGCAATTGATTTCAACAATGTTATGATGGAGAAGAACTTCGACGGCGTTGCTGCCTATTGCCAAAGTAAACTTGCACTCGTGATGTTTACCATTGACCTTGCCGAACAATTAAAGCAGGAAAACATTACTGTCAACAGCCTTCATCCGGGTACTTACCTTAATACCAACATGGTTCGCAACTCCGGTATTACACCCTGGGGCAATGCGGAAACAGGTGCAGAGGCGGAAGTGTTCCTTGCTGTATCTCCACAATTGGAAGGTGTAACAGGTAAGTATTTTAATGTAAAGAAAGAAGCCCGTGCAGATGCTCAGGCGTATGATGTAAAAGCAAGAAAACAACTATGGCAGTTAAGCTTGCAATTAACGGGTTTAGATAAAAAATAATCCTGATAACTAAAACAAATCATAATACTAAGAGCCTGTTTAAATTTATAATGCTTCTTTTAGGCATATAAACTTTGTGTTTGCATGCTATACTGATACAAAAAGCATAAAAATTTGATGTTTTTTAGGTGATAAAAGAAGCATGTAAAATAAATCGGACAAAATTTAAACAGCTCCCATAACTAAAAAAATGATTGATTTAACAAAACCCATCGCCTTTTTCCTGTCATTAATAAGTATCAGTATGGCGACCCATGCACAGGTAAAAGAATTTTCTGTGGCCAATGCCCATTCCCATAACGATTATAAAAACGACATCCCTTTTTACCGTGCCTATGATAAAGGTTTTGGATCTATTGAGGCCGACGTTTATGCTGTTGACGGGCAATTGATGGTTGCGCACAATAAGAACGAGATCAGCGCAAAACGATCGTTAAAAATCTTATATATTGATCCTTTGGCTGAAAAGTTTAAGCATGATGAAACAAGACAGCTCCGGTTACTTATCGAAATAAAGGAAGATCATAAAGCCGTACTGCCGCTGGTAATAAAAGAGCTTGAACCGCTAAAAAAATATATCACTTACCCGGGACATCCGGACAGGCTTTCCATAGTTATGACCGGGGCTATACCTCCCGCTGCTGAATTGGGAAATTATCCCGGGTGGGTCACTTTTGATACAGATCATTTGGATGGATATACAACAGAGCAATGGCAACGGATAGGGCTGGTCAGTTTTCCGTTTACCAAATATACCAAATGGGATGGCAAAGGCGTATTGGCCAGCGATGAAATTACCAGGGTAAAAGGGGCAATTGACAGTGTGCATTCGGCCGGAAAGATGGTCCGTTTTTGGGCAACCCCGGACACAAAAAGCAGTTGGGTTACCCTGATAAGGTTAGGTGTTGATGTTTTAGGGACAGATAAGATAGAAGAATTAGGCGATTTTTTGAAAAAGAAACCTGAAAATGAATAGGTGCCTTCCGGAGGCTTATAAAATATATCCTCCCACATGCCGTTCAGATGGTTCAATTAAAAAGTCAAAACTATTATTTTGTGTATAAGATGCTGTCAACACTAATTTAAGTAGGTAAAAGAAGTATCAAGCTTTCAAAAATCTGGGTAAAAGTTGTTTAGATTTTCTTTTTTTAAGGTAAAATTTAATCACTTGCAATTTAATCATCCCCCTTGCCCCCTTCAAAGGAGGAAGTATGGCGGCTATCTTTCCAACGTAAAAATTTGTTCAGGACAAGACAGAATTATGGTAAAAGGCAAATCTCTATAAATTATGCCGATAAAAACAGCATCCGTCAAATTTCTTGATGCTGTTTTTATCGGCACTAATTTTATTTATTCGTCATCGTCATCCGCAACTTTACCTGCAAGTTTCGCCGGATAAGCTTTATTTCCTTTTCTGTTGTACCAAAGTATGCGGTTTAAAACATCATCATTGCCACCGTCCACATGATCGTATTCCGGCCTTAAAGACCGTTTGGCGTAAAACAAAGCTTTTCCTTTTAAGGCAGAAAGGCGTCGGTTCATCTCATTTAAAGGAATTTTATTTACCAGTTTTTGATAGGTAAAAGAAGCATCAGGCCGGTCGGCAAAACAATTGAACATGGGCAAAGCGGTTGCATCCAACAAATTCATCGGAGGGATGCCAAGAATTTGTTCGATGGAACGAACGATGGAAGTTTGGTTGTAATTGGTAGAAATTGTTTTTTGCAGATGACTGTACGGACTAACCACAAAAGCGGTAGTCCTGTAAGCGGAAACATGGTCCCATCCTGCCTGGGAATCATCTTCGGTTACAAAAATGACCGTATTTTTCCAGAACCGGCTTTTGCTCACTGCTTCAATAATGCGGCCCAACGCCAGATCATTATCGGCCACCATCGCCCGCGGCGTAGGCATTCCGGGCCGCGAACCGGTTGTATGATCGGTTGATAAAGCCATCACCGAAAGCTCCGGAAACTGATCGCCGGGCTGGTTTTCAAACGTTTTCAGTTCTTTGATAAAAGCATCAGCACGCAACTGGTCGGTAATTTTCAACTCATCCGAACCGGGATAATTAGGCGAAAGCATCGGTTTTACCCTTGAAATCGTCGTGATATTGTTAAAAGCCAAAGGTTTGCCGGCTTTATAATTTTCATAAATATTCGTCCAAGTCAGTTTTGGGTCGATTGTCGGGATGCAGGCTTCACCATAAATCCGCACCGTTTTGCCATGATCGGCGGCGTTGTTCCAGATAAACCCTTTTTTGCTGTAAACCATCGCATCAGTTTGCACATGCGGATAACTGCGGAACCAGGCGCGCACATTTTTTTCTACATAATCCGTCACCATCGCCGCATCGGTCCACTGGTGGCCTTCGGCAGAACATTTTCCGGAGGCATAATAATTATCCAGCAACACAAAATTTTTGGCCAGCCGGTGCTGGTTTGGTGTGATGCTATCGCCAAAAACACAAAGCTCTTTCATGCCGTTTCCCTGAGGCAGATCGCCCAAAACCTGGTCATAAGTCCGGTTTTCTTTAATGATGTAGATCACGTGCTTAAAAACCGATGGTTCCCCTATCCGTTCGGGAATGGGCCTTGCGGGTTGATTTTTGCGCGGTGATAGCTTGGCCAGGCCTGTCCTGAAATCAAGCATCAGCATTTTTACTTTTTTGGTGTAAGCTGCCAACTCACTGCTATCTGGTAAACCGATGACAGAAACAGTCGCCTTTTGATGATGCGAATTATAGGCACCGCCTGCTATTTTGCCGGTTATCTTTTCTGCATTGTCCATTTCCCGGCTGTTTACACGGGCACCTTCCCCTTCCAGGTTGGTTACATAAAGTGTGTTGCCTTCCAATGCAAGGCCGCCGGGATATGCTTCCGTCGGGATAAAACCTTTTACGATGCTTTTATCGCCAGCACCTGATGCTGTTTTTATGCCTAATTTTATTACCGCCACAGCATTGTCCATTCCGTTGGCCACGTACAAGTAATTACCAGCCGAATCAATAGCCAGCGCGTTTGGCGAATCACCAATAAAGCCCTGTTCGCCGGTATTTATTTTTACCGGTATGGTTTCAACAACGTTTAAAGATTGTGTGCTAATGACCGATATATCATCGCTGTTGCTGTTGGCCACAAAAACATATTGGTTGTTTTTACTGCAGATCAAATCGTTGGGATGAAGGCCGACCGGAATATTTTTAACCGTTTTGCCTTCTTTTAAACTAATTACAGAAACAGAGCCGGAACTGGTTGCACCCGTTTTAGGATCGACAGATGCCTTACCATAAGGTACGCCAGCGGTTTCATTTTTTGTATTGCTTGCGGGCATATCTCCGCCCCAATTGGTCACAAAAGCGTAATCACCGGAAACCGTAATTCCGTATGGTGCCACGCCGGTATCAATCTGATAAACAACAGCTTTTGTGGCCAAATCTATCTTGACCAATTTGTTGTTTCCGTTTAATACCACATACAAATATTGTTTTCCGTTTTCCTGGTTTATGGCAAGTTCGTTAGGTAATGCCAACGGGGAATCACCTTCCGGCTTAAAATCAAAAGTATTTGTGATACTGATTTTTTTACCGTTCCAATCCGCCTCAAAAACAACGGACTTGTGGTTATCGCCATTCGCTGCACTCCAAAAAATCTGTACTTGATCGCCTTTTCCAACCACTTCAATACCAGAATACGTGCTCATGAAATTTCTCAATTGCGGATCGTCAAAATAAGTCCACCGTGCCACAACCGTATGCTGCTTTTTATCCAGCAAAACGATTCCGTAACGGTCTTCTACGGCAAGCAGGCTGGTTCCCGGTATCAGTTTCAAATCCAGGCTGTGGTTTTCCATATCCGGGCTGCCGAACGAAATAACCTGGCCTGCCGGATCGATCGTGCGGTTGTAGGGCATCATCACGGGCAGCAGGTTCCGGTTCAGCGTGCTGTCATCATAAGCCGAGTGATGATGGTTTTGTTCCCGATCGGCAGTGCTGTTTTTACCACCAAAAAATGAGTGGCAGGCTGTAAAACCTATCGCCAAAACAATAAAAATATAGCGGGAAAAATTTTTTAATTTCATGGGAAGGAAAATTACTTGTTTTAAACCAAAAGATGCAGCAATGTAAACAGCAAATAAGCCAGCAAAATAGCGGCCGGCAAGGTAAGCACCCAGGCAAATACAATATTTTTAATCGTGCTTTTATTGAGGTTTTCTGTTCCGCCGGAAGCTGCCATGGCTCCTGCCACGCCACCGGAAAGTACGTGCGTAGTGCTGACCGGCAAACCCAAACCAGTGCTTAAACCAATGGTTGCGGCAGCCACGATCTCGGCGGTGGCACCTTGCGCATAGTTAAGTTTTTCGTTACCGATTTTCTCGCCAATGGTTACCACAATGCGTTTCCAGCCGATCATCGTGCCCAAACCCAATGAAATTGAGATGGCAAACAATACCCAAACGGGTGCAAAATCAGTGGCTTTTTCCAGGTTTTTGTAATCGGCTTTTAAACTTACTTTGAGCGGTTCTGGCAGTTTTGATTCTTTATTTTCGACAAGCGTTTTCAGAGTAGCGGTTACTTTTTGTAATTGTTTTTTCAGCTTAAATTTCCCCAGTTTGTCTTTTCCTTCCCGATCGTTAATTTCCGGTTTTGCCTGCTCAATTTGGGTTTTAAGCTGAAGGATTTCTTGTTTTTGGCCCGAACCTGAAAACACGGGCGAAGTTTTTTCTATATGGCTGATTGTGGTTAGGATTTGATCATCAGAAACAGCCGGATTCAGCGCAAAAGTAGCTGGCAAAAAGGTGATCAGCACCAGCATCATCAGCCCAACACCTTTTTGCCCGTCGTTGCTGCCATGGAAAAAACTGACGAGCGTACAAGTAGTCACCAACAGGATCCGGATGGGCATGGGCGGAATGTCGCTATCGCTTTCCGGTATATGAAAAAGCCGTTTGGAATGGATCAACTTGCGCTCTAATTGCAGCAGCAGTGCGCTGCCGACAAATCCGATCAGCGGAGAAACCAGCAGGGAAAGTGCGATCTCTTTAGCTTTGTCCCAATTGACTCCTGCGCCGCCGTAATAATGTGTAAAACTGAGTGTTGCGCCAACCATCGCCCCAATTAAGGTATGCGAACTGGACAACGGGATGCCCAAATACCACGTCCCCAGGTTCCAGATAATAGAACTAAGCAAGATTGAAATTACCAAAATGGCACCGACTTCTACCGGCAGCGTGATCAGTTTATCCAGCGGAACTAATTTTAATAAGCTCATGGCGACGGCGATACCGATGACGAATACGCCCAAAAAATTCCATAACCCAGACCAGATGATGGCCGGATAAGGTTTCAGGGTTTTGGTGTAGATGACGGTTGCAACCGCGTTGGCCGTATCATGAAAGCCGTTGACAAACTCGAAGGCCAGCACAGCAAAAAAGCAGATGTAAAAAACGATCAATATAAAACCGCTTAGTTCTACACGCCCGATCAAAGGCAACAAAACGGAACACAAGGTTGGTAGCATAATTTAAAATTTGCTTTGCAGTGGTGCAAAGCTGCGGCCTGCAATAAGGTTGTTTATTTATCCGAACCGGGAAGCAAATATATTTAT
>JAABUQ010008638.1_pt1 | contig 14180 bp, 13 predicted proteins | sample 5560001 | NCBI WGS metagenome assembly JAABUQ01 (sample SAMN10711888, study PRJNA513371) | rock metagenome | isolation source: Antarctica rocks | place: Antarctica: Victoria Land, Finger Mt nord | collected 2015-12-18
CGGTCCACTTCGGATCAGGGACTATGCTCTGGGAGCCGACGAACGCCGCTCAAATACGGCACCGGCCCTGGAGGCTGACCGACAAGGTCACCCCGATCCGGTATGAAGGTGAATTCTCAACATCCTTGGCCAGGTCCTAATGCCGGATATAAGGCTGCAGGCTGAACCGCAGCTCCAGGATGAACTCGTCCGAACCACGCGACTGGACGATGCCGGCCGGCCCGGTCGCCCGGTTGTGGGCGTACTCCGTGTGGAAGTTCACCCGGCGCTGGGCATAAGGCAGGTTGTAGTTGGCGCCCAGCCGGGTTGCCTGCTGGAAGGCGGTGCCGCTGTAAGCAGTCGTGCTGGCCGAGACGAAGTCGTAGCGCCCGAACAGGTCAAGCTCGCCGTAGCGTTCCGCGCTGAACACCTTGTGGCTGAGCATGGCGTAGGCACCGCCCACGTTGGTCCCGCCGCCGAAGTGCGAATAGATGCCCTCGGCCTCCACGGTGGCGGGCTTCGAGAACAGGGCAGGGAAGGTGTAGGCCACGTCCGCCTCGAAGGTGGCCTTGGTGCCCGACACCTGGAAGCCGCCGATCTGGTTCTGCAAGGTCGCGGTCAGCAGTGGAAAGGTCCGGTCCTGGACGCCGCGGGTGTGGTCCACGCCGAAGCCGAAGGTGAGTTTGCGCCCGTGCTCGGTGTCGTCAATTGGCGTGCCGGACAGCTTGGCGGAGAACGACTTGCCAATCGTGTACTGCGGCTGGTCCCTGTTGAACGAGCCGCGGTTGTCGAGGGCGGCGATGCCGATGCTCCACTGCGGCGACAGCGCCATGCCGTATTCGATGCCGAACTGCGAGCCGAAGATGCCGGCACCGTTGTGCTCCTCCAAGATCAGTGAGCGGTTCACAGTCGTCAGGTTGCCCGAGGACAGATTGTCCTCGCGAGACAGGATGTGCGTGTTCTCGCCGATCAGGCCCCGCAGCTTGGTCGCGTCCTCGGCGTCTTGCAGCGCGATGAACAGGTTCTCGAAGTTGCGGCGGCCATAGCCAAACCGCCCGCCGAAGCCGCTCCGGCCAAAGGCGCTGTCGGTCAGGTCAACCTCATACACGATGGCTGGGCGCAGCCCGGTGGTGACGCGCGGCAGGTCGATCTCGCTGCCCTGCCGGACACGGCGCCAATAGTCCTTCGAGCCGTTGCCGGGGTTGAAGATGCGCTCGCCGTAGCCCCAGAACGTCCAGGTGAAGTCGCCGGTGTGGTAGTTGCCGCCGTTGTCGTTGAGGCTGAACCCGGGCTGCATGGTGGGCTGTGCCGGCGCATTGGGCGGCGTGGTGGACGCTGCCGGGACCTCCCGGCCGGCCGGGGACGTGACTGGCGACGCCGGGGCGCTTTGAGCCAGGGCCGGCACCGCGCCGCCTGTGACGGCGACGCAGGCCAGAGCAAGGTGACGGGCCGTGAGGGACAGGGTGTCACGCATCTACCAGCAGCTCTGGCGAGGTGGGCCGCGCCTGGCACGCGAGAATCAGGCGGTCGGCGACATCGCCCTTCAACAGGGCGTCGGTGTGGGCCATGGCGACCGTGCCGGACACCAGCTTGACCCGGCAGGTGCCGCAGGTGCCGTTGCGGCAGGAGTAGTCGAGCTTCACCCCGGCCGCCTCCGCCGCGTCGAGCAGCGTCTGCGTGGCCGTGACAGGCACCGTCCTGCCAGTCACGCGGAACCTGACCTGTGCCGCGCAGGCGCCCTGCGCCAGGGCGGCTGCCTCGTCGCGTTCGATTTGGTCCACGGGCGTGCTGAACAGCTCCGTCAGCACCTGGTCAGGCGGCACGCCCAAGCCTTCCAGCGCGGACCGCACCGCATCCATCATCGGCGCCGGGCCGCATAGGTAAATACGGCGGGACGGCAGCTCGGGCACGAAGCCGGAAAGCTGCCCGGCGGTGATCCGCCCGGTCAAGCCGTGCCAGCCGGTGCCGGCGGCATCCTCGACGATGACTTGCAGGTGGAAGTTGGGATGGCGCTCCTGAAGGTAGGCCAGCTCCTTCTCGTAGATGATGTCGCGCGGCGTGCGAACGGCGAACACCATCCACACGTCGTGCTCCCAAGCGGCGTCGGTCAGGCTGCGCAGTACGCTCATCATCGGCGTGATCCCCACGCCGCCGCCGATCAGCACGACGCCTTCGCTCTCGTCGCCGGTGAAGGTGAAGCGGCCGGCCAGGGCGCGGATGGCGATCAGGTCCCCCTCATGGAGCTGGTCATGCAGGTAGTGCGAAGCCACGCCATCGGCCTCGCGCTTGACGGTGATCTCGACGTAGCTGGTCCGGGTCGGCGGCGAGCTGACGGTGTAGGTGCGCCGCACCTCCTTATCGCCGACCGGCAGGGACAGCGTCAGGAACTGGCCGAGCTTGAAGGTGAAGGGCAGGCGGCGGCGGTCGGTGGAGACCATGCGGAAGGTCTTGACTGTGGGCGTCTCCTGGAAGATGCGCGCCACTTGGAGCTGGCCTTCCCACGTCGTGGGCTGGTCCATGAAGGCGCCGGCCGGTGCAGCCGCGATGGCCTCGCGCAGCGCCGCGTGCCGCACGCCGTGCAGCACGCGCCAGGTGATGGCCGCGAGCGCCAGCACGGTGCAAGCCTCGACGAACACCTTGCCGCCGTCGAGGTAGTCAATCGGGTCGTCGTTCAGGTTGGGATTGGTTAGCAGGCTGTGGGCGAACAGCGCGACCGTGACGGCATAGGCGACGTAGTGCAGCTTCTTCCAGGTCCGGATGCCGATCCGGTTGCGGACGTAGGACGTGACCACGACGAAGATCAGGGCGTAGGCCGCGAACGCCCCGATGGTGTTGATGATCGGCTGGTCCGGTGCCCAGAACGGCAGCGCGATGTCGAGCCAGCCGAACTTGGCCGTAGCGGACGGCAGCAGCAGCACGGGATGCAGCAGCACCACGGCGAGGGCGACGTAGCCGATCCAGTTGTGCATGTCGAACAAGGGCAGGCGCCGGTGCGGCCAGCTCGCCACCGGGTTGTACCGGGTGGACAGCAGCAGTCCGAGCAGCAGGTTGAAGGTGAGCAAGCCGGTCGCCGCCAGCCCCGCATAGGAGGTGAGGTCTACGAATGTGATGTCGGGGATGCCGGTGTCGGTCGGTGTCATGCGTCCTCGCAGGTTGCGCCGCGGGCATCCGCCTTGGCCGGTCATCCGGGGCAGTGCTCCTCAGGCCAGGAGGGGTAGCCGGCCTACCTGACGTTTGCTGAACGCCAACATGACGATTCCGTCATGCAAGCTGGTGCGCCGCCCCGGCCGGCGCCGCGGTCCCGGAGAGCGGCGTCTCCAGCATTACGCGGGTGCCCTGCCCGACCTGGCTGCTGATCGCCACGCGCCCGCCGTGCAAGGCGGCGATGCTCCTGACCATCGCCAGCCCCAAGCCCAGGTTGCCACCGGAGCCGGAGCGGGCACGGTCGGCCCGGTAGAACCGGTCAAAGACGTGCGGCAGGTGCTCGGGCGGGATGCCGCAGCCGGTGTCGGACACCTCGATGCGCAGCAGCACGCCATCGCTGCCCGGACGGATCGTCACCCGCCCGCCCGGCGGCGTGTGGGCGATGGCATTGGCCACCAGGTTGCCTACGGCCTGCTGGAACAGCGTGCGGTCAAAGGAGGCAGCGAAGTCCGCCGTGCCCTCGACATGGAGCGCTACGCCGGCCTCGGCGGCGGTGGCCTCGTAGAAATCCAGGACAGCCTCGACCTCCTGGCGCACCTGGATGGTGTCGTGGTGGCCATCGCCCGTGGCGGTTTCGGCGCGCGCCAGGAACAACAGGCTCTGGATGACACGGCTGATGCGGACGCACTCCTCCAAGGCCGAGCCAAGTACGTCCCGGTACTCACCGGCAGGACGGTCCTTGCCCAGGGCCACCTCAAGCTCTCCGCGCAGGTTGCTGATCGGCGTCCGCAGTTCGTGCGCCACGTCGGCCGAGAACTGTGAAATCTGCCCGAACGACTCCTCCAGCCGGTCGAGCATCTCGTTGAACGTGGCGGCAAGCGCCCGCAGCTCGGTCGGCAGGTCTGTGGTGTCAATGCGTTCGTGCAGGGTGGAGGACCGGACCCTGCGCGCCGTTGTGGTGACGCGCTCGATGGGCCGGATGCCGCGCCGCGCGATGGCGTAGCCCACAGCCGAGCACAGCACGACCGAGACGACGACCACGAGCCACAAGCGTTCGCGGTAATGCACCAACAGGAGTTCCTCGGCCGCGCGGTCCATCGCCACCTGCAGCACGCGCCCGTCCGGGCGTCCGGGGTTGGCCAGGGCGCGTGCGCTCAAGAGCTGGAACAGCCGGCCCGACGCGGTGGCGACCTCGCCGTTGATGTCCTGCCCGGCCTCGACCTGGGCGGCCGGCGGGAACACCGCTACGGGCAGCTCTCCCTCCATGCCGGGCGATTCCAGCAGCGTCCGGCCCTCGGCATCCACGATCCGCACCCAGATTTCCTGCGGCTGCCGGAGGGAATGACTCGGTGCCGGGGTCGCCGCCTCTGGCAGGCGCAGCTCGCCCGACGCACGCAGCAGCAGGCGGAGGTCGGTCATGGTGTTGGCCAGGGTGCGCCGGTCCTCGGCGTCGAAGCTCGTGGCCAGCACCCAATACAGGAAGCCCGTCGCGGCCAGGATCAGCACCAAGGCGGAGCCGGCGTACCACGCCGTCATCCGCGCGACGATTGATCCCGTCCAGGGGCGCAAGCCCATCATGCCCCGTCGCTGGACGCGCGGGCTTCCAGGACGTAGCCGATGCCGCGCACGGTGTGGATCAGCTTGGTGTCGAACGGGTCGTCCACCTTGGAGCGCAGCCGCCGGACATGCACGTCCACCACGTTGGTGCCGCTGTCGAAGTTGATGTCCCAAACCTGCTCGGCGATCAGGGTGCGCGAAAGCACGTCGCCGGCACGGCGGGCCAGCAGCGACAGCAGCCGGAACTCCTTCGGCGTGAGGTCCAGCGGCTTGCCTCGCCGGACCGCCTTGTGCCGCTCGGTGTCGATCTCCAGGTCGGCAACCCGGAGCGCCGCCGTCTGCTGCCGGACGGCGCCGCGGCGCAGGATGGTCCGAAGCCGGGCCAGCAGTTCGGAGAAGGCGAACGGCTTGATGAGGTAGTCGTCGGCGCCAAGCTCAAGCCCGCGCACCCGGTCGGGCACGCCATCGCGCGCGGTCAGGAACAGCACCGGAACCTGGTTGCGGCGCTGGCGCAGCTCGCGCAGCACCGACCAGCCGTCCTGGCCCGGCAGCATCACGTCGAGGATGACCAACTCGTAGCCGCCCTGCCGCGCCATGTAGGCGCCGGTCTCGCCGTCGCCGGCGACATCGGCCACAAAGCCGTTCTCCTCCAGTCCCTTCTTGAGATAGGCGGCGGTCTTCGGCTCGTCTTCGACGATCAGGAGCTTCATGGTAGCCACCCTAGCAGTGCAGCGAAGCGGTTCCGCCACAGGTCTTGGAGGCGGCCGGCGTGGCTTGCTTGTCGCCTCCTCCAACCCGTCAGTCGGTCTTGACGGCACAGTGGTCTGGCTAACGCTTTAGTCGCAAACTCCCACGCCAGCATCCGTAAAGGCAGCATCCATGGGAGGGGCGAGGCCGACGGGGCTGGAGCAAGAAGGATCATATGACGGCTGTCTTCTGGTTGCTGGCCTTTGCTGGGGGCATCGCCATGATCGTGTGGGGAGCCGAAGCGTTCGCCGAACATCTCGGGCGGGCCTCGGTCCGCCTCGGCGTCAGCAGCTTTGCGCTCGCGCTGCTTCTGGCCGGCGCCGAACCGGAGGAGCTGGCGACGGCCGTGGTCGCTTCGCTCCGCGGCTCGCCGGGGATTGCGCTTGGCGACGTGGTAGGCGCCAATGTTGCAATCTGCCTCGTTGCGCTGGGCGTTGGTGCCTGGATCGCACCATTGCCGTTCCGGGCTGGGGTGATGCGCTACGCCCTCCTTGGCCTCCCTCTCGGTGCGGTCGGGGCCTGGTTCGTTTGGGACGGAGAAGTCAGCCGTGGGGAAGGCGCAATCCTTGTTGCCCTCTACATCGTCTATGTCGGTGCGATTTGGTGGATGGAGCGCAAGCCGCCCACACTCGGCGAGGTTGGCGAGCTTGCAGAGGCCCGAGAGGCTGTGGAAGCAGGGAAACATTCGCGGGTCGGACGCGACTTGGCCCTTGTGCTGGCCGGGGTCGGGGCGATGGCAGCCGGCGCCACGCTACTGGTCGAGGCGGTGCAGCGCCTCAGCGGTGTCGAGGCCACGCAGACGCGACTTGGCCTGACGCTCGTCGGCTTTGCGACCGGGTTTGAGCTGGTCGTGCTGGCCTGGTCGGCGGCACGGCGCGGGGTGTCAGAGGCGGTCGTCGCAGGCGTGGTGGGCAGCTTCGCCTACAACGTGACCATGACGCTTGGCGCCGGCGCGCTCGCCCGGCCATTGGTGCTCGCCGACACTGCCGTGCTGCACGTTCCGGTCCTGCTCATGCTCGGGTCGCTAGGCCTGGTCGTCTTGCTTGCTACACCTCGGCAGCGGCTCGCCGGCGCCGAGGGCGCGACTTTGCTCATGGCCTATCCCGTGTTCATAGCCTGGGTGCTATTGGCCTGAGAGGGGTAGCCCGTAGCACAGCTAGGGGTCTGGGGAGCAAGCGATACCGTTGGCGAATTCAGGGTTGGCCATTCGTTCACGTCACCTGCCATCCTGGCGCCCCCGCTCTGGCGGGGTCAAGGATGGTTCCCCGCGGCTCCTGAACGGGCACTGCGGCGGGTCGGGCGAATTCGCCAACGATATCAACGTTGGGTCAGCCCCATTTGGGCGCGAGGGCCTCGATGATACGGCACTCGGCGATGGTGCCGTGTCCACACTGCCCAATAAGGCGGCGCAGCTCGTCCCCGAGCGCGGTTAAGTCGGCGATCTTGCGCTCCACCTCGCCGAGATGGACCCGGGCGATCCGGTCCACCTCGCCGCACAATTGGTCACGCCTTTCCGCAAGCCGCAGCAGCGCGCGCACCTGGTCGAGCGAGAAGCCGAGGTCGCGCGAGCGCCGGGCGAAGCTCAACCGCTCCAAATGCGCCCGGCCGTAGGCGCGGTAGTTGCCCGCCGTCCGCGCCGGCGCCGGCAGCACGCCGATCCGCTCATAGTAGCGGATCGTCTCCACGTTCGTGCCGGTCGCACGCGCTAGCTCACCGATGCTGAAGGTTGCCGCGTCCACGCCCTTGACCCTGTAGTGACTACAGGCCCCATTTGAGTGCCGGACCCCGCTGCCGCAAGGCGGGAGCGAGATCGCCATTACGAAACGGGACTGGAGCCAGGCACGTGCCGGATGACCAAAGGACGCCTCCCAACACCGGCGCGGTGCTGCGTTACCGGGTCGAGGGCATGGATTGCCCGAACTGCGCCGGGACAATTGAAACCGTAATAAAGCGCCTGCCCGGCACTGGCGACGTGCGGGTGAACTATCAATCCCAGGTGCTTGCCCTTCGGTTGGACGAAGCAGCGACGCCGCGCGGAGCCGTGAAGGACCAGATCCGAAGCCTCGGCTACGGCGTGAGCCCGGTCCAGGCGCCGCGGGTGGCGCCGGCTGGGGAAGGAGCAGCCCCCGCCGACGATGACGACGACGGGCCGACGGGCGCTGCCTGGTGGCAGGGCCGCAAGGCCCGGCTCGCGCTGTTGATCGGCGCGCTGATCCTAGCTGCTTTCGCCGCCACACATCTCCTGCCCGCCGTGTCCGCCTGGGCCTACACACCGGCGGCGCTGTTGGGCCTGTGGTTCTTCGGCCGTAAGGCAATCGCCCTGGCCCGCGCAGGCTCGCCGTTCAGCATCGAGATGCTGATGTCGGTCGCCACCGTGGGCGCCATCCTGATCGGCGCCGAAGGCGAGGCCGCGGTCGTGGTCTTGCTCTTTACGGTCGGCGAAGTACTGGAAGGCGTGGCCGCCCAGCGCGCCCGCGCCGGTATCCAGGCGCTCGCGTCGCTGGTGCCCAAAACGGCGCTGCTGGTCGGCGCGGACGGCACGGCGCGGGAAGTGCCGGCATCCCGGCTGGAGGTCGGGCAAATCGTATTGGTCCGCCCTGGCGACCGCGTATCGTCTGACGGCCAGGTGGTCGAGGGCGAAAGCGAAGTGGACGAGAGTCCCGTCACTGGCGAGAGCGTGCCGCGGCCCAAGCGCGAGAGCGACCCGGTTTACGCCGGCAGCATCAACACCGCCGGTGCCTTGCAGGTACGGGTGACACGGGCCGCAGCCGACAACACCATTGCCCGCATCATTCACCTGGTCGAGGAGGCGCAGGCTGCCAAGGCGCCAACCGCACGCTTCATCGAGCGATTCAGCGCGATCTACACACCTGCCGCAGTCGCCGTCTCTGCCTTGGTTGTCGTGGTGCCGCCCCTGCTGCTTGGCGGCGGCTGGTACACTTGGCTGTACCGCGGCCTCGGCTTGCTGCTGGTCGCCTGCCCCTGCGCCCTGGTCCTGTCCACGCCAGCGGCGGTCGCCTCGGGGCTTGCTGCCGGTGCTCGGCGTGGGCTGCTGGTCAAAGGGGGCGCCGCGCTGGAGGCAATTGGCCGCGTCCGCACGATCGCATTTGACAAGACGGGCACCCTGACGCGGGGACGGCCCGAAGTGACCGACCTCGTGGCCCTAGCCGGGCCGGAGCGGGCCATGCTGGGTCTGGCGGCTGCGGTCGAGAATGGGTCGAGCCACCCAATCGGCCGCGCCATCCTGGAACGCGCTGCCGCGGATGGCGTGCCGCTGCGCCCGGTCCGGGATGCCCGCGCCATCGCAGGCAGGGCCGTCGAGGCGGTGGTGATGGGCAAGCGCGTGATGGTCAGTTCGCCCCGCCACGCGGCGCAGTCGGGCGTATTGCCTGCTGAGGCGCAGCACGCGGCGGAGGCGCTGGAAGGGCAGGGCAGGGCAAGACAGTCGTGGTCGTGGTCGGCGATGGCCAGGCGCTGGGGCTGATCGCGGTGCGCGACGAGCCGCGGGCTGACGCGGCGGCGGGGGTCGCTGCCTTGCGGACCATGGGCGTGCGCCCGGTCATGCTGACCGGCGACAACCGGCGCTCAGCGGGCGTGATTGCATCGGCTCTCGGCCTGGATGTGGAAGCTGAGCTGCTACCAGAGGACAAACTCTCTCGGATCGCGACACTGAAAGCGCAAGCGCCGATCGCGATGGTAGGCGACGGCATCAACGACGCACCGGCATTAGCGGCGGCCTCGGTCGGCGTGGCGATGGGCGGCGGAACAGACGTGGCGTTGGAGGCGGCTGACGCGGCGGTGCTGAACGATCGCGTGACGGACGTGGCCGCCCTGGTCGGGCTGTCGCGCGCGACGCTGCGTAACATCCACCAGAACGTCGCCCTCGCGCTCGGGCTAAAGGCTATGTTCCTCGTCACCACCGTCCTGGGCGTGACCGGCCTGTGGCTGGCGATCTTGGCCGACACGGGCGCGACGGTGATCGTGACGGCCAACGCCCTGCGCCTGCTGCGCTGGCAGCCAAGCTGACCGGCTGTCACGCAGTGGCAGGCAGGAGGAAAGGCAACCGTCGTGGTCGCAATGAACGGCGAGCGCATGGCCCTGAGCGTCATACACGACGTTGAGCGCACTGCCGCTGCTGTGGCATGATACCTCCCGGATCGGAGAGAGCCTCACGACGCCTCACGGAACGCCCACGCAAGCCGTCCACGAGCCTCGGAAGGATACGTACATGGAACTCAGGATCATGTTGGTTGTCGCCGCTGCCGTGGCAATTGCGGTTCCTGCAAGGGCAGGCGGGAACTCTGGCGAATCTGACGCCAACCTTGGGATAGGCGGGATCAGGACCTTTTCCTCGGAGGGGCAGGCGAAGGCAGCTTGTGGTCGTGACACGGTAGTGTGGGCCGATAGGTATGCCGGATATCTCTATTTCCGGAGGGAGAAGGAATACGGAAAGACTCCACAGGGCTCGTTCACGTGCTTGAAGATCGCGCAGGACGGAAACTATTGGAGCACCGGCCCGATGAGCAGCATTGGCCGAGGGCACGGGCCGGGCAGGAATTTCCCGTTCACGCCAATTCCCTCGCCAAACATGTCTTGACGCTCCTGCCTCCTACTTCGCCTTCCGAGCTATAGCCTGGGTGCTGCTGGCCTGAGAGGGGCAGCCATCACATGGCCCTATGACCACGAAGCTGTCTACGCCGTAGCACACTGATCGGCAGCCAGGGCCAGGGGTGTCGGGGGTCCGGTAGCAGCGGAACCGAAAGTTCGATTGAGCATAAACCCAGCTGAGTGGGTTTTACGGGCCGTAGATAGATGCACCAGTTGATGTGTGTCGAAACTCAATCTCGCTGAGCGGGCGGGGCAGCCTCCGGCTGGTGCATCAAAGGGTGGTTTTGTGCGCTCTACCGGGGACTGCTGCAGTCAGCTTTGCGCCGCCATGGTTCCGTTTCCAACCATGAACTCCACCCCCGCCTTGGCGTGAATAGCCGTTGTGTCGAACACCGGCAGCTCAATGTCGGACTGCCCGACGAGCAGGGCGACCTCCGTGCAGCCAAGGATCACCCCGTCCGCGCCTGCTGCGCGCAGGCGCTCGATCACTCCAAGGTAAGCCCTCTTCGATTCTGGCCGGATGATCCCGCGGCAAAATTCGTCGTAGATCACTTCATGCACGAGGGTGCGCCCGGCTTCATCGGGCACGAGCGCCTCAACCCCGTGCTTCTCCGTAAGCCGCCCGCGATAGAATTCTCCTTCCATCGTGAAGCGCGTTCCCAACAGTGCAGGGCGCCGGCAGCCCGCCTCGCATAGTGCCGCAGCTGTGGTATCGGCGATGTGGATTGCAGGCACCCCGGACGCTGCCTCAATGTCGGCATGGAGGCGGTGCATCGTATTCGTGCAGATCAGCAGCGCCTCGGCGCCTGCCGTCGCGAGCCGCCGCCCGGCCCCGCCCAGCTCCTTGCCCAGCGCCTCCCACTCGCCTGCGGCCTGCTTCTCAGCGATGCTGGCAAGTCGAAAGACCACAGGATCAGCGGCGCGGAGCGGAGGCCGCCCAGCCGAGCCTTCACTCCCTCGTTCAGCAGGCGATAGTAGATGTGCGTACTCTCCCAGCTCATGCCGCCCAGCAGCCCCAGCGTGCGCATCCAGCCCTCCACTGCACCCGTCCCAGGCCCAGGCGTTCGCACGTTCTCGGGCAAGAGGTATTGAATGGAACGCACATGAACGCCGCACCCCTGGCCGCGGCCAGGCTCGGCGGACTCGGCATGGAACTCTGGCCCCGGGCGCTTTACGTGACGCGCGCCACGGTTGGCCCGGGCGTGATCGGTTTCGCTTTCGAAGCGCAAGAGGGCGAGGACGCCATTGCATCCGACCGCCTTCGGCCGTTCCGTCGCGGGGTTAATACGTTGGCCTGGATACCACCCGGTTGCCCGGCGTTCTCCGCTTCGCGCATGGGGGGCGAATACCTCGTGCTGCGCGGCTTCGCCACCAATGCCATCGCCCACCCAAGCGCCGCTGGTCAGGCGGTGAACGACGTTGTCGGGCCTGCCGCCCTCGCGGCGGCACAGGCGCTGCGCCGAGCGCTACTCGAAGGCACGGTGAACTCCGAAGCCGCCGCAGCCCCTGTGGACGTGCTGCGCGCGGCGTTGCTGGCCCGCTTCCAGGGCGGTCCAGGACGCGCCACCCGCTGGCTGACGCCCAGGCGGATGGCCGCAGTCGAGCGGCTGGTCGCTGTGCGCATGGAAGAGCGGATCGAGACTGCCGACCTTGCAGCCGAGCTTGGGCTGTCGGTCGGCTTTCTCGTGCTCGCCTTCCGCAGCGCGCTCGGCACTACGCCGCATCGCTACTTGATGGAGCGCCGCTTAGCCCGCGCTCGATCTGAGTTGGGCTCGACCACCAAACCCGTCGCAGGCATCGCACTCGAATGCGGCTTCGCCGACCAGGCGCACCTGACGCGATACATGCGCGCAGCATTGGGCGTCACGCCGGCTGCGTACCGGAGGCTGGCCCGAGCATGAGGGGTGACAACGAAAACTGACTCGAACTTTTGGTTCCACTGCTACCGGACCCCCGTGTCCGTCAAACGAACCCCAGGCGAACAGGCCCAAGCTGTCCGCCAACCCTGGACGCCAAACGGGAAAGCGGACGAATTTATAGCCGGACGAGAATACGGACAGGCGCTGCCCTGGTAATGCACGGCACCGGACGGTCCGCGCCGTGTTCCGCAAACGGTCGGACACTGATGGCGAATTCGCCCGTCACGCTGCGAGGCCGGCAAAGCGCGATGTGCGGGTAGGCGCAATGGGCCGGCCTGAGAACCAAGCTGCCATGCGGTCGAGGTTGATCGCCGCGGCAGTGGCTGCATGTTGCAGGCTTGTCTTGGCCAGGCCGCGGTAGCGGGTCTGGCGCAGACCGAACGCGCGCACGGCTTGCGACAGCGTGCTCTCGATCCCTTGGCGCTGCGCGTAGAGGCGCCGGCCCTCTGGCGTGCTTTCCCGCGTCCTGGCAGCGGCAAGGGCCTCGTATTCTGGCCGCGGCAGGATCGCGAGCACCCGGCCTTGGGACTTCGACTGCGACCGTGTGCAGCGGCTGCGGGATGGACAACCCAGGCAGTCGGCAGCCCGGAATTGGGCGCGGACGAGCGCGCGCTGCCCCGGGTGCTTCTTGGCCTCATACCAGCCGGCGCTCTCTTTGGCCCTCCGGGCAGCGCACCGTCCGCCGGTCCCAGTCCACGGTGAAGTCGGCCGCGCTGAACGCGCCTTCGGACAGGCCCTGCCAGCTCAGGTTCCGCCGGCCGGGTCCGACCAAGTCGATGTCATGCTCCGTGCGGGCGGTGATGAGGTGGTCCGCGCTGACATAGGCGGAGTCCACCAGGTGTTCGGAGGGGGCAAGGTTCTTCGCAGCCAGGGCCGCGTGGATCGGCGCCGTGCGGGGCGCCTCATGCACGTTGGCCGGCGTCGTGTCCGCATGGACCACCAAGCGTGGAGCGCCCTCGTCGCAGGTTTCCGTGAAGTGGACCATGTAGCCTGTCCAGTTCGTGCCGGCTTTGGCCCGGAACCGGGCCTCGGTGTCGTAGGGCGACTCTACCCGGTCGCCGGGGCCGCGGCCCTGGACCGGCCGCAGGCGTGCGCCGCCCTTTCCGCCTTCTGATCGCTCGAAGTGTCTTGCCCACACACGGCGCAGCGTCTCGACCACGGGCAGCGCCGCTGCTTCCGGCGGTGTCTCCGTCCTGGCCAGCGCGTCGAGGAGGTGGAAGCCGTCGGCCCCGACCTGGCCGATGAACGCATCGCGCTTAGGGCCAACCTCGGGCAGCCGCATGTCCTCAACCCGCCTGTCGTAACGCTCGTGCCACTCGGGTAGCGCAAGCGCACGCAGCCAGTCCGGCGTGACAGTGGCGATGTCATTGAGCGCCGCGCGCAGCGTCTCGGCCACGAGTTCTACGCGGTTGAGGGTGCGGATGGCAGCGAGCACATGCGTGCTGTCAGTGCGCTGCCGCCCGCGCGCCTTGAGCAGCCCATCCTCACGCGCGGCATCCAGCACCCGCGCGAGCAGCCGGCCGACGGCCTCGTTGCCCAGCAGCCTGCCGCGGAACTCGCACAGCACGCTGCGGTCAAAGCCCGGGTCGGCCAGGTCGAGAGCGAGCAGGTATTTCCAGTCGATCCTGGCACGCACGGCGTCCGCCGCCTGCCGGTCGCTCAGCCCCTCGCGGAACTGCAGCAACGTCACCAGCGCAAGCCGCCACGGCGCATAGGCCGGCTGACCGCGCTTGGGGTAGAGGTCGGCAAAGTCGGCGTCCGTAAACAGGGTGCCAAGCCGGTCGCGCAGGATCAGGTAGGGATTGCGGGTTCGGAACGCGGCGCGGGCGATACGGGCGGTGTCATCGGGCACAGGCGGAATCGGCTGCTGCGGGCGAAGCGACATGGGCCACACTCCAGGCTGAAAACCGCACAACGCCGCCAGCCCCACCAAGCTCCCGAATTCGCCACCAGTGTCCGGTCGTTTGCGGAACAAGAACCTGGACCTTGTATATTCAAGGGGTTACACGTTCCACAACCGTGTTCCGCAAGGTGAGGGAATTCCATGTCGGCTGATTGGGGTGTTAATCAGCGCAGATATCGGACTCAGGAAAGTTTGTGAATATACCCCGACTCTTTGAGAATCCGGCGCGCCCCCTTGCCAAGCGGTGCTGGGCGGATTCTATCGGTGTCATGATCCGCGCCGGTTTCCTCGACCCCGAATCGCGCAAGGACCTGACCGAGTTG
>JAABUQ010008640.1_pt1 | contig 14179 bp, 23 predicted proteins | sample 5560001 | NCBI WGS metagenome assembly JAABUQ01 (sample SAMN10711888, study PRJNA513371) | rock metagenome | isolation source: Antarctica rocks | place: Antarctica: Victoria Land, Finger Mt nord | collected 2015-12-18
CACAGGCGCAGCGGCGGCCAACCCTATACCCTAACCCTATAGCGGCAGAGCCCGCCGCACCGGTGTACGCCCGGACCGGCTTGCCGCGCTCGTAGTCCCACAGCTTGATCGTGCTGTCCAGCGTGGCCATGAGCACGAACCTGCCGTTGGGCGAGAAGCGCGCAAAGCCGACCGGCGGCGTCTGCGCGTCGAACAGCGTCTTCTGGCAGGCGAGCGGCGTCTGCGCTGCGTCCCAGACGCGCGCCAGCCCGTCGTACGAGCTGGACACGACCATGGTGCCGTCGGCGCTGAAGTCCACGGCCGTCACCGGGTCCGAGTGCGCCGGCAGCGTCTGCGGCGCACGCACGGCGCGTCTGCCGACGGGACCACTGCCTGCTCCATGCGCACTCATCGCATCGGGCGCAGGTCTGCGTTCGTCGGCAGCCCCGCGCCTCCAGACGCGTCCGCGGCGCCTGACGAGGCGCAGGGCGCGCCCCGGCAGGGGGCGGCGCGCGCTGCAGCGCGCGCGCGGGGCCGCGCCTTCATCTCCTTCCCGGTCCGCGTCTCCCAGACGCGCACGGTCTCGTCAAAGCTCCCGCTCACCTGCCGCCCGCGCGCACGTTGGCGACCGGGGCCCGGGCCGCGCTGCGGGAGAGGCACGCGGGCGGGGCCGGGGGGCGCGGGACGCGCGCCAGCGAGCTCTGCCGCGGGTTGAACGCGCAGCAGAACACGAAGTTGGTGTGCCCCTCCAGCGTGCGCAGGCGCTCGCCGGCGGCCGCGCCCCACAGGATCAGCGTCCGGTCGTCGCTGGCCGTCGCCAGGTAGCGGTCTGAGGGGTCCCACGCCACATCGTTCACGCCCTGCCGCGCGGCCGGCCGGCACGCCTTGCGCCGCCCCTGCCGCGCGGGGCAAGACAGCGGCGGCGCCGCAGCGGGGCGCGCCTGCGTGTGGCCGCTCAGGACGTGCAGGCACTCGCCGGAGAGCGTCTGCCACACACGCGCGGTGCCGTCGGCCGACGCGCTCGCCAGCCGCTCCCCGCCATTAGAGAACTTGACCGAGACGACCGCCTTGGTGTGCCCTGCGCCCCGCCGTCGGCTCAAGAGTGCCGCGCATGCTGAGCGACCGGAGTCGAGCGGACCGGCACGACTTGCAGGGATGCGGCGCCACTTGCAGGGAGGCAGCGCCCGCGCCTTCAAGGGTGCGCTTCAGCCGGTATGCGGGCGCCTGGACGCCGCCTGTGGGCGGGCCGGCGGCGGGCGCCGCCAGGCCGTTCTGTGAGGCGGTGCTGGGCGCCGGCGCGGCCATTGCCTTGCCCGGCCAGGGCGTCTGCCGGGTGCGGGGGCCGCGACGGCAGGCGGCAGCGGCCTGCACAAGCGCAGTGGCAAGTCGAGGCACTCGGTGGAACGAGCATTGGCAAGGCCAGATGCCCAGATCAAGATGCCGGCCGCGCTGCGCCCATCTGGCTCACAGGCGCAGCGGCGGCTGCAGTGGGCTTGCAAAGGAGCACAGCAATGCACGAGATGGCGCACCTTGCATTCTCAAGGCGGTCGCAGGTCGTCCACCAAATCTGGCTCCCTGCTATGCTTTTAAAAGCTGGAGATGCAGCTTCAGGCAGAGGCTGGCTGCGGGACGGCTGCGCACGCAGTGGAGAAGAGCCCGGCCTCCTAACACTGCGCGGCACGCTGCGCATCAGAACAAGGCTGCGGGCCCCTGCACAGTCCGGCACCGCTTGCACTAGCAGCAGCCTGAGCACTCGGGCTGAGCTGTGCGGGCGCCGCCGGGCCGCCGCCTCTCCTAGCATGCGCTGCTAGCAGGATGCACGCCGCGCTCTTCGCGCGGCAGCTGACCGGCCGGCCAGGCGCGCGCCCGCCGCCCAGGCTCTCCCGCTACCGAGGCAGCGCTCAGAGCCTCACAGAAGCGGTAGGACCGCATCATCACGGTGCTGTGAGCTCTGCATCACACGGGCCTGCGTCAGTGCATGCTTGCTTGCGCCGCCCCAGGCAAGTGCCAGACACCAGCGCAGCAGCGGCGTGGCAGCCGCGGCGCCGCCCTGCCGGAGCCGCGGCGCCGCCCTGCACAGCGACGCGTGCGTGACCGGTGCGCGCCGCGCGGCAGCCCACGTGCGCACCCCGTACCTGGCGGAGCTGAGCTGCGATGCGCCGGGCGCGGGCACGATGCCTGTCAACACGCTCAACGGCCTGCAGGGCTCCCCGCCCTTCTGCGCCGCGTTCAACCTGGTGCGCGGCGGCCGCCCGACTGGGCAGCGCGCATTCAGTCCGACTGGGCGGCGCCTCCGCGCGCGCGGCGCCGCAGTGCGGCACGCCAGGCGCTCCGCGAGCCCGCACCGCCTCTGCCGCCTGCCCTGCCGCGGCGGTGCAGCCACGCAAGCAAGCTGAGTTGTCCTGCGCGGCGCCGTACGCCAGCGCGCAGCGCAGCGGCACGGCAGGCCGGCCAGGCCGCCGCGGGCGTGCAGGCGGCGCGTGTCCAGCAAGCCGACCCGCCCGGCCGGCGCAGGAGGTGCAGGCGCGGCGGCTGCTGGCGCTGGCGGACGAGGAGGGCTACGTGACCGTGGTGGACGCGGGCGCGCCGCTGCCCAGCGACCTGCACCTCGGCTACCCGGCCTGGGACATGGCGGGCGAGCCGCTGCCGCGCCCGCGCGCGCAGTGGGAGGCGCACAAGAACGCTGTCTTCGACCTCGCCTGGGCCAAGGCGCGCCCGCGCCACGTCGCCCTAACCCTAATGCCCGCGCTCGATCACACCTGCACCGCTCTGCGCCGCCCCGCCGACCCCACAGCCCTGTCCGACATCCTGCGGCGCGCTCCCGCCGTGGGCGCGCCGGCGCGCGCCGGGCGGGGTGCGCTGCGGCCGCGGCTGACCGCGCCGGCGGGCGGCGGCGCGCGCGCAGGGCGACACGCGCATGCTGACGGCGTCCGGCGACCAGAGCCTGGCGCTGTGGGACACGCTGAGCGCGCACCGCGTCAGCTCCTTCACCGGCCACGGCGGCAGCGTCAAGTCCGTGTGCGTCATGCCGACCAGCCACGACGTGTTTGCGTCCGGCGCGCCCTGCTTGACAATAGGCAGACCTGGCTGAGCTTGTTTGGGCTTTAATACTGTGGTCCCTGGCCAGGCTGCTCTGCATATGTGCCAAATGAGCGCATGTCCTCGGGCGTATCTGTGTTGCTGATTGCCTGAGGCCTGGCTTGGACTGGTCCGCCCTCTGACACCCAGCTGCAGATCTGAGGCGCCTAATGTGGCGCGCACTCGACAAGTGCCGTGGTGTGTGCAAGCTGCTGCGGTGTGGTGTGCGCAAGCGGCTGCCCCATGGCGGGTGCTTGGCACCGGCAGGGGCTCGGGACGGGGCGTTGATGCTGTGGGACGCGCGCGTGCCGTCGACGACTGCAAGGCGCACCTGCGTCCTCAAAGTCGCAGTGCGCCGCTCGCGCTGCGTGTCGTGCACCAGTGCCGGGCGGCGCATCAGAGCTGCCGATGGTGCCCAGCAAGGAGCCGTAACACACTTGCCATGGAGCACAAGCCAGGCCATGCCTGCGGTCTGCCATTTCCTGGAAATGCTACCACAAGCAGCCAGCGCCCGCAAGCAGCATGCAGCTCTGTCCGCCGCACTCCTTGTGCATGCGCATGGCCATGGCAAACTGCGTGTGTGTGTCTGCAATCCGGTGAGTGCCGCTGCTCGCGGCCCCGGGCAAGCCTGCAACACACCGCAGCCAGACCCTGTGCCCCCGCGCTGCGCCAGGACGCGCACCGCCCGGCCGACGACTGGCTGCGCACGCCGCGGCGCGTGCGGCCGGCCTCGCAGTACTCGGTCACGTCGGTGCTCTTCCTGCGCACGGACCACGTCCTCGCCACCGCCGGCGCGCCCCGGACGCCCACGCGGCGGCCCCGCCTGAGCGCTGCCCTGCACCCGATGCCACCCCTGCGCGTCGCAGCCCAGCTCTACCATTAAACGAGTTGACGCCATACTATGTGCAGCCCTTCTTTTGGCCGCAATAGCGAGCTGGATCCAGCTGCATCCATGCGCCCGCCACCACCGCCAAGTGGCATGCAATGTGCCGTGTGGCAGGCGCGGCGGACGGCGTGGTCAAGTTCTGGGACGTACGCAAGTTTGCGGCGCCCGCGGCGCGCCTGGAGGCGTGCGCCAAGGTGCGGCCGCGCGCCCCGCTCGCGCCCCCGCAGATACCTGGGGCGCGTGCATGCCTCGGCCTCTGCGCGCGCACGCAGCGTGGTGCTGCAGCCTGTGCACGCTAGCTTGCGCGCGTTACAGGCGTGCGCCTGACCGGGGCCCGGCGCGCGCAGGAGGCGCTGGGCTGCCTGGTGAGCCAGCACACGGCGCGCAGCTCCGCGCGGCCCTTCGGCGTGACGTCCCTGGCCGCGGACCCGTCAGGCGCGCGCTCCGCACCTTGCACTGCATCTTGACGCATGCCAGAGGCCTTGTCTTGCACAGCCCAATGGCAGAGTGAACCGCAGACGCGCGCCACAGCGAGGAGGTACATGCTGCTGCCAGCTGCAGGTCGGGGCAGGCCTGGCAGGGCTGAGGACGGGCGCGCGCGCAGGCACGCGGCTGCTGGTGTCGGCCACCAACCACACGCACCAGCTGTTCAGCGCGCTGCACCCGGAGCAGCCGCCGGCCGCCGTGTTCGAGGGCCACATCGCGGGGTCGTTCTACGTGCGCGCCTGCTTCTCTGGCGACGGCCGCCACATCCTGTCGGGCTCCTCCGACAGCCGCGGCTACATCTGGGAGGCGCGCCCGCGCCCGCCCCGCCCGCGCTGGCTGGCGGCTGTCCGGCGCGCCGCAGGCGGCGTGCTTTGGCTGTCGTGTGCGAGCCGTGGGGCACGCGGCACGGCGCTGCAGCGAGTGCTTGAGGCAGACCCCTCCAGCCCTGCCAGAGCTCTGGAAGACCTGTTGGCCGCTTGTTGGGCCCGGGGCTATCCCGGTGCTCACATGGACAGGCAATGGTAAGCACGGCCGCGCCGGCCGATGCTCGAGCTGCGGCTCAGCTCTGCCTCAAAGCCAGGGAGTCTCCTGCCTCCCAAACCCCCACTGGCGCTCCAGTCGCTGTTCGGCGCATTGCTGAACCTGAGCACGCGTACGTGCGTGCCACGGTGTGCATGCCGCGGCGCTGAGCGGGACGCCCCGGGCGGCCGCGCAGGTCGACCGGCCGCGCGCCAAGCCGGTCACGCTGGTGGGGCACGCGCGCGAGGTCACCGCCGTGGCCTGGGCGCCCATGGAGCCGTTCCAGGTGGTCACCTGCGGCGACGACGCGTCCGTGCGCGTGTGGGCGCTGCAGCGCCGCGCGCCGCCCGCGGCGCCCGCGCGAGAGCACCGCGCAGCCGCCTGCCCGGCCGGGGCGGCGCGCGCCGAGATGGGGCCGCCCACGCCGCTGCCGGCGGCGCGGCCGCGCGAGCCGGGCACGGCGCCCGCCACGGCGCCCGCGGCGGTCGCCGCGACAGGCGCGCGCGCGGCGGCGGCCGGCGGCCCCGAGTGGTTGCCGCGCAAGCGGCTTGGGCGCGACTGGCCAGGCAGCGCGCACGGCGCCGGGCCGCACCGTGCGGCCCACCAGGCAGCGGATTCTGCGGTACCGCTGCAACGCGCCCCGTTCACGCCCATCGTGCAGCTGCCCGCGGTGCGTCCGCGTCGGGCGCCGCACCGTGTCAAGAACAAGTGTGAATTGATGCGCATGTGCAGCCGTGCCCTGGTGCGCATACACTCACAGCATTCTGCCACGATACGAGCCAGGCCAGCTGCTGGTCTGTCTTGCGGGCAGGCTCACCAAGCAGCGTCCGGATCGTGACCAAGGCGGGGGGGCTTGAGCGGGGGGTGCACACTGCCCAGGGGGCTGGTCCAGCCGCGGACAGCCGGCCGGCCACCACGGGCGGCAAGCTGGCGCAGCGCTCCATCCGCGACTTCTTCAGCCCGCCGCTCGCCGCCGTGCCGCCGCGCCGCAAGGTGCGCCGGCCGGCTGACACCCCGCGGCCGGGCCTCGCCTGCGAGGACAGCTGGGGCTGCTCCAAGGCCAGGGAGCGGCCCAGTCCATGGCGCCCGTCTCAACATACCAGGCTGGCGGCATAGAGCCCTGCCTGCTGCAGTCTGGCACGGCGTTGCCAGTGCCTGCAGCCCCCCAGCCGCTGCATCGCGTCCTCCTTGTGGCTCTAGACTGCTTGCAGTCGGTCGAGCAATCCTGCATGACGCGTGACATGAGCGGCACAACCATGCCATGCGTGCCTGAGGCTGTGGCGCGCTGGGAGCAGCGGCGCACGAGTGGCGGGCACGACCCGGAGCAGGAGAACCGCCCGCAACCACCGGAGCCGGGCGCGCATGCCGTCTCGGCCGACGGCAGTGTTCGAATCACGCTGCAGGACATGCAAGACTTGTGTAGTCAGTGGTAAGGGCATCATGACTGGCAATGTGGCTGCAAGCTGTGTGATATGCATCCTGTGCAATTGCGTCAGGGACGTATTTTTAGCATAGGCCTGTTACAGCTTGCGAGGTGCTTGTCAAGGTGTGGTGTTTGTGCGGAAATGCGCACGGTGCAACATGGAAGGCGCTAATCCCGTGTCCGTTCCAGACTTCTCATAGTGTTCAGACATGCGCAACAGCAGCTTCTGAGCAGTTCTACCTGCAGTGCGCCACACTAGCCCGCAAAGGCCGCAAGGTGAGGGTTATTGCGAGTGCATGGTGCACATGACGCCTGGCCATGATGAGGTGAACGATGCACTGAACAGCCTGCTGCAAGGGTTTTCTCCATCACCCTGTCCCTATCTCCAAGTAACACTCGCCAACCTTAACCAGGCGCAACCTTGTTCCTTGGCAATTTCCTCTCTAAGCCGGCATGTTTCAGCCAGGTGTTGTCTCATGAACGCTTGCCCTAAGCTAGCATTCCTGTTCTGAGCACAAGCACTGCTTCTCTCCGCCAGACTGTCCAGCTTAAACATGCTTTGCATGGCAGCTGAGCAGGACGCGCCGCCAGCCTACTTTGCAGGCACTTCAACAAAGTTCCAGTTAGCTGCGGACGCGTTGCTGCAGACGCGGGACGGTGCACAACTGCCCGTGCACAGCGTGCTGCTGGCGAGCACCTCGCCGGTCCTGCGCGATCTGCTGGAGGTTGCCGCCAGCCAGGTGCAAGCAGGGAGCAAGGCAGTGCTACCGCTAGATGACTTCTGCAAGCGCGAAGCTGTCGACATACTGAAGGCGCGTAGTCACGCTAAGTGATCAGCCACAGGCAGCATCTGGGCGGTGCTGTTGAGCGACTAGCACATGCAGGCCACAACAAGGCAAGGTAAATCGACATGCATTTCTTCTGCAGGTCATCTATCCAGTGACAAACTGCGGGGCGCTGTCAGCCCGCTTTGCTGCATCCGAGAGGACCGCGCTTGCCGCCAGCACGCGGCAAGCGATTGCGCTCTCTCATGCGGTGGGCTCACAAGTTTGGACCCGCGGAGAATGTTCAGCGCGCCGAGCGCTTCTTGCTTGAGCGCATGCAGCTCATGCTCACCGTGCGGGCCCCCTTGAGCTGGACATGTGCACTGACACTGCACCAGGCAGAAATAGCAATTCAGCATTCTGGCGTGCTGCAGGCGGAGGAGCTCCGCTGGCACCAAAGCACGGACTACGACATCCTGTTCGAGTGCTGGGCGGTGGCCGACAGGCTGAACCTGCACGCACTTGCAGCAGAGTGCGAGTGGGGCCTGACACAGCTGTGGGAGACCAAGCATGTCTACATGCGCGCCGCGCTGGACCTGAGCCCTGGCGCGCTGCAGCGCATCGCGCGCAGCCTGTGTGCCGGTAAAAGGCACGCATACCAACAGTTTCAGAGCCTGCTGGGTATTGTGCAGAATCCCAAAGTTTACAGCGTAAGTAACCGGGACGCAATAATGGCACAGGCGAGCATCCACAAGCTTGCGACGGAGTCTGCCCACACCATGTTGCAGTGGCGAATGGGCAAGGAGGAGTAGGCAGCGTTCACAGCGTCAATGTCTGCGGTCCAGCAACTGCGGGGCTTGGTTGTATGCGTGCGTTGAGGATGTGGCCCTGATGCCATGTCTATTGCCACCTGCCGCTCTCGCTGTCATAGGCAAACCTGTGCTCTAGACTTGAATGCATCCATGCATGTTCACCTTCACATGTGCATAATGTCAGTGCAGCTATACCTGGCATGGAAATGCCCTGCTGATCGCTAGTACGCCTGTTGTTTGCTGCCTGTGCTAAAAGACTGCTGGTCGATGTGCCGGGACACTAGCTTGGTGGCATGGCTTGGCTGAGTGCTTGCACATGCCTGGCTCCAGCCCTGGCTGCTCTGTTGCTGTAGGAAGACCATGCTTGCGCCAGATACGACATAGAGTCCATTAGTACATGCATTCAGTTGCGCGCCTGGCTGAGGTCTTAGTGGCGGAGCGCACATGCTTCTGTTATGTAATACTTGTGTCACAGAACCCTTCCCCCTCTTCAACAAGCTTGCTTGGCTATAAGGAATTGACTTTTTTTTTGGTTCTTCACCATCGAGCCATAGCTTGTCTCCAAGTCAACGACGTCCAGCATGGCAGCTGAGCAGGCAGCGCCGCCAGCCTACTTTGCAGGCACGTCAGCAGAGTTCCAGGCAATTGCGGACGTGTTGCTGCAGACGCGGGACGGTGCACAGCTACCCGCGCACAGCCAGCTTCTGGCGAGCACCTCGCCGGTCTTGTGCAACATGCTGACGGTAGCTGCCAGCCAGGTGCAAGCAGGCAACAAGACAGTGCTGCACCTCGACGACTTCAGTGAACAGGAGGCTGTCAACATCTTGAAGGCGCGTACCTGTCACGTGCGATCAAGGCGCCAGCAAAATAGGCACACTTGTTCCTGTCCGCTCTTCGGTAGATGTATCGCGCAGAGCACTGCTTGAGAGGTAATGACTGCCGAGCTGTGCTTTTGACAGTACTACTTCCAGGTGGCAAAAACGGGCAAGGCATGCTGCTGAGTTGTATTGTGTTGCAGGTCGTCTATCCTGCAACCAGCTGCGTGGCGCTGTCAGACAGCTTCTGCCCAACTGACCGAGAGGCGCATGCTGGAGCCATGCGCCAAGCAACAGCGCTTCTGAAATGGGCTGACAAGTTTGGCGCTGCCATGCTCATGCAGCGCGCCGAGCAGTTTCTGTGCAAGCGCTTGCGGCTCATGACCACCGTGCGGCCCCCCTGCATGCCATGCCGGGCCCGCACCAAGATTGCATGCCAGCAGTCTTGATGAGCAACGGCACTGGAAGACAACAAGGTCACCACAGCGCCCTGTTCGCTGCAGGAGGAGCGCGGACACCTTGGCAGCACAGACTACGATGTCATGTTCAGCGCCTGGGCCGTCGCAGACAGGCTGGGCGTGCACGCAGTGGCAGCGCATTTCGAGTGGGCCATAACGCAGCTGTGGACGGATGAGAGTGTCTGCATGCGCGCTGCGCTGGAGCTGAGCCCAGGCGCGCTGCAGCGCGTCGCGCGCAGCCTGAGCGCCTGGAGGGTCGCCGCACTTGAGCAGCTGCAAGACATTCGCTGCAGTGTTTCACGCCTGAAGGAAGAGATGCAACGCTCCTCGGCAACAAGCTACCTCACGTCCGAAATGCAAGACGTGCAAAATGTGTGCAAGCGCGAAGTCGCCCCCGTATCCGCCGCCACATTGATGCAGTGGCGCATGAGCTAGGACATGCCCAGCAACTTTCGCGGCACAACATGGGGCTGAGTCTTGGTGTTTGTATCTCGAAGGAGCAAGACTGAAGAGTCTTGCTCCACTATCTATGTGTGTACCACTGCGCTCACAAACATCATGCATTCTCAAACATGCGTACACCTGGTCATGCTTAGATTATTAGCATTTCGTGTCGAGTTGAGCGGCGATGCACGGTTGACGTTCTTGAACCATTGTTGGCTGCATATTAGTCTGCTCGGCTGTGCATGTCTTGCATGTAGGCACGGTTGTGCAAAGAGTCTGCTTGGTACTTGGACATGCGCAACAGCAGCTTCTGGACAGTTCTAAATGCAGCGCGTCACACCATCCCGCAAAGGCCGCAAGGTGAGGTTGTTACGAAGTGTGTTACTACATGTACATGATGTACATGACTGCCTGGCCATGATGAGGCTGCACAACTCTGTTTAAGTGGAGAAGGGTTTCTTTGTGCCATCTCCTGTCCCTATCTGCCAGGAACACCTTGGCAGCCAGTTTCCCTGTAATAACAGAGTTTAGGAGGCTAGCCATGATGTTCTAGCCAGGTGCTGTCTCAAGAGGGCTTGCCCTAAGCGAGCGCTCCTGCTCTGATCAAACCATTCCTTGTCTCCGCCAGAGACTGCCCGGGGTCAACGTAGCATGGCAGTTAGAGAGGAAGAGCCGCCAGCCTACTTTGCAGGCACTTCAACAAAGTTCCAGTTAGCTGCGGACGCGTTGCTGCAGACGCGGGATGGTGCACAACTGCCCGTGCACAGCGTGCTGCTGGCGAGCACCTCGCCGGTCCTGCGCGATCTGCTGAAGGTTGCCGCCAGCCAGGTGCAAGCAGGGAGCAAGGCAGTGCTACCGCTGGATGACTTCTGCAAGCGCGAAGCTGTCGACATACTGAAGGCGCGTAGTCGCGTTAAGTGATCAGCCACAGGCAGCATCTGGGCGGTGCTGTTGAGCAACTAGCACATGCAGTCCACAACAAGGCAAGGTGACTCAACAAATTCTTGCAGGTCATCTATCCTGTGACAAACTGCGGTGCGCTGTCAGCCCGCTTCGCTGCATCTGAGAGAACCGCACTTGCCGCCAGCACGCGGCAAACGATTGCGCTCATGCGGTGGGCTCACAAATTTGGACCTGCGGAGCATGTCCAGCTCGCTGAGCACTTCTTGCTTGAGCGCATGCGGCTCATGCTCACGGTGCGGGCCCCCAAGACCTGGTCACATGTGCACTGACACCGCTCCAGGTAAAACAGCACGTTAGCATGCTGGCGCGCTGCAGGCGGAGGAGCTCCGCTGGTACCAGACCGCGGACTACGACATCCTTTTCGACTGCTGGGCGGTGGCCGACAGGCTGAATCTGCACGCACTTGCAGCAGAGTGCGAGTGGGGCCTGACACAGCTGTGGGAGACCAAGCATGTCTACACGCGCGCCGCGCTGGACACCGCCGACATCCGGGCCTCAATAATAGAACAAGCGAGCAAGTACAAGGTTGCGACGGAGTCTGCCCAGACCATGTTGCAGTGGCGACTGAGCAAGGAGGGGTTGGAGGGGTAGGCAGCGTGTACAGCGTCTGCAGTCCGGAAACTGCGTGGCTTGGTATGTGTACATGTGTACATAGCCCTAGCACCAAACAAGCGTTCGCACCTGCCGCTCTTGCGGCCACGTGAAAGCCTGTGCATCGGGCTTGCATGGCATTCATGCCTTCACGCTTTTTTCAAGCTTGTGCGCTGGTGTAAGTGCAGCTACAGCACATGTGTAGACATGTACCTAGTGTCTGTTAATATCTGGCACTGCTGAGAGACTGCTGGTAATGTGCCAGGACACTATCTTGGTGGTACGGCTTGGTTGAGTGCTTGCACAGTAGTGACCCACAGCGATATGCACACCTTTGGGTGACGCATGAGGTCAAGCATGATCTGGCTGTGGGCAGACATAAAGTAACATCCTTGAGCACAGAGCAGAGCATCTCTTGTTGTCTGGGTGTCTGCAGGCACGGGCGCGCTTTTGGGCACATGCACCATGCTTTTGGGCAAGTGCTGGCAGCAACCGTCCTGTCCTGATCGTCAGCAGTGGCAGCAGCGCTGGGGCCAGCAGCAAGGATTTGTTGGGCATGTGCAGACCAGGCATATTACAGAGACGGCTGCACGTTGATGGACAGTGCAGCTGTTCATGGGCCACATGGCTTCCTTGGCTGTGATGGTAGCAGCGAGCGTATGGGGATGCGCATGTTAAAAGCTTGCGATACGCTAGCGGCTGTCAACCTGAACACACACCCTAACACTAACCCGAACCTCTGGGGACCTGACAGGCTTGGCGCGATGGTCAGGGCGCAGCTCGGGACGCGCCTGGGTGCGCCGAAGGGCGCGCGCACTCAGATCCATATTAAACCTTTTGGCAAGTGTTGTCGCGCATGTCTGGCTGCAAAACATCCCACATGCTGATGTCTGCATGACAATTTTGTTGCATTCATGCTCATCGACAGGTGCCACCTGGGTCCCCACCATTTGTGCACAGAGCATAGCAACATGAATGAGTCAGCCTGCTAGGTAATCGCTCGCTGTAGCTTCACAGCTCCGTGCACCTAGTGTATTTGCACCGAACACATTGCACAGTGTTTGTACAAGCTTAGGCACAACAGCGCACACTCAGCTGAACGCCCTTCCAGCCCAGTCAGTTGCTGTCAATCGCTCTCTTCTGTCGCGCGCTCCGGTCAACTAATTATGCACACCGCACTCCTAAAGGCCGCCTATGCATTCCGAAGTGAAAAGCAGTTCTGTGCTTCCACACCAAGCACTGACTGTATGTCACAGCGCCTGTTTGCAAATCAGGCACGCTGAGGATCAGGCGCGCTGAGGATACACAACCAAGCTCCTCAATACATCGTTCCAAGCCACAACCACACTGACACATCTCTGCACATGGCTGCCAAGGCTGTGACTCAGGGCTCCATGACGCAGCGAAATGTGCAAATTTCCACAAATTTCCACACTCGCGCTCACAGCCTACGCGGCAGCCAATACTACATGGACAGCGCAGACCCGACGCCCGCGCCAGCCCCGTCGGCAGCGCCCGACAGCTGCGAGGCGATGAAGCCGGCAGTGTCCGAGCGCTGGAGGATGCGCGTGGCCGCGCGCTGCAGGGCGCGTCGCACCGGGTCGGCCCCCGCCATCCCGACCTGTGCAGGGGAGCCTCTCAGGCGGCGCGGCATCACCGCCAAGCCCAGCACATCAGGCCTCCCATGCGTGCATGCTCAGAAGCCCATGGGCCGGCAGGTAGCGGGTGCGCCACATCTCCAGAATGCAGTCGGTGCGCTTGCAGATGGCTTCACCGCTGCGCCTGAAGTACATGTCTCTCTGCAGGGAGGCTCCCTTTGGCGGGCGCGCCGCGCACCGTCGAGGGCGTGCGCTCCAGGTCGCGCAGCGGGTTTATGAGGTCCAGCGAGCGGCTGAACGCCTTCTCTATCAGGTTGGGCGGCAGCTTGCGCGCCAGCGCCGTCGCGCCCTGGCTCGGCACGGGCGCGGTGTCAGAGCTGCGCTGCGCTCGCCAGACCACGACGGCAGCGATGGAGCACCCCGGCGCCAACCCCAGGCTCCTGCTCTCCGAGACGGGGCGCACCTCCAGCGCGGCAGTCACGCTGTCCAGCAGCGGCGCGGCCAGCTCGCCCATTCGCTTGCCCGCGCCCAGGAACGGCGAGGGCGGGATGCGCACCTGCGGGCGCCGCCGCTGCGCGTCACCCTCTGCAGCCCCCATGTGTCGTGGGAGGTCAACGCCAAGCGCAGCCCACCTGCGCTTTGTCGACGGCGTCCACGGACGCAAGGACGCCGTCGGCGGCCGCGCTGTGCCCCGCCGCCGCCGCCGCCGCGCGCCCGGCGTGCTCCGCGAGCGCGGCCGGGCCGCCCAGCACCGATGCCTGGCTGAGCAGCGCCGGCAGCCATGCGTTCCAGAGGATCTGGCAAAGTGGAAGCTATGGTCAGCCGGCAGACTATGTCAGCGCACGAGGCACGCTGTTGCGAGCCAGATAATTCCCGGCCGGAGCGATGCGCGGGCGCGGCACCGTGATGATGTGGCCCGCGACCCGGCGGTGCGGCTCCGGGACGAGGTGCGCGTTCAGCGCGCTGGCGAGCGGCCACAGCACATAGTTCGAGATGACCATGACCAGCACCTTGTCCTGCCGGGGCCGGACACCGCCCCCACCCGTGAGCCCGGCTGCCTGCCGCGTTGCTGGCTCTCATGCGTCCAGAGCACGGCTGCCTGCCAGGGGCCACCTGGCAGACGTGCAGCAGGTCGCCGCTCTGCCCCTCGACCACCTTGAGCGCCGCAAAGAACGCGCAGCTCAGGACGGGCGCCTACGCGGGGGCGGCACCGCAGTGTTGCGGCAGCAGGCGCTGAGCGACCGTGGCGCGCAGGGGTGGGCGCAGGGCCAGCGCGCACCCACATCCGGTTTGACGCGTCCGTGAGCGAGGCCCACACGGCCGCGGCGGCGCCCTCCGGCGCCAGGTGCTCGCGCACCAGGCG
>JAABUQ010008641.1_pt1 | contig 14178 bp, 17 predicted proteins | sample 5560001 | NCBI WGS metagenome assembly JAABUQ01 (sample SAMN10711888, study PRJNA513371) | rock metagenome | isolation source: Antarctica rocks | place: Antarctica: Victoria Land, Finger Mt nord | collected 2015-12-18
GGACCGCCGCTACTTCATAACCGACCCGCTGATGGCCTTCTGGCACCGGTTCGTCCGGCCCAACATGTCCAGCATCACCCAGGGCTTCGGGGCGGACGTGTGGCGGCTCAAGGTTGCGCCCCGCCTAGACGACTTCATGGGCGGCGCCTTCGAGGACATCTGCCGCGAACACGCCCGCCGGCACGCGCAGGAGAGCCTGCCCGAGCCGGCCCAGGAGGTCGGCCAGGTCTGGGCGGCCGACTACGACATCGACGTGGCTGGGCGCCTGCTGGACGGCTCGATGCTGTATGGCGAATGCAAGTGGCAGCACGAGAAGGTGGGTGAGGGCGTGCTCGACACCCTGGTCGAGCGCGCGGGCCGGACGGGTTACGGACAGGGCGTGGAGCTGCGCCACTTCGTCCTTTACGCCCGCAAGGGGTTTAAGGCGTCCCTTCTGGAGCGGGCGGGCAGCGGGGGCGTCGTGCTGAACACCCCCGACACCGTCCTGGGCGTTGCTGCGGTGCCGCAGGGCCGCATTGCCCCCTAGCCGCAGCTCCTGGGTCCGTGGGCCTGGACCCGGCTGGATCGCACGGCACCCTGCTGCTCAGTGGCACGTCCTGCCGGTGAACCCGAGGAGGTCCCAGCACTGGTCCATCGCCGCCTGCACGATCGGGTCGGCGGCGTCGCCCCGGGCCGCAAGCTCCTTCGCCAGCCGCCAGACCCGCTCCGTGGTCGGGAAATTCATGCCCCGGACGAGGTCGCCGACGGCGGCGGCCGTACCCGGCGCCGGGCGACCGGTCAACGCCGCCGCCTCTGTCGCCAAGGCAAACGCCAGGTCCCGAAGGTCCGGCCAAGCGGGATGCCGTTCGTCCGGGAGCAGAGTCAGGGAGGCAGGGCCGGCGTTGCACATTTATGACCGGCTCCGGGCTTGATCTAAGGTGCTTGTGACGTTGGCATAACCTGCATGTTGTCCCAAGCCATGTCCGGCCTCATGACCGGCCAGGGCGAGGCCGCGTGAGGGCAAAGAGTGTTGACCACGGGGCCGGATATGGCCGCGTCCTGCATGGCCCATTTGCTTGCCGTTCGCGGCAAACCCGTCCAGGCTTGCCCGATGACGTTCATGGCCAGTGAGGGAGCCTGACGTGTTCTCCACTGCCTACGTGATCTTGCCCTTCACCGACGTCTCACCGGCAGACGCGATCCGGGCGTCATTGGCCCCCTTTCAGCGGGGCGGGCGCGGCGACGTGCCGGACAGCTGGCTCGCGTTCGACGACGAGACGGACGCGCTGCGGCGCGCGCACGAGGCGCGGTTCACGTTCACCGAACGCAGCAAAGGCGGGATGCAGATCGAAGTTGGCGACCATGCCCACTGGCATCTCGACACCGCGAGGGTGCGCGACGAGATGCGGCGGCGCGGCCTTGAGCGCTGGAGCGTGCGCTTTGCCGACACGATGGACCTGGACACGTTCTTTGCCCGGTTCACCAGACGCCTGGAGCGCCATCCCGTAACGGGCGGCTACGGGCGCTGGCTCAACCCGCTCGGTCGCTGGGACTGGTGGGACCTGGGCGGACGCTTCGACGGGCACATCATCGGCGACCCGAACCGCGGCATGGGGCGCAGCGTCGCCCAGCTGTCGTCCGGGGAGAACCAGGGACGCTCGATCCTCGCCAACCTTCAGGACCAGCTCGAGGAGGCTCTAGGCCAAGCGCCCATGGCCGAGGTCGACGTGCTCAGCAACCGCAACGTCGAGCTCGTGACGACCCTGCTGGCTGACGCACGAGTTGGCCGGGAGAACGCCTATCCCGGGGCGCTCGCCTTGCCGCCTGGTGCGGTCGAGGACTCCTTGCGCTGGCTGGACACCTGGCCGGAACCCGGGCCGGCGAAGGCGTTCGCCTGGCTCGGCCTGTCGACGGATGCGAGCTGGCAAGCGGTTGTCGAGGCCGCTTACGCACGCTTCGAGGACCACTGGGCGGCAGGGGTCGCCTACCATCTCTGACCCGATAGGTCTTGCGACGGATGCCAGGCCGCCACGCCCTCCGTCACACCTCGACCACCAGGTCGTCCCGGAACGCGGCGTTGCCGAACCGCGGCCCGGCCGGGTTGCACACGATGCGCGTGCCGCCCGGCCGCACCAGGTCCACCGTCTCGTGCAGGTGACCATGCACCCACACGGCAGCCCGGCCCGTGTCGGTCAGGTGCGACAGGTCGGACGCCGAGTTGCCCGCCACCCAGTGCTGCCGGTAGGCCGCCGGCACGCACAAGAGGTGCGGCGCATGGTGCGTCACCACCACCACGGGACGGGGGTCCCGCGAGCCGGCCAGCGCCGCCTCGATCACCCCGCGCGTGCGGGTGTGCATCCGCCGCCTGGTCGCCCGACGTGATCAGCCGCGTACCGCCCCCGTCCTGCGCCACATGCACCAGCTCGCCCGTGATCTGATCCGGCGTGGCGTCCTGCCCGCCCAGCCGGCCATCAGCCCACAAGGTGCCGCCGACGAAGCGCACGCCCGCCAAGCTGGCCTCCGCGTCGTCCAGCAGCACGACTCCGTGCCGAGCTGCCGCGCGTCGGGCGGCAGCTCGCTCCGCGCCCAGCTCGCGGTGCCACGGCTCGTGGTTGCCCAGCACGAACACGGCAGGCTTGCCCTGGGCCAGGCGCGCGACGGTGGCGACCGCCCGCGCGCTGCCGTGCTGCACGTCGCCGGCCGCAACCAGCACGTCAAAGCCCGCGCACCGCGGCCGGTAGGCTTCCGGGCGCGGCACCGCCTCCAGGTGCAGGTCGGACATGATCCACAGCTTGGGCACCCCTGGTGCTGGCCTAGCCCAAAGCAGCCGCTACGGCTCTGCCAGCGGCCGGCCCAGCCGTCCCGCCTCCAGGATCGGCAGGTTGGTCTCGGTCGGCACGTAGATCACCGCGTTCTTGTTCTGCTCCAGGCCGTTGATCCAGAGATACTTCAGGTAGGCCTCGTTGCCCTGCAGGCTCTTGCCGATGATCTCGTTGGCCTTGGCCACCCCCGTGGCGCGCGTCACCTCGGCATCGGCCTCGAAGTGCGCGCTCTCCGCCTTGGCTCGAGCTTGGGCCACCGCGATCTGCCGGTTCTGGTCGGCCTGCGCCAGCTCGGCCTCGCCCGCCTTCTGCGCCCGCCAGACCTGGTACACCGGGCAGCCTGCCATCCCGGTGCCCACCGTCAGCACCACCGCGACCACCAGGCCCACGACGCCGCCCGGGGTGATGACGGGCACCTTGTCGTCGCTGCCGCTTATGTCACCCGACTCCCGGTTAGGCATGCACGGCACAGCTCGGGGAACCACAGGCAGCTTGGGCCACCCGGCTCCCCTTTGCCATCATCCACACCGACGCGGCATGCCTTGGCACCTTGGACCATGATCGTGGGCATCAGCCCTCTCCATCATCACCGCAGCCATTATGCACGCCCCCGCCTAACGTGCAAGATATACATGTCTTATACATGCAAGATCGGCTAGGCCCTCGCTCCTTGGCCTACGTCCGCGATGGCGTGCCCAGCCTGACTACGGCGGAGCAGGAAGCGGTGCTGCGGCAGGCCGGTGTCAGCCTGGAGGACGCCTATCGCGACAGGCTGAACGCGACCCAGCTCAAGCGCCGCGAACCCCGCAGCCTGCGGCAGCGGGCGCAGCTGCTCCAGGCTGCCGCGGGCACGTCGCCAGCGGTGATCCATGTCGCCGGGCTGCGCTGCTTGGGCTGGAACATGGCCGACATTGCCCGCACTCTCGCCGCAGCTGGCCGCCGGGGCATGGACGTCCGCTTGGCCGACACCGGTCAGGTATTTGCCGCAGCTACGCTGGATGCCGGGCTGCTGGAGGCGCTAGCCGACGCCGACGAGTCCTGGCGGCGGGGGCAGACAGAGGAGGGCCGCAGCGCCTCCTCGGCCGCCATTGGCGCCAAGGCGGAAGAGGCACGCCGCGCCAAGCTGGAGATGGCCCGGCCGCTTTGGGCGAAGCCGTCCGGCGAGATTAGCGGTGCTGAGATCGCCAAGGCCGTGGGCGCCAGCCTGCGTTCCCTGAACACCTGGCTCGGACCACGCACCCAGGCCAGGGCCAGGACTCGCCAGGGTTGCAAGCCATGAATGTCTGAAAGGTGTGGGGTTAAGCGCGGGCTGGCGGGCGAGGACGGAGATCAAGCGAGGGCCGTCCGCTTAGCGATGGGCGGTCGAGAGGGCCGGAGCCTGATGCCCTCGTCCCTTACGGCCACCCGTGCTTCCGGGTAGGCCGCCACGGCGGCGGACAACGCTTCCAGAAAACGGGGCTTGAAGTGCCTCAACTCGCGGTATCCCTCCCCGAACTGGCCGAACACGGCGGGCCATGAAATTGGGGCGTCACGTTCCAGCGTGTGAAGCCGCCACGCAAGCCAGACGTAAAGATCGAGCGACATGGAACGATCCCGTAGCTGCCGGATGGCAGCCTCCAACAGCGGCACGGGATGTTCCTTCAACGCCTTATAGAAGGTGGGGTCCAGCTCTACCCGGTCATCCCAAAGGCTCTCCTGGCCGGACTCCTCGACCGCGTGGAAAGACAGCCCAGACGTGACGATGCGCCCTGCGGTCCACCCAGCGGAGCGGCGGTCGCCCTCCCAAAAGAACTTTAACGAACACGCGCTGATTCTGGTCGCCTGCTCTCGGAATGCTTTGGCCGTCTCGCCGCCCACGGAAACGCCCATACGCTCCAGCCAGGCCCTCATTGAGCGGCCCAACTCCACTTCCCGACTCCCCGTACGAACGGCTTGCGTTTGCAGGTAGAGCAGCACCATGCGGGCGCGGGCGCCGTAAGGGACCCCATACAGCTTCGGTTCACCGCTGGACAACATGTGGCCCGGCTCCACAATTAGGCTGACACGGTGCCCAGATTTCTTCCATGCCTGATCGTCGGGAAGCCGCTTGTGCGGAAGTGAGGTCAGACAAAAACCTGTGTAGGAAATCCCTACGGCCTGCGTCTCGTCGGCAAGCACCTCAGCGGCAATATCGACAAGTTGGCGTTGATGCTGCTGCACCATCTGCCGTGCCCCGTCCCTACCGTGCAACAGGACTAGGCGATGCACTCCGGCGGCTGCGTCATCCTCCATTGTCCGCCTACTCCTCCATCCCGTATGCCTCTTTCTTCCACTTCCAAACCATTGCAGTCAACTGTGGGGTTAAGCGCGGAGACCTAGTAGCAAGATAGTAGATTCTATTAGTTGTACTACGCGCTTTACCCCACGGTATAACCGTGGTTCTGACGCTTAACCCCACACCTCACGCGCTTCACCCCACGGGACAATTCGTTTGGGCTGTGGGTACAGGCTCCATCTCGCGCTTAACCCCACGGGGTAAGCGTGGATCAGGCTATGTTGGACATGTATGGCTTAGTGACCGCGAAAATATGCGGTCTAGCTCTCTAGAGTGCTACGGACTTACGTAACGAAGTCAGTCCGTAATTCCGGTAAAGTAGCGATCTAAGGCCTCGACTAGAATGTCTTGGTTGGTCAGGCGGCGGCGCGCGCCATGGACCTTCATCCGTTCATAGCGCTCAGGGTCAAGCCGAACCGTCACGGCGATCGTTCCCTGAATGCCCCGAGGCTGGCGGCTTGGCACCTGACCAAGCGTCTCTGCTAGCGCGGTATGGCCAACCTGCTCGTCTGATGAGGGAGACGCAGGCTGCGGTCCGTTCTGTGCCGGAGAGGCTTCGCCTTTACGGGCGATTAATCCAGCCTCAAGCCGAGATGCGTTGCGGCTGCTCATGCGTCACCTGCCCTCCCACTTTACTGAAGCGCTTACTTACGTAAGCCCATAGCTGCGTAATCTCAGTTGCCGAATTCGAAGCTGGACTCACCTCCCGCACCGTGCGGCCATCAATCATGCTGGAAGCGAAATCCACGCGCTGGTGCAGCGTTGTGGGCGCGACCGTCCCATGTTGGGACAGCGCGACAGCAGCATCGCCAGTGATGCGCGCGCGCGATGCAGCGCCGTTCACTACGAAGATCATCGGTCGCCCGCACCGCTCAACCAAGTCAACTGTCGCACCCACAGCACGAAGGTCGTGCGGGCTGGGGCGGGTCGGTATAAGGACCAGGTCTGCCAGGCTCACGACCGCTCGGATGCTGTCCGTGATGGCTGGCGGTGTGTCCACGATGACGAGCTGAACGCCGTGCTCACGCAGAGCGTCGAGTTGCCGTGGCAGATCGGCGATTGTTGCCTGCACAAAGAGCGGGGTCTCCGCTGTCCGGCCGTTCCACCAAGCGGCGAGGCTTCCTTGGGGATCAGTGTCGATCAGAGCAACGGGACCATGCCCACACGCCTCAGCCTCGACTGCAAGATGTCCTGCGATCGTCGTCTTCCCAACGCCACCTTTCTGTGCGGCAAGAGCTAGGATACGCATCTCCGTCCTTACTTGCGTCATACAGCCCTTACGTAAAGCAGCAAATACGTTCGCATGCAAGAAGACGTTAGTCGCCTGCCAGAGCGGGCGACCTCACAGGCTTGCGCGCCTGCGCCCGAGCGTCCGTCTCGGTATCTACCCGCCCTGCAACGAGCGCCTTTGCAAAGCTGGTTCCTGGTGACAGGCGGATCAGGAAGCCGCACTCACTACAGACCCAGCGAGCCGAGTATCGCGCCGGGGGCGAAAACGCCGTAGCTGCACATGGCCGATGCCGTCCTGGCTTGGCGTGCTGCTGACCGTCACTGTCATGCCAAGAGCTGCGGCAACCTGCATCAGCCGCTCCAGCGCGAACGCCTTGATGTTACCGCTCAGGATCGCCGGCACGTCCGGCTCGACAGGGGGATGCCTGCCGCGCGCACCCTGGCCGTAACCTCGGCCTGGGTCGGCGCGCCCAGGCGCGTGGCGGCGTGCTGGATAGCTTCGGCTATGCCGAACTTCACTGCAGCAATCTCCGGGTTCTCGTAGCCGCGGCTGGCAAGGAAGCTCCCGCCGCGGCGCACGGGCGGCTTATACTCGTCGGGGTTGTCCCGCCAGTTGGGACCATCATAAGGCCTGGTTTCGCTCACTGGCCTGCCTTCTCCTGCGCCACTCCTGTCGGACCATCCTACCTCAGTGCTATGCACGACACCAACGATGGCAATATGCTGTCAGTGCCATCATCTGCAGCGTGGAGGTTCACATGGCAACGCTTACCGTCCGCAACCTCGACGAGGAGATCGTCCGGTGCCTGCGCATCCGCGCCGCAGAACACGGTCGTTCCGCCGAGGCCGAGCACCGGGAAATCCTCCGGGCCACCCTGACCGGCAGCGCGCAGGTGTCAGCGCGCGCGCAGGCCGCCGAACGCCTGGCGGAGTTCCGGCGCCGGATGGCAGGCCGTGGCTCCACGTTGGCGGCCGATCTGCTGGAGGAAGCCAGGGCAGGGCGGGCTGAACAACTCGCCCCCAAGGCGGCCGACGCCTGAGCTTGGCCCTCGTCGTTGACGCCTCAGTCGGCCTGAAGTGGGTGCTGCCGGAGCGCGACAGCCACATGGCCCAGGCATTGGCGGTCAGTGATGAGACGCTGCTGGTCCCGGACTTCTGGCTGGGGGAGGCGACCAACGTTCTATGGCTGCAGGTGCGCCGGGGCATCTTCACGCCGGACGAGGCGCGGGAGGGATTGGCGCTGTTGCGGGCGCAGGTGGAGCCGACGCCGACGGCCGGCATGGACCTGCACGACGTGGCGCTTGAGATCGGCCTGGCCGTCAACCACTCGACCTACGACACGCTGTATCTGGCGTTCGCCATCGCGGTGGGCGCGCGCGGCGTCGTGGTGTCGGATGCCCCGTTCGTCCGAGACATGCAGCGCCACCCCGATCAGGCCCTGGCAACCATGCTCATCCCGCTCGACGAGTGGGCCAGAGAGAACACAGCGCAGGCCTGACAGCTCATCGAGCTGCCAGCACTCGCCGGATCTGCTCGGGCCGCCAGGTGCCCTTGCCGGCGGGCGTGGGCACGCCGCGGTTGGTCAACGTATCGGCCAGCTGGTGCAGCGTGCGGGCGCCGGCCCGGCGCGCGGCGTCGAGGTAGGGCAGCACGTCGGCCGCCCTGGCCCGGGCCTGCGCGCTCTTGGCCGCAGCCGCCGCGCGGGCGTGCTCGGGGGCGCCAGCGCGCAGCCGCGGGTTGCCCAGCACGGTGCCACGCGCCTTGGCAGCGGCGAGTGCTGCCCGGGTGCGCTGCAAGATCAGCCCCGCCTCCAGTTCGGCGACGGCGGCCATCTGCGTCAGCAGGAACTTGCCCACTGGACCCGGCGGCACGCTGGGCAGGTCGCAGAACACGACGCCGGCCTCGCCGGTGCCCTCGACGACGTGCAGCAGGAAGCGCGCGTTGCGGGCCAGCCGGTCGAGCTTGGCGATCACCAGCGCCGCGCGCCGCGCCCGGCAGGCGGCCAGCGCCGCGGCGAGCTGCGGCCGGTCGGTGCGCTTGCCGCTTTGCACCTCCTCGAACTCGGCAGCGACCACGCCGCCGGCCCCGGCCACGTACTTGGCGACCGCCGCGCGCTGGGCGTCGAGGCCCAGCCCGCTGCGGCCCTGCCGGTCGGTGCTAACCCGGTAGTAGGCCAAGAAGCGCTGCGGCGCGACGGCGGACGCGGCGCCGCTCACGGGCGGCCGGGGCAGGGCAGGCGGGGGAGGGCGGCAGGCGGGAGCGGACGGGTCACGGGCTGGCTGCACCTCGCTTTGGCGGGATCATGCCCCCATGTGCGCCCGTTTCACAGACCCAATCGGACGTTTGACGGTCTGTGAAACGGACGGCGAGGGGGTACAACAGATCCACTTGTCTGTTCGAGAGGATGTAAACAGACTCCGCATTGTAGGACGTGGGGGCTGGCCTCTGGTCACCTCGGAGGTCTCAGCTTGTGTGTCTAGGCAGCTACGGACATATTGGGTGTCAGACTTTGATCATTCAGGTCTAGGAGTTGCGAGGGCGGTGACCTCACCATGGACGAACAAACGCGGGTTGGGTGTAAGATGGGGCATAAGCAATGGTGACTTGTCGGTCGCGGAGTAGCGTGGAAAGTGGCTTGGGAAGTGCAACCTGGACAGACGGCGCTAGATTCCGAAAGTTCCGCCTGTATACCCGAGTAGTGGGAGAGAGCCGCGGCGTGTTGTGGTTGGACAATGACATCACCAGCTGGAAGCAAAACACTGTTTGTTGGTCAAACAACCGCTCTGACGCACCGCTCTGTAAGCCACGACTGGAAGTCTGCGGCATGGCCGCGCAATAGCAATGGCAAATATCCTTGTCACGGGCGGCGCAGGGTACGTGGGCGCCCACGCATGCAAGTCGCTTGCGGCAGTGGGCTTCAAGCCAACGGTTTTCGACAATCTTACGACCGGTCACCGCGACTTCGTTCGCTGGGGTCCGTTCATACAAGGCGATATCCGGGATGCCGGCTCCGTCGAGTGCGCAATTCGCACGTCTGAGGCAGTAGCCGTCCTTCACTTCGCAGGTTCAGCCTACGTGCGCGAGTCAATTGTAGATCCTGCCAAATATTACAATAACAATGTCGTCGGCACGCTGTCGCTCTTAGCTGGTATGCGGGCTTCCGGCTGCTCGTGCCTTGTCTTCTCCAGCACCTGTGCTGTTTATGGCGAGCCGACGGAAGACTTGATTTCAGAAGCAACTCCGACGGCTCCCGTCAACCCGTATGGTGCGTCCAAGCGGATGGTTGAGCGCATACTCGCTGATTTTGGGGCTGCGTATGGGATGCGCACAATAACCCTTCGATACTTCAACGCGTGTGGCGCAGACGAATCGGCTGAGGTTGGAGAGAAACGTGACCCGGAGACTCACCTCATAGCCCGGGCTTTGATGGCGTTGCAGGGGCATGTCACGGACTTCGCTGTATTCGGAACCGATTTCGCAACCCAGGACGGAACGGCGGTGCGCGATTACATTCACGTATCCGACCTGGCCGACGCACACGTCGCGGCGTTGCAGCAGCTGCTTGAAAGCGAGACAGGCGGAACTTACAATCTAGGAACAGGAACGGGCCACTCCGTGCGGGAAGTCCTGCACGCAGTAGCCGACGTTACGGGTCAGCGCATTCCGGAGGTGCAGGCGAGCCGACAATTGGGCGAGCCGGCACGCCTCGTCGCCAACCCAACTCTAGCCCGCGCTCGTCTGGGATTTGATCCATCACGGTCAGACCTGCATACGATCATCCGTACAGCTTGGCACTGGCACCAGCGGGCCCATCCAAAGCGCCTTGGGGCCAAGTCGGCCACATGAACTATGGCGCGATCCCGCCCGGCTGTTGCGCGAGCTTCAGGACTTGTCAGGATTGGAGAAGCGTTCCTCAGCAAGGGAGGTGTCCTTGGGATGATTAGTACATCGCGATCGGCAAGTTGTGGCCACTCTTCTTGATTGAACCCCGAGGACGGCTATGCATATAACTCTCACAATCTGTACCCGCAACCGCTCATCCTCCCTCGCGAGAACGCTTGCGTCGATTGAACATGCGAAACCCGTCGCATGCGAGTGGGAGCTGCTGATCGTCGATAATGGGAGCACCGATACTACGCCCGACGTTCTCGCAAGCTTCGAAGGTCGTCTCCCCCTTCGCTCAGTGGTTGAGCCGAAGCCGGGTCTCTCAAACGCCCGGAACGCGGCCGTTGTCTCAGCACGCGGCCAATACATGGTCTGCACGGACGACGACGTCGTCGTATTCGATGATTGGCTTGAGAGTTATGTCCGCGCCTTCCGGACCTGGCCAACTACCGATCTATTCGGTGGTCGTATCATACCTGTGATGGAGGAACCCAAGACTGACTGGTTCGAACGCGTAGCGCCGCACCTCGGTGGCATGCTCGCCATCAGGGAGTTTGGTGGGAACCCGATGATATTACCTGTCGACAACGAATATCTTCCCTTCGGGGCGAACTTTGCAGTGCGAACTGATGTCCAGCGCCTTTTCCTATTTCCTCCGGAACGCGGTCCAGGCACGACTCATTTGGGCGACGAAACGCCCTCGTTCATGTCGATGCTTGAGGCCGGGCATGAAGGCCGCTGGCTGCCGGACTCCCGGGTTCATCACATGATCAGCCCGAGCCGTCAGAACCAGGCCTATATCCGGTGGTGGTACGAGAGCTTAGGGCGCACGGTGGTCTGGGAGGGACGCGAGCAGCTTGCTGGCCCAAATTTATTTTCGGCGCCTCGCTGGCTTTGGCGCCGTGCCCTCACACGCGAGGTTAAATATCGTATCGCCCGAGTAACCGCGCCGCCGGAGGTCTGGGTCAAGCACCTGATGGAGGTTTCGCTGGACTGGGGGCGACTGCGTCACTTCCGCTCAGCTGGCAACCGCCGCCACTGACCTTACATTGCAAGTCAGTCCGTGGTAGGCGCCCGTGGCAAGCGGGTGAAGGCGGGATGCGCGACCCTACGCGGCAACCGATAGGATCTCGATGTTTGTCACTGTCTCGATCTGCACCCGCAACCGCGCAGCGTCGCTCGCCAGAACGCTTGCCTCCATTGAGCGCTCGAACCACGTCGCATGTGACTGGGAACTGCTGATCACCGATAATGGGAGCACCGACGGCACTGCCGATGTCGTAGCTGCTTTCAAGGATCGTCTGCCCATCCGCATGCAGGTGGAGTCAAGGCCCGGGGTCGCCAACGCGCGAAACGCCTCTGCGATCGCCGCCAGCGGGCACTACATGGTATGCACCGATGATGACGTTGTCGTCGACCCGAACTGGTTCGGTGCATACCTCGACAGCTTCCGCACCTGGCCGTCGGACGATCTTTTTGCCGGCCGTATCGTGCCAGTCCTGGAGCCACCAGTCACAGACTGGTTTGAGACGATTGCGCCTAGTGTTCACGCCTTGCTTGCGATCCGGGACATGGGCGACGCAGCCATCTGCCTGTCTACGGATGGCGATCACGTCCCTTACGGTGCGAACTGCGCCGTGCGGACGGAGGTTCAGCGCCTGTTCCCCTTCGATACCCGCCGCGGCCCAGGCGCAACGTACTTCGGCGAGGAAATCACGTCGTTCAAGGCCATGATGACCGCAGGCCACACTGGACGCTGGGTCCCTGGATCAAGGGTCGATCATATGATCAGTCCCAAGCGGCAGACACTCGAGTATATACGCTGGTGGTATGAAGCGTTAGGGCGGACTGTGGTTTGGGAAGGCGCGGAGACCCATGCAGGCAAGAGGCTATTCGGCGCTCCACGCTGGCTGTGGCGTCGGGCCATCACCGGCGAACTCGCCTTCCGCATCGCCCATATGACGTCGCCGCCCGACATCTGGATCAAGAAGCTCGTCCAGGTCTCCCTCGACCGCGGCCGCCTGCGCCAATTCCTTTCCGCACCGGCGCCTTCCCTGTGACCACTTGATGACTGGTCAGGCCGTCCCACCGCGGTCCATCACATCGCGCGTCGTCACAGGCGCGGGATGGATGGTCGCATGGCGCATCGTCAGCCGCGCCCTTGGCTTCGTCAGCGTCCTCATTCTCGCTAACCTACTTGTTCCCGCTGACTTCGGCATCGTCGCTGTCGCCTCCGCCGTCACCGCCGCCGTTGAGGGCATGCTCCAGCTCGGCGTCCGCGACGCACTGGTCCGCCTGCAAGAGGAGCACCGCGACTACTACGACACCGCCTTCACCATCCAGGTCGTCCGCGGCCTCGTCACGGCCGCCCTCATCGCCGCAGTTTCCGGCACTGCCGCCACTCTTATGTCCGAACCTCGCGTCAGCGGTATTCTTCTCATCCTTGCCGCTCTCACCGCCCTATCCGGCTTCGAGAACATCGGGATTGTCTCCTTCAGCCGCGAACTCAACTTCCGCGTCCTCTTCGTCCTGCAAGCCGCCCCGCGTCTTGTCGGCTTCGCGACTACTACTGCGATGGCGTTCCTTCTTCACTCCTACTGGGCGCTGATCGCCGGCAGCGCCATCAGCAAGCTCAGCGGCGTCATCGCTAGCTACGTCATTTCTCCCCACCGCCCCCGCTTCGGCACGGCTGGATGGCGCTACCTCGTTCACTTCTCTTTTTGGACCTGGCTTGGCGGCCTCGTCATTGTGGTCCTGCAGCGCTCCGACTCCTTTCTTCTCGCCCCTATGCTCGGCACCTCCGCATTTGGCCTCTACGTCCTAGCTGGTGAGATTTCCGCGCTCCCCGTCACGGAATTGCTTGAGCCTGCCTGCGCCGCCCTTTTCCCCGGGTTCGCCCTCGCCGGTCGTGGCGGAACGGTCCCTGCCAAGATGGGCCTGTCTGTAGCTGGGGCCCTCGCCCTCGTCACCGTCCCTTTCTCAGTCGGCATTTCTGCTTGCTCCGGTTATTTGGTGACGGGCCTTCTCGGCCTGCAATGGGAAGCCGCGCAGCCACTCATCGCCGTGCTCGCATGGTCCTGCATGTTTCTGCCTTTCAGCTGGGTCACCGTTACTGCCTTGTCGGCCCAAGGCAATGTCCGCCAGGTCGTCGCCAGCCACGCCATCGCCGCCGCCCTGAAAGTGGCTACAATACTCGCTGTCCGCTGGACCAACGATCTTCACACCATCACCTTGGCCATGGTCGTCGTCGTCGCCGTCGAGTCGCTTATGTTCATCTGGCAACTCTGGTTTGCCGGCAACCGCGAACTCCGGCAACTATCCATGACCGTCGCCCGACTCCTGCCCTCGCTCGGCATCACCGTCGCGGTTCTCAGCCTCCTGCCAGGCGTTTGGACCACGGTCCATCTCGGCCGCCCCCAGGCCCTCATCGCGGGCGCCGGCATCGGCGCATTCACCTTCCTAGTGTTTTTCCTCTGCCAGGCCACGCTCTGGCACGTCGCCGGACAGCCTGCCGGCCCCGAACGCCGCATCGCCGACCTCCTAACCGGAAATCCTTACCTGCTTCGCTGGTGGCTGCGCTGGCGGTGAACCGCTATGGGACCGACACTAAGGCAGCGGCTGGTCTGGCATCGTACCGGCCGCGCTGAGGTCTTCGTTGCAACTATGCTACATCCAGAGTGCTTGATGTTGGAGACGCCCCATGAGTCTGACCCGTAAGCGCGTGCTGGTGACCGGCGGCGCCGGCTTCCTCGGTTCCCACCTGTGCGAGTAGCTCATCGCCCGCGGCAACGACGTGCTCTGCGTTGACAACTACTTCACCGGCCGCAAGGACAACATCAGCCATCTCCTGCACCTGCCGCAGTTCGAGGCGCTCCGCCACGACGTGACCTTCCCGCTCTATGTCGAGGTCGATGAAATCTACAACCTTGCCTGCCCGGCGTCCCCCAT
>JAABUQ010008642.1_pt1 | contig 14177 bp, 12 predicted proteins | sample 5560001 | NCBI WGS metagenome assembly JAABUQ01 (sample SAMN10711888, study PRJNA513371) | rock metagenome | isolation source: Antarctica rocks | place: Antarctica: Victoria Land, Finger Mt nord | collected 2015-12-18
TCAGCGTCGCGGCGTTCGCAACACTGGAGCCGCAGATCGATGCAAACAACGCGCTCGTAATCACCACCGCAACCGCAAGAGCGTTCGGAACGCGACCGACTAACGCGTTGCAGAACTCGAGCAGATCCGCGCCGAGGCCTGTCGCTTCCGTCAAAACACCGGTAAACACGAAGAGCGCGATCGCGACGAACTCGTAGATCGCCGTACTTTGCCTTAGGACTAGCGACATCGCGCATGGCTTGTTCGGGCCGAGCAGCATCGTCAGGCCCAACGCGGCGGCTAAGCCGATGGCGACGAAAACACGTACGCCGATCTGGCGGAGGACCACTGCCTTGACCGTCACGATTGTCATGATCGCATTCATCCTTCTGCTACTGACGGTTCCCCCCGGGCTCGATGCCCACACCGCGTGTCGCATCGGAGCGAGAGTCAAGATCGAGCACCACGGGCATTCCTAGGCCGTGCCGTTGTTGGACGGCACCGAGGATCGCGGCAAGGGCCAGGGCCGCCGTCGTCTTTCCGACGCCGCCCTTGCCCGATGAGCAGTAGCGATCATCCTGTCAGCATATCCGACATCCAACTTTCTGACTTTGCATTTCTGATTTCGTATTTACGAAATGCTCTCAGAAAGTGATGAGGTACGCGACCGCAACGGCGCCGTCGTTAGTTCTGCATATGTGGGAGTTGTTTTTTACAGAGGTCTATCTGTGCAAGTTCATTTGCTTGCAGTAAGCTGCACCCACGCTGATAATCCGCACGTCCCAATCTGCGATCTCGAGAGCGATACTCATCAACGCCAAGCATCATAAGGAGCCGAGCATCGGGACCGGCAAGCCGAAGCGCTTCTTTTGCATCTCGTATTGCATCGTCCAGTAGACCAAGGGATCGATACGCATCGGCACGGTAGCGGTAGGCAAGTGCATCTGCATGATCCAGCCGGATCGCTTCATCGAATGCGGCGATTGCTGCGCCGACTTTTCTGGTGCAGATGTTTGCGATCCCGTAATTCCGCCATATATCACTAGCATCGCGATAACTACCTAAAGTCGCACGCTTAAACGCACGGACCGCCTGTTCGCAGTTACCCGTAGCCATCGCAACTTGCCCCTTAATCGTTTCTCCAAAATCTGAACCTTTTTCTGGAGCCAGGCGTAAGAGTGACTCTGCTTCCGAAAATCGTCCTAACATCGCTAAAGCCTGCGCGTGGTATTCCACTAAGCGTTCGTCGTTGCTTCCATGAGTCGAAATCCACTCCAAGGCTTCGTTAGGGCGATTTTCGGAAATAAGAAGTTGCGTGACCACTCGTACCGCTGTTATATTGGGGATATTCGCTATCCCAGCGTATCGTTGGAGAAGTGTGAGCGCTTCATTCTGCTTATTCTGCAACAGCTTAATACGTGCTTCCGCATATAACGCATCTATGTTATTCATATCTGCTCGTATCACGGTTTCATAATCGGAGGACGCTTTATCGTGAAGCCCCTCCCTTTCAAGTACGTCACCTCGCAGGCTTTTGTAGCGCAATTCTGATGGACGTAAGGAGATTGCTCGATTGATGGCAGTTAAAGAATCGTCTAAATGTCCTGCGTCCCTCTGTAATCTCGCAATTAAAGCGAATCCATCGGCAAAAACAGGTGAGATTTGAACAGAGGCTTCGGCATCTTTGAGGGCATCTTCATTTTCATGGAGCATCGAATAAACTCGGGCTCGATCGTACAAGGGAATAGGATCGGTACTGGTTTTTTTTATAGCTTCCGTGTAGTCGGCAAGTGCTTCCACTAAATCGTGGCGTTTTTCAGCAAAACTACCGCGCTCGACCCAGTTGATCGGATTTAGTGCATCTTGGCGTTCGGCAAACGCATGTGTCCTAAGTACGAGCTGGAGTGACGGTAAGAAAGCTAAAAAGTATATAATTAACGAGAGATTGGCATAGCGTCCTCGAGTTCGGTCTCGTCCCCACATGATTGTCCACCGGCGTCGGCTTCGTGTGTGCGCTCGAATTAATCAGCATTCGAAAACGGTGTCAAGTTTTGAACCTGCGTCCAGCGGAACTAAGCCGCGTGTTACATTTGGAGCGCTCTCCGAGGACATTTGACAATTGACGGTCATTCCCCATAGTGTTCTGCTTTTACACAAGGTGTCGTTCGCGACGCTAAGCGTCTAACGCCCCCCTTTTGCTACAAAGGTGAGGACTTTGAAGAGTATTGTTGCCGGTATATTCTCGTTTATGCTCCTAGGGTGAGTCGTTGGCTCCGAATCGAGAACGATCCCATTATCGCCAAAACCCTCCGTTACGATCGCCGAGTGCCGAGTCATTTTGAAGAACGGCCAATTTATTACATGTTGTCTGGATGGGTGCGAACACTTACCAACGCCTGTTTATTTTGATCGAGAATTGCAGTAAAGCGTTTCATTATCTCGACGTAACGCGCCCTCCGTGTCAACATCAGACTGAGGCCAGCCGCACGGGCTTAATTAATGAGGGCGTGAAAGATCTCACGCATGGAAAGCACTTCCTCCATCCCCGATCCGGTTCCGGCAAAGACGTTTCGTAGGCGATTCGCGCCCGCCGATATAGCGCGGGGGGCATTCTTGGCGCCTACGAGGCAGCGTCGGCAATCGAACGAGCGGCGATCTGGCGCCGAGATCGGAGTTATTCCTCGCTCCTTTCGAATTGCCGAAAGCAACGAGTTTCAGGAGCGCCATTCGCGACGAAGCGAGGTCGAAAACCTGACCCGGACGCAGTTGAGATGACAAAATTACAAAAACGCAACGCCATGGTCGAAGAGAGACTTGCCAAAGCGAATCAAGTGATTGACGTCCAGGCGCCCTCGCATCCACGCGGAGCTTTCGGCTCAAGATATTGCAGTCGGCGCGAACCGAGTCGGCAGACTGATGAAATCCTCTGGAATCGAGGGTATTCGGCCCCATCGGTTCCGAAAAACCACCGATTCGTCCGATACGTTGCCGACCGCAGCGAACACTCTTGATAGACAATTCGGCATCACCGAAGTACGTGAGCCCAATCGGACGTAGGCCGGCGACATCACCTACCTACCAACTCGCGAAGGCTGGTTGTACCTCGCAGTTGTTATTGATCTCGCATCTCGTCGCGTGATTGGGTGGTCGACGAATACGACGATTGATCGACGTCTCGTAAATCGACGCGCTTCGCGCTGCCACTCGTCATCGCCGGTCGACCATAGGAACGCTGTTTCACTCCGATCGTAGCAGCCAATATGCAAGCGAAGATTTTCGGGATCTGCTCAAATCGTGCGGCATGCGTGCCACTATGAGCCGCAAAGGCGAGTGTTAGGACAACGCCTGCGTCAAGAGCTTCTTCGGCTCTATGAAACGATAGCTTGGTGATCCAATCTGGGAAAGCCGCGCAATCGCTCGTGCAGCGATTTTCGAATACGTCGAAGTTTGGTGCAATAAGGAAGCGTCGTCACTAAAATTTGGCCTACGTCAGCCCGGAAGAATCGAGTCGTCGCTGGCGATCGCAGCGTAGCAACGTGTTCGGGAAATCGGTACAAGCTCAATACGACATTGGTGCTTAGATGCCACTCGGCCGCAGCACGACCTTAAGCGAATGGACGCCACTTTCCATTGTTTGGAACGCTTCGAGAAAATCTTTTAGGGCGAACTGATGGGTGACGATGCCGCGTACGTCGATCGTGCGGTCGGCGATATAACGGATCGCGCGCGGATAGCAATACGGCCCGAGATGGGCGCCCAGAACGTCGAGTTCTTTACGGTCGCCGATGATGGACCAGTCGAGCGTCGTTTCATCGCGGAATACGCTGAATTCGACGAAACGGCCGAGCTTGCGGATCATCTTCATACCGGTGTTGACCATCGGCGCGAAACCCGTCGCTTCGATGAAGACGTCGCACCCGTAACCGTCGGTGAGTTTCATGATCTCCGCCTGCGCGTCGACCTCTTTCGGGTTTATCAGAATGTCCGCGCCCATGCGCTTCGCGAGCTCGAGACGCGTCGGACTAAGATCCATCACGACGAGTTTCTTCGGATTCTTGAGCCGCAGACCGCCCACCATGCCGAGGCCGAGCGTGCCCGCGCCCGCGACGACGACGATGTCGTCGAGTCCCACGTTTGCGCGATCGACCGCATGCAACGAGCAGGCGAGCGGTTCAACGACGATCGCTTCTTCGATCGGCACGTGTTCCGGAATCTTGTGAACGATGGCTTCTTTGGTGTAGATCATGTACTCGGCCATCGAACCGTTGACGTTGTTCTGAAAGCCGTAGAGATCGTGCTTTTGACACATCCAGTAGCTGCCGGAATTGCAGAAGCGGCAATGCCAACACGGCACGATTTGCTCGGAGATCACGCGATCGCCGACGGCGACGCCGAATTTTTCGCCAGCGCCCTCACCGAGCGAAACGACGCGGCCAATGAACTCGTGACCCGGCGTCATTGGAGGCTTCACGTAACGCGGCTGCTCTGCGTCGCCCCAGAAAGACGGCGCGCCGTGAAACGTTTTGATGTCGCCCGCGCAGATGCCCGTGGCTTCGACTTTCGTGAGAATCTCAAGCGGCCCGGGCGTCGGAATCGGTATGGTTTCCAGGCGATAATCGCCCGGCGCATACGCGACGATCGCTTGCATCATCTGCGTATCTTTGGTCCCCGAAGCGGGCTTCTCGGTCGCTGTCATAGCCATTGGTGGTTGTTCTCCTAAATCCGAGTGCGTGTTTTCTAGAACTGCGCAAACATCGCGCAATCGGCAGGCGCGTCGATGAGCCGCTTCAGTTCGTCGTCCAGCTTGAGTAGCGAAACGGAAGCGCCTGCCATTTCGAGCGACGTGACGTACTCGCCGACGAACGAACGATGGATGCTAATGCCGCGCTCGTCGAGCATCTGCGCTACGCGCCGGAAGATGATATAGAGTTCGCTATACGGCGTCGCGCCGAGGCCGTTGACGAGCACCGCAACTTCCATGCCGCGTTCGAGCGGCATGTCGGCGAGAATCGCTTCGACGAGCGTCGTCGTAACGGCGTCGGCGGGCTCGAGCGGACCGCGCCGCATGCCTGGCTCGCCATGGACGCCGAGCCCGATTTCCATTTCGCCGTCATCCAGATTGAACGTCGCTTTGCCCGCGGCGGGAACGATGCACGACGACAATGCGACGCCCATCGTGCGGCAATTCGCATTGGCTTTCCGGCCAGCCGCTTCCACCTCGTCTAGCGTCGCCATCTCTTCGGCGCGCGCGCCCAAGATCTTGAAGACGATGAAGTCGCCCGCGATTCCGCGCCGCTCGTCTTCTTGTCCCTTCGGAGCCGAAGCGACGTCGTCCGTAACGAGCACCGTACGCACCTTGATCCCGTCTTCGCCGAGCGTTTCGGCCGCGAGTTCGAAATTCATCACGTCGCCGCTGTAGTTGCCGAACGAGAAGACGATTCCGGCTCCGCCGTCGATCGCGCGCGAAGCGGCGACCGCCGGATCGGGCGGCGGCGAAGCGAAGACGTTGCCGACGGCGACGCCGTCTGCGCCGCCCCGCCCGAGGTAGCCGATGAACGCGGGCTTGTGCCCCGAACCGCCACCGAAGAGAACGCCGACCTTGCCGCGCTTGGCCTTGCCCGCGCGCACGATCGCACGGCCGCCGGCGCCGTCGAGGCGGCGTACTTTATCGGCGTGCGCACGAACGAATCCGTCGAGCATTTCGTCGACGACTTGATACGGATCGTTAATTAACTTTCTCAAGAATGTTCCTTGACACGGTAGTCTGCGTCGATCTGATTCATTTTCTCGACTTTGCGCGTCGAAGGTCCGCCGGCGAAATCGGATTCGAGCCAAGCGTCGACGATCGACTTCGCGAGCTCGGGTCCGATTACACGGGCTCCGAGCGTAATGACCTGCGCATCGTTGCTCTTGCGCGCGCGCTCCGCCGAATACGTATCGTGCGCTTGTGCGGCTCGCACGCCCGGTACTTTGTTTGCCGAGATTGCCATGCCGATACCGGTGCCGCAAATGAGAATGCCGCGTTCGTGCGCGCCGCTCGCGATGTCCTCGGCGACGGCGCGCGCGATATCGGGGTAATCCGTATCGGGCTTGCCTTGTGCCGACGCAACGCCGTAGTCGCTGGCTTCGATGCCGAGGGAGCGAAGATGCGCGACGACGATTTCCTTGAGATCGAAACCCGCTTCGTCGCAGCCGATCGCGATCTTCATGCCTTCGCTCCGGCAACCGCGACGGTGGTTTTCGCATCGAACGCCGCGAGCGTCGCGCGCAGCATCAGCGCGGTTGACGTCGCACCCGCGTCTTGGTAGCCGCGCGTTCGCTCACCAAGTTTGGCCGCGCGGCCTTTCGTTGCAATCATGTCTTTTGTCGCGAGCGCACCGGCATCCGCCGCAGCGCTCGCAGCGCGCAACACGTCCAGGGCGCTTGCGCCCGAAGCGGCGCTCTTAGCAGCGGCCTCAGCGGCGGGAGCGAAGGCGTCGAGCATCGTCTTATCGCCAACCTTCGTCTTGCCGCGTAGCACGATGCCCTCGCTGCACGCCGTGAGCATCGCGGCGACCGTCGCTCCGTCGAGTTCCGATTTTCCCGTCGCAACTTTCCCCGCTTTGACGAGCGCAGTCCCATAAAGCGGACCCATCGCGGCCCCGACGCCGCTGATCAACGACTTACCAACGGTGTCGAGAAAGGCGCCGATATCGCCGTCATCCATGTTTGCCACAGCAGCGACTGCACCACGCGCGCCAAGTGCGAGGCTCATGCCGTGATCGCCGTCGCCGCCCGCGGCGTCAAGGGCGGATAGTTCGTCCGCATGCGCTTCTACCGCTGCTGCGACGACGTGGAGGACACGTTTGAGTTCAGCCATGAGAACCAATCTTTAAACGACGAGTATTACATTCCCAACTGCGCAGCAAACAACTACCTGATCGGCTCGCCGCGCGCGTTAATCAATCCTTAGCTTGGGTGCTGGGCACGCTAGCTTTCGAACAAGACGGTGTCACAACAAAGCCGAAGACGATAACCGTTCACGAAGTGACCGGCGAAAACGATCGTCCAAGCCCATCAGGGCACCCGGGATTATCAAATTCCTGATCTTACTTGCTCAGCGTAAAGGGAGCGGTGTACTTGGCCACATTAGCTTTCGTAATCAGGAGGCAATCGAAGAGCTGCTTCTCGCTGGCTGCGCCGGTCTTACCGCTCTTCAAAAACGAGTCGGCTTCATCAACCGCCTTTTTCGAGAAGACCGCCACCGGCTGGAGCACGGTGTATTGCAGATCGCCCGCTTTGATCGCCGATACGGCATCAGGAGAACCGTCGAAGCCGCCGACTTTTACGCTCGAGAGCTTGCTAGAAGTCTTCAATGCCGCAATCGCACCAAGCGCCATCTCGTCGTTGCCGCTGATCACGCCCACGATATTGGGATGCGCCTGCAGCATGCTCTGCATCTTGTCATGCCCCTGCGTACGGTTCCAATTGGCGACTTGCGAATCGACTTTTTTTAGACCATTGATTTGACTCAAGACTGTCGAATATCCGTTCGACCGCGTGGCGGCATTGTTATCCGACGGAGCGCCCAACAGTTCGACGTAGTCGCCCTTTTGGCCGACGCCTTTCACCCACTGCTGGGCGCCAAGAGCGGCACCTTGGGCGTTGTTCGACACGAGCTGGGCTTTTGCTAAGCCCTCCTGATTAATCTCAGCGTTGACGAGAAACACCGGAATTTTGGCGGCGATGGCTTTCTTTATCGCGCCGACCGACCCACTGGCATTCGCCGGGTCGAGGATGATCGCGACGGATTTGTTAGTGATGGCGGTGTCAACCAGATTGCTTTCGGTATTGGTGTCGCCCTTGGACGCACCAACATTCGAGGTGTAACCAAGCCTTTTTGCTTCGGCCGAGGCTACCTTACCTTCGGTCAACCAGTATGGATTCGAAGGGTCGTTAACGATGATCGTGACCAGCCCGCCCTTGGCGGCCGAAGCCGGCGTTACGATTCCCGCTACGAGCGGAGCGGCAAATGCGAGCGCTGCGAATGACAGGATAAGTTTAGTAGTCAAATTTGTCTCCGGCTTTTAGAAATGCTTTTACGTGACGGCTTTCTGGCGAACGGAGCTTACCGTTTTAATCGCACCATGTTGCGGGACCGATGGACCGCCGGTGGAACTAGTTGGCTTGGCGCGGCGGCGGTATTGAACGGAGTTAAGTAGCACCGCGAGCACGATAACGGCGCCCGTGAAAACCGTCTGCCAGTAAGATGAAATCCCGATGATAACCAAGCCGTCAGAGAGAAAACCGATAACGAAGGCGCCGAGCAACGTCCCCCGGACGTTGCCGCGGCCGCCAGTTAAAGCTGCGCCGCCGATGACGACGGCTGCAATGGCCGTTAGTTCGTATGTCGTGCCCGCAGTCGGGCCTGCCGACGTTAATTCGGAAGATAGGATAAGACCAGCGACGGCGGCGCATATACCGGAAAGCATGTAGACGGCGAGTTGCACGTTTTTCACCGGCACGCCCGAGAGCTCTGCCGCACGCTCGTTGCCTCCGGAAGCGTATAGCCACCGACCGAAGGCTGTCCGGCTCAACACGAGCGTGGCGATGATGGCGATGAGCACCATAACCAGAACTCCGATTGGAATACCCAATAGGCGATTGAAGCCTAGCCAATCGAATCCGGTATTTCCAAGGTCAGCTTTACCGCCGAGGTCGTTGTAGGTCAACCCGTTTGTCATGAGCAGAGCGATGCCACGCACCATGTACATGACACCGAGCGTGGCCACGAATGCCGGTACTTTGAACCTTGCAACGAGCACACCGTTAATTAAGCCGATAAACGCGCCGAGCGCCACACTCAGCACGACCACAACCCAGACCGGAGGATAGAGTACGATACCGAGCTGCGTCACCGTTACGCCCTGCATTAAGAACCCCGCGACGACGCCGGCGAGTCCGAACGTAGATCCGACAGACAGATCGATACCGCCGTTGAGGATGACCAGCAGCATGCCAATTGCGAGAATCGCAAAGAGAGCGACGTGCGAGGACATCGTCAGGAAGTTACTAACGGCAAAATAATTCGGCGACAGAAACGAGAACACGACGATTATCGCGATGAGCGCGAAGAATGCCCGCCCTTCGAGCAGCACTCTGCCCACGTCGAATCCATCGCGGAGGAAACCCGGGGCCGAGCGCTTGCGATCGGCGTCTATCATTACTTCGAAGCTCCGCTCTTGGTCGATAATGCACTAATGACGGCTTCGCCTGATGCGGCCATGATCGCATCTTTGGTCACACCCGGTCCGAACTCGGCAGATATTTTTCCGCGACGCATCACGATGATCCGGTGCGCGATGCTCAGGCACTCGCCGAGTTCTGACGTCGAATACACAACCGCCAGCCCTCGGGCTGCGCGCTCCGTCAGCAAGCGAAACACTTCAGCTTTCGCGCCGACATCGATGCCACGGCTGGGTTCGTCGAGAAGAATAACCTTCGGGTTGGTCATCAGCATCTTGCCGATCACGACTTTCTGTTGATTGCCGCCCGATAGAGAACCAATTGGAGCACCGTCGCCGGCGGTCTTTACATGAACGTCGCGGATAGCACCATCGATCATCGATCGTTCGAGCGGCCGGGACACGAGCGCCCCCTTGACGATAGCGCCGATACTGGGAAGCGAAAGATTCTCGCCAACGGACATCGTCTGCACGAGACCGTCGCGTTGCCGATCTTCCGGCACAAGCACGAGCCCGCTCGCGATCCGTTCGGCAATGCTAAGCCGCGCGACGTCCTTGCCTTCCAAAATGACTCGTCCGCTCGTCATCGGTACGCGGCCGGCAACTGACTCCAGCAATTCAGTGCGCCCGGCACCCATCAATCCGTAGATGCAGACGATTTCGCCAGCTCGGACGTCGAGCGATAGGTGGTCAACAACCGAAGTATTTAAACCGGACCGATCCGCCACCGACACGTCGTCGATCGAAAGAGCGATCTCGCCGAACGCATAGCCTTGTGGCGGCGAGCCGAGGTCAAACTTTTCACCCACCATGTTGCGCACGATCCACTCGAGGTCGATATCTTTCGCCTCGGCCGTGGCTGTTATAGTGCCGTCGCGGAGCACGACGGCATGGTCGGTGATCTCCAGAGCCTCCTCAAGATGATGGGAGATGTAGACAATCGCTACGCCGCGCCTAGTCAAATCGCGGATTACCTTGAAGAGCACCTCAACTTCTGTCGCGCTCAGCGCCGACGTCGGCTCGTCCATGATCAGTATGCGAGAATCCACGGAGAGGGCGCGCGCAATCTCGACGATCTGTTGCTGCCCCAGGCGCAGGTCTTCGACCAGCGTCATCGGGTCGATGTCTTCCTCTAACTCCGTCATCAGCGCGCGTGCCTGACGCGCCTCCTCGGCAAAATTGACACCGGTCGCCGAAGGCAACTCCCGGCCCATGAATATGTTGTCGCGCACGCTAAGATTAGGCGCGAGACTCAGCTCTTGGTGAATGATCGAGATCCCGCGGTCGCGTGCTTCCGAAGCAGAGGGAAACGTAACGATCCTGCCGTCAAGCTCGATACTGCCCGATGTCGGTTTTTCGACACCGGAAGAATCTTCATCAGCGTCGATTTTCCCGCGCCGTTCTCCCCGAACAGCGTGGTGACGGTGCCGCGATGAATGTCGAAAGCGACGCCCTTCAAGGCACGCGTACCGCCATAGGTTTTCACGATGTCGCGGGCGGCGAGGACCACACTGCCAGGTGACGATTTACTATCGAGCGCCGCCGTCATCGAACGTCTAACTTCGCGGGAGTGACCAACCAAATTTTCGGATCACTCAGCTGGAAAGCGCCGACGACTGAAATGTGTTTTCCTTTGAGGTTCGCCGCGTCAACCTTCGTTAAGACCTGTTTTTTCAGCTCGCTATTGAGGGCCGCAGCTGCGTTCTGGTAGTCGATCTGGTTCGTGAACTGCCCGAAGTTGATCGTTCCCGTGGCGTCGCGAAGATCGGTTCCAAGTATTGCGGGACCCGTCTGCACTTCAATGACGACCGGCTTGGGAACGCCGTCGACGGCGACGTCGTAGGTGCCGAAGTCGCCCTTGCCGACAATTCCAGCAAATTTGACGGAAAACTCGGGACCGGCACTGGTGGTAACGCCATACTGCTTCGCGGCAGCCGTCGGATCTTTACCAATGGCCGTCGCTAGCTTAGCAGCGCTAACGGCCCGCTGCTCGACTGCAGCCTGCACTTTCGGAAACTCCGTCGTCCCATATGCCGCCACAATGAAGGCTCCGGATTGGCCGTTAACCGCGGAATCGGTCCTAACGACCTTAGTACTAAGCGCCATTGCGAAAACGAGCACGAGCGCCGCAGCCCCGACGATGATACGTACGTTCGGTTTGGCGGGCCGCTTCGAACCGACGGTAGCGCGTGAGCTCATCAGCAGATGACCCGCCATGATGTCGCCGACGCGGCGTTCATCCGAAATGCGTCGCGAATTTTGACGCCTAGGAAAAGTCCGGTGCCGCTATCTTTGCCGAGCACCTGCGGCATAGAGTCCGTACGGCGCTGTAGCCATTGCAAATTCATACAAAACCGCCACATCACAGCTCCCTGTAACCGTTTACGCAGATTTCTTGCGTGTTTCGAACGTAAGCTTGTCGCATTCCTTCTTTCATTCGTGGTTCTCAAAGTGAGGGAAGTTTACGGTTCCTGTCCTCGGCGCAGCGTCCTAAAAAGCACTGCGTTGCTGCCCAATCAATGAACCTCGCCAAGCCGATCCGCTGCGAAACAGATAGCAACGCTGGGATGCGGCAAAGCGCTTTTGCGCTAACCCGGCCCAATGCTAGGCGATCCATGGTGGTTGGCCGCACAGTAGCGCTTCGAAGAATGACGCAATTCTTATATATGGTATGTCGACGGCGCAATTGCACGATAATTTGAGCTGTGTGTGGAATTCCGATGTGAATGCGTCAACCACGATCAAAAATTACCGATGTTGCACGCTTGGCGGGCGTTTCCGTCGCGAGCGTATCGCGCGTGCTCAACGCCACGGATGCGGTTGCGGACTCCACCCGGCTTAAAGTCCTCAAAGCGGTCGAGCATCTTGATTTTCGCATCGATCTACGCGCTCGCGCGCACAGCCGGCAGAAGTCTCAAACGCTGGGCATCGTCGTCGCGGACGTTTCCAATCCGTTCACCGCTCAGGTACTCCAAGCGATCAACTCCGTCACCCGCGCGAACGGTTACGGGCTCTTGCTGAGCGATTCGGGCGAGAACTTCGAACGGGAGTGCGATAACCTTGAGGCGATGCTGGCTCAGCGAATCGAAGGAATTATCTACCTTCCAGTCACCCGGAGCGGCAGGTCACTCAAACGGCTCATCGCCCAGGACATCTCAGTCGTCTGCCTCGATCGGTACGTCGAAGACGTCGCGACCGACGCCGTCTTCATGGACAATGAGCGCGCGGGGGCGCTGGCCGCCGAGGTGCTCATCAAAGCGGGACATACGCGCGTCGGCGTCATCGTCGCTGGCGAAGCGACCGTTGGCCGGGATCGGCTCCGCGGTTTTGAACGGGAACTCGACCGTCTTAGCGTTCCGCTCAACCCGGCATGGGTCCGTGTTGGTGATCTGTCACTTGAAAGCGGCCACGATCATACGCTTTCACTATGCACCCTTGCGTCGGGTCCAACGGCCGTATTCGTCCAGAATCATCCAATGGCGGTAGGAGCGCTCCTTGCGCTGCGCACGCTCGGTTTATCCGTGCCACAGGATCTCAGCATCGTTTCCTTCGATGACCCAACTTGGGCGCAGCTATTGGATCCCCCGCTGACGACGATCCGGCAACCGACGTATAAACTCGGTTCGGCCGCGGCCGAGATGCTCATCGATCGCGTAACGCGCCGCTATATCGACGTGCCGAGAAGAATCGTTGTCGAACCTTCACTTATCGTTCGGCGCTCCGTTGGACCACCGAGTTGGTAGTGCAAGGAGCATCCTGACTTGACACATGCTCCGGGTCGCTCAAGCGATTATTTGCTTCTCTTACGCGATCTTGCGCCTGGGGTCTGAGCCCAAATGTTAGGCCACCGATAACTGTGGAGTAGGTTCGCTTGGGAGGGCGTCGGCGAAGAGCCGACGGCGAGATGCGGTCGGCCGAGTAGCTGTCCTCTGACGCAGGTCGCCCGAGAGCTCGATGTCCATCCGCATCTTTTGCAAGTCTGGCGAAAGAAGTACGGTACGCATAAGCAAGCCGAGTCCGTGCCGAGACGGTACATCGCTTAAAGATGAGGTTCGTCGTCTCCGACGTGAACACGCTGGGCTTCGCGAAGATCGCGACATCTTAAAAAGCGGCGGTGAGTTCAACCAGTCAGCCCAAAAGCTCGTTTAATGTGGCAGCTGGCGTCTGATATAATAAGGTCTTTCTCGGACGCCCGTTTAGCTTCAGTGCTATTGTTGGCGCCGCGATAAGACGAACCCAGTTTCGTCGCGTTAAGGCGGAGCCACCTGAGTGCCAATGCGTTCGAGCCGCGCGTCATCGCCGTCGGATGGCGGAATCTCAAGGCCTTTATCGCGGCGGTACTCGAGCGAAAGCGCAATTGCGTCGCGCGCCATTTCGAGCGCACGCTCAACGTTGCTGCGCGAGCAGGTAATGCCGTCGATCTCGAACAGCGCGATCGCGCGAAGTTGACATCCATGTCGTAAGCTTTGGCAAGACACGAGTCCTTGCAGTTACGATCACCAATGCTTTGCTATTTTAGGCTAGGGTCTAAAGGACGTGATTACAGACAGAACCAGAAAAGCGTTTAAAAGACGCTGTCTGGTTTGTAGTACTGGCTCACGTTCTTGCAACCAATGCCCACAGCCTTAGTGAACGAGACCTTGGGGAAGGCATCGGACTTTGACTCCCCGGTCGCGACTTTAACTGCGATGTCAAATGCGCTGTTCGCCGCAATGACCGGCGAATTCAGCCCGGTGGAGACGTACTGACCAGAACACCCACCGTCCTTAATAGCCGCGAAGGCTTGCTTCTGACCGTCAACGCCCGCCAGTAAAACCTTGGTATTTTTCTTAGTCTTTAACGTCTGGAGCGGAACTTGTCAAGCGGTTTGAGACCGGTACTTGCGAAAACGTTGTGTGCGGTCACGCTGCGTTTTCATCGGACGGTCGGTTGATCCAGACTTCGGGTGAAAGGTTACGTAACTTCGGCTTGCCG